>PPYE01483533.1_pt1 | contig 13397 bp, 11 predicted proteins | sample 1559881 | NCBI WGS metagenome assembly PPYE01 (sample SAMN08240022, study PRJNA423297) | Human gut metagenome, whole genome shotgun sequencing project.
GAAAAGACCTTTAAGAATTTCTTAAAGGCCTTTTTAATTGTACACCCTCAGGGATTCGAACCCTGGACCCACTGATTAAGAGTCAGTTGCTCTACCAACTGAGCTAAGAGTGCATCCGTTTTAGGGAGGTTCCTGGCGGATTCGAACCGCCGTACACGGTTTTGCAGACCGCTGACTAAGCCACTCATCCAAGGAACCGTTGCTTGTTTTCTCAATTGCGATGCAAAGGTACGACTATTTTTGTAATTTGCAATAGCTATGCTTAATTTTTTTAAATTTTATCTTTGCATGAGTTGGCTTTCTGAGACAGTTGACACCCGGAACATCCACAACCACAGCCATTTCCTTTGCTTGCACTTTTTTTCTTAAAAAATCCGAGAATGTGTTTCCCCGCGTAAGCAACGCAGAGAAACACAATAATATATACAATGATGTTTTGCATAAACAGGTTGTTTTGACTTTAAATTATACAATCAGACTGCCTATCTGGAATACAAGGAAAGATACAATCCATGCCAGTATAGTGGTGTATCCCGCAGCAAAGGCAGCCCATTTCCAACTGCCCGACTCCTGCCTGATGGCTGCAATGGTAGCTATACACGGGAAGTAAAGCAGGGTAAACAGCATATAGGCAAAGGCTACCAGTGGTGTAATTTGCGATTGCTGTGCAATACGGGTAGGCAGTGTGTCGTCGTCCAGATTTCCGTCGTTGGTATACAAGACTCCCAGTGTACTGACCACTAATTCTTTGGCTCCAATACCCGACAGAATACCAATCCCCATTTTCCAGTCGAATCCCAAAGGTTTGATTGCAGGCTCGATGGCTTTTCCTACCTGTCCGATGTATGAGTTTTCCTGTTGCTCTGCTATTGTATCATATTTATCGTGATTCGGGTAATATCCTAAGAACCAGATAATGATAGATGCAATCATGATAATGCCACCCATCTTTTTCAGATACTGTGCACCCTTTTCCCATGTATGTCGTAAGACAGCTTTGCTGGTCGGCATACGGTAAGGAGGAAGCTCCATTACAAAAGGCGTATCGTCACCCTTTATCAGGAATTTGGTAAACAGACGGGCCATCAATACAGCCAGCAGAATACCGGTTGCGTAGATTATCAGCAGCATAAGTCCTGCCTGATGAGGGAAGAAGGCACCCACCAGTACCAGATAAATAGGTAGACGTGCACTGCAGGATATCAGCGGGTTAATCAATATCGTGACCAGTCTCGATTTGCGGCTTTCGATAATACGCGATGACATGATAGCCGGCACATTACATCCGAATCCCATAATCAGAGGAATAAACGATTTGCCATGCAGTCCCATCTTGTGCATAATCTTATCCATAATGAAAGCGGCTCTTGCCATGTATCCGGAATCTTCCATGAAAGAGATGAACAGATACAGCAATAAGATATTAGGCAGAAATACAATGACACCTCCTACGCCTCCTATGATACCATCTGTAATCAGATCCTTCAGCGGACCGGCCGGCATGAATGTCTCTACCAAAGCTGCGATTTGTTCTACAATCCATTCTATCCCTGCTTTAGGGTATTCTCCGAAAATGAAGGTACATTCAAACATCAGATAGAGGAAGATAAAGAAGATAGGGAAGCCCCAGATTTTATGTGTAACGATGCTGTCTACAATGCGGGTAAACATCTCGTTGTTCTGATGCTTGTCGATGAAAGTTTCTTTCAGTGCTCCGGAAATAAATCCATATTTTGCATCTGTAATTGCCTGTTCACAATCCTCGTTCAGCGACAGTTTTATCCGTTGCTCTTCTTTATGCAGTGTAGTGAGAATTTCGTCCCGGTTGGGAAGATTATTGATTACACTGGTTTCAATGTCTTTATCATTCTCCAGTAGCTTGATAGCCAGAAAACGGGTAGAATATTTACTGCGGATATTTTCGTTCTTGCCTATTTCCTTTTTTACAGCATCGATGGCTCTTTCCAGTTTAGGTCCGTGGTTGATGTGGATGTGGCGGATGTAGTTCTGGGTTTCAATCCCTTCCTCTTCCCCCGATGTACTTCCGTATTTATGGTCCGGTACATATTCATCGTGCCAGGTGCGGAACTCCCGTAAGGCTTCGGTTTCTATTTCTTCTTTCTGTCCTTTAAAGTCTGCCCCTTCATACAATCCGATAATGACATGGAACAGCTCCTCTATACCTTTGCCGTTTCTGCTGATGGTTGGAACAATGGGGACTCCCAACAATTGGCTTAGCTTTTTGTGATCCAGCTTGTTGCCGCTATGCTGTAAGGCATCGTACATGTTGAGTGCGATAACCATTCGTACATTCATGTCGATAAGTTGTGTGGTAAGATATAGGTTACGTTCCAGATTTCCTGCATCTACCACATTGATAATGACGTCCGGTGTTTCTTCGATGATGTGTTTGCGCACATACAATTCTTCAGGGCTGTATGCCGACAAAGAATAAGTACCCGGAAGGTCTATCAGCCAGAAGTGATAGCCCTGAAAATCGAAATGTCCCTCTTTGGCATCCACGGTTACTCCACTATAGTTGCCTACATGTTCGTGTGATCCCGATGCCACATTGAAGAGAGAAGTCTTTCCGCAGTTCGGATTCCCGACCAGTACCACATTGATTGTGCGGCGTTTTCCTTGTGCAATGGCCTTCATTTTCTCGTCGGGCACAGGAATACTTTCGGAAATCGGTTCATGAAAGCTGAATTCGTTGATGGTAGAGCGCGCTTCTTCTTCGCTGATAATTTCAATCATGTCAGCCTCTTGCCGACGTAAGGATATCTCGTATCCCATTACCTTATACTTGATAGGGTCTTTTAATGGAGCATTCAGCAGTACTTCTACGGTTTTTCCTTTGATGAATCCCATTTCGATGATACGACGGCGGAATCCTCCGTGACCTAATACTTTGACAATGACTCCTTTTTCTCCAGTCTTTAATTCTGATAGTCTCATGCTTATAATCTTTTGCATCGCAAAGATAAATAATAGAAAAATGCTGTGCAAACTATTTAGATTGTTTTTAAATAACGGTATTTTTATGCTTTATATATCCTTTTCGGAGGACATGTCTCCGTGTGTTTCCGGGCAATGTTTGTAAGACGATATTTTCATTGATTTAAAAGTCCTTTTTTATAGTACCAATGGATTTGTTTTTTGTAAATTTGTGGAAGTGATAAACCTTTTATAAATAAGACTATGAAATTTTTTATCGACACGGCCAACCTGGCTCAGATACAGGAAGCCAACGACATGGGAGTTTTAGACGGCGTTACCACCAATCCTTCACTGATGGCCAAAGAAGGAATAAAGGGAGTGGAAAACTGCAAAAAGCATTACGTGGATATCTGTAATATTGTAGAAGGCGATGTGAGTGCTGAAGTAATTGCTACCGATTATGAAGGAATGATAAAGGAAGGAGAGGAACTGGCTGCCTTGCATCCCCATATTGTAGTAAAAGTGCCTTGCATTGCCGATGGTATTAAAGCAATCAAGTATTTTACGAAAAAAGGTATCCGTACAAATTGTACACTTGTCTTCTCTCCGGGACAGGCTCTTCTGGCTGCCAAGGCCGGAGCAACCTATGTTTCTCCTTTTGTCGGACGTCTGGATGATATTTCCAGCGACGGTATCGAACTGGTAGAAAAGATTGTGTCCATGTACCGTTACTATGGTTTCTCTACTCAAGTATTAGCTGCTTCCATCCGTACCACACAGCATATCATTCAGTGTCTGGAAGTCGGAGCCGATGTGGCTACCTGTCCGCTGGCTGCGATAAAAGGTCTGCTGAATCATCCGCTGACCGATTCCGGATTAGCAAAATTTCTGGAAGATTACCGGAAGGTGAACGCTTAGTAATAGAAGTCTGATTATTTGTAAAACGATAGAAGAGAAGGAGTTTGTAGGCAGAGAAGAAACTACAGACTCCTTTTTGTATTTTGGGATAAGGCCGGAAACGGTACTAATACAAAGTAATATTCAAGTATAAATCTTATCTTTGTATTATTTAAGACAATTATGCAGACTATTTTAATTATAGAAGACGAGAAACGGGTAGCCGATTTGCTGAAGGCCGGCTTGGAGGAGAACGGTTACCAAACCATGGTGGCCTACGATGGTGCCATGGGGTTGAGGCTGTTTCAGGCTTACTCGTTTCAGCTGGTTATATCCGATATTATTTTACCCAAACTGGACGGATTTGAGTTGTGTAAGGAGATTCGTAAGCAGAATGAGCGGATTCCAATTCTGATGCTCACGGCTTTGGGCTCTGCCGATGATAAGCTGGAAGGGTTTGATGCCGGTGCCGACGATTATATGGTGAAGCCGTTCGATTTCAGAGAACTGATAGCCCGGGTAAAGGTTCTGTTGCGGAGAAACGGAGAGGCGGTAGTAGCCCCTCCCGAAGAAGTAGTGTATGCAGACCTGGTCATCAACCGGAACCGGCATGAAGTGACGCGGCGGAATATTCCCATCAAGCTCTCTCCCAAAGAATACAATCTGCTCCTCTATATGGTAGAGCATGCAGAGAAGGTAATCAGCAGAGTAGAAATAGCAGAAAAGGTATGGAATACTCACTTCGATACAGGTACCAACTTTATAGATGTGTACATTAATTACCTGCGCAAGAAAATTGACAAGGAGTTCGATGTCAAGCTTATTCATACCAAGCCGGGAGTTGGATTCATTTTAACAGACAAATTATGAAGATACGTACAAAACTGACCTGGCAGAATACCGGCGTTACTGCAGCTGTATTTTTGTTTTGCATGTGCCTGATTTATCTGTTGAGCGAACAGGCACGCAGCCGTACGTTTTTCCACGATTTGAAGAGCGAGGCTTTAACCAAGGCACACCTGTATCTTCAGAATCAGGTAGATGCCCAAACCATGCAGTCCATTTACCTCAACAACAGGAAGTTTATCAACGAGGTAGAAGTGGCGGTCTATACCACCGACTTCCATATGCTTTATCACGACGCCATACAAAGTGATATCATAAAGGAAGACCGGAACATGATAAACGATATTCTGAGGCGTAAAGAAATCGAGTTCTATATAGGCCGCTATCAGGGAATCGGCATGCTCTATTCGTTCGGGGGAAAAGATTATATTGTGACCGCAGCAGCTTACGACGGATACGGATATAATAATCTGTATGAGTTGCAGCAAACCCTTCTGATACTTTTTGTGGTGGGCCTGACCTTGTTGTTTCTTGCCGGCTATTTTCTTGCCCGTGCATCCTTGAAACCTATTCGCGACATAGTAAAAGAAGCAGAGAGCATCACGGCGCAGCATATCCACAAACGCCTTCCCGTGAAGAATGAGAAAGATGAATTGGGCGAACTCAGTACCACGTTCAATGCCCTGCTGGAGCGTCTGGAAATATCGTTCAATTCCCAGAAAATGTTCGTCAGCAATGTGTCGCATGAGATGCGTACCCCACTGGCCGCCCTGATGGCAGAATTAGACCTGGCCTTGCAGAAAGAAAGAACAGGAGAACAATACAGGCAAGCCATGCAGAATGTCTTGCAGGATGCCCGCCGGATGAACAAACTGATCGACGGATTGCTCAATCTGGCAAAGGCTGATTACCAGAAAGAACAGATCAAGATGCAGGAAATCCGTCTGGACGAATTGCTGCTCGATGTAAGAGAATTCATTCTCAGGGCACACCCCGAGTATCATATCGATCTTCTGTTCGAGCAGGAAGAAGCCGATGACGACCGTCTGATTACCGTCATGGGAAACCTTTATCTGCTGAACATCGCTTTCTCTAATTTGATAGAGAACAACTGTAAGTACTCGGACAACAAATCTTCGTTTATACAAATCTCTTATTGGGACAAGCATACCGTCATTCGTCTTTCCGACAGTGGCATTGGCATGTCGGATACAGACAAAGCACATCTTTTTACCCTGTTTTACCGGGGAACACAAGAGAATGTCACAGAAGGACACGGCATCGGTATGGCCTTGTCGCAGAAAATCATTCATCTGCATCAGGGTACAATCTCTGTACATTCGGAGGAAGGCAAGGGCACTACCTTTGTGGTTGAACTGCCTCATATCTGATATTAAAACGAACATAACCCTTTGTGTAAGAGTGGTATTAGAATTCACTGGAATTATTCTAATGGTTTTCTAATACCACTCTAATACTTTTCTAACGGCTGCTTTGGCAAGTACGGTATACTTTTGCGGCGTGATAAGACAAAACAAATACTAACTTGTAAACCAAAGTATCATGTGGAAGAAAAAGAAACGTACCTCTCAATTTGCTTTTAATGCAGAGAAAGTATTTTTGGCAGCAGCACAACCACTCGAATCCGTATTCAGTTATTTTCAGACCACCCGTTCCGGTCTTGACTCGCAGGAAGTAGAGAGCCGTCAGTCTTTGTATGGTAAGAATGAAGTAGAGCATGAAAAGAAGAAAAACCCCATATCGTCGTTCGTCAAGGCGTTCATCAATCCCTTTATAGGTGTACTTACCGCTTTGGTTGTCATCTCGTTTGTACTGGATGTGTTACTTGCCGAACCCGGAGAGCAAGACTGGACAGCCATTGTCATTATTTCCAGTATGGTGATATTCAGTGCCATTCTCCGTTTTCGTCAGGAATGGAAAGCCAACATGTCGAGCGAGGCTTTGCTGAAGATGGTAACCAACACTTGCTATGTAAAGCGTGTGGGTTGTCACGACGAGGAAATCAGCATCGCAGAACTGGTACCGGGCGACATTGTCATGATTGCAGCAGGCGATATGATTCCCGCAGATATCCGCATCATCGAGGCCAAAGACCTTTTCGTCAGTCAGTCTTCCCTCACAGGAGAATCGGACCCCATAGAGAAATGTCCGGAACAGAAAGACCACAAGTACAGCAAGGGAAGTGTCGTCGAACTGGACAATATCTGCTATATGGGTTCTAACGTAGTCAGCGGGTCGGCCACCGGAATTGTTTTTGCTACCGGAAACCATACCTATCTGGGTACTATTGCAAAGAGCATTGCCGGACACCGTGCTGCTACAGCTTTCGACAAGGGTATCAGCAAAGTCAGCTTCCTGCTCATCCGTTTTATGCTTGTCATGATTCCCTTTGTATTTCTGGTAAACGGATTGACCAAAGGCGATTGGCTCGAAGCATTCATCTTCGCAGTTTCTGTGGCAGTCGGTCTGACCCCCGAAATGCTCCCAATGATTGTTACCGCCAATCTGTCGAAAGGCGCAGTGGCCATGTCGAAGAAAAAGACGATTGTAAAAGACCTGAATGCAATACAGAATTTCGGAGCCATGAATATCCTCTGCACCGACAAGACCGGTACATTGACCTGCGACCAGATTGTATTGGAAAAATACATCAATGCAGACGGAAGCAGCGATAACGACAAGCGTATACTGCGCCATGCCTATTTCAACAGTTTCTTTCAGACCGGACTGAAGAATCTGATGGATAAGGCCATCCTGTCGCACGTAAAGGAACTGTCTCTTGAGCATCTGAAAGACAATTACAGGAAAGTAGACGAAATACCTTTCGACTTTACACGCCGCCGCATGTCGGTCGTGGTGGAAGACAACCAGGGAAAACGCCAGATTATTACCAAGGGAGCGGTAGAGGAGATGCTTGAAATCTGTTCGCATGCCGAGTTCGACGGAAAGGTACAGGCTTTTACTCCGTCTCTGAAAAGCAAGGCAAAGGAGATAAGCGAACAAATGAATAAGCAAGGCATGAGAGTCATCGCCGTGGCGCACAAAAGTTATCTTGACAAGGACTGCTGCTTTGAAGTGAAAGACGAGAGCGATATGGTACTGATTGGCTATCTGGCTTTTCTCGATCCTCCCAAGCAGTCGGCTGCAAGTGCCATCAAGCAATTGCATGAACATGGCATCGAAGTAAAGATTCTTTCCGGCGATAATGATGCAGTCGTACGTACGATTGCCCGCCAGGTAGGTATTGATACCCGCCATGCGGTGACCGGTATGGAACTGGCTGCAATGAGTGAGGAAGAACAGCAGAAAGCGGTACGCGAATCGAATGTCTTCTCCAAACTGACTCCCATCCAGAAGACCCAGATTATTACCTTGCTTCAGGAACAGCAGAATACAGTCGGTTTCCTGGGCGACGGTATCAATGATGCCGCAGCTCTTCGTCAGTCGGATATCGGAATCTCGGTCGATTCTGCAGTCGATATCGCAAAAGAAAGTGCCGATATCATTCTGCTGGAAAAAGACCTGATGGTACTGGAAGACGGAGTACTGGAAGGACGGAAGACCTTTGGAAACATCACCAAATACATCAAGATGACGGCAAGCTCCAATTTCGGAAACATGTTCAGTGTGATGGCTGCCAGTGCATTCCTGCCTTTCTTGCCCATGTTGCCCATTCACCTGCTTATCCAGAATCTGTTGTATGACGTGTCGCAAACCACCATTCCCTTCGACCGTATGGATGCGGAATATTTGCGGAAACCCCGCAAGTGGGATGCCTCGGACTTGAGCCGTTTCATGATTTTCGTGGGCCCCATCAGTTCCATTTTCGATATTGTGACCTATCTGGTGATGTGGTATGTCTTCAGCTGCAATTCGCTGGAACATCAGACTCTTTTCCAGTCCGGATGGTTCATCGAAGGACTGTTGTCGCAGACCCTGATTGTGCACATGATCCGTACACGTAAGATACCATTCATCCAGAGTTGCGCTTCCTGGCAGGTCACCGGTCTTACCTTCCTTATCATGGCCATTAGTATTCTGATACCTTTTACTCCTTTCGGCACCTCTATCGGGTTGCAGCCACTGCCTTTGGAGTATTTCCCGTGGCTGGCAGGTATCCTGCTTTCTTATTGCGTACTGACACAACTTGTAAAGAACTGGTATATTAAACGATTTGTAAAATGGCTTTAAATCATGCAGATAAAGAAACAGATTATGCTTGGGGTGATGATGGTGGTTGCGACGGGCAACCACCGCCTCGAAGCGCAGGAATTCGGACTGACTTACACTACCGAATTGCAGACCGATTTTCGTAAAGGAAGCAACTGGGTAAATTTGTTGCGGGGCGATTTCTCTTTTCCGATAACCCGTCAGGTGGAACTGAAAGCCGCTACAATCAGCGTGGCACGGACAAGAGAGGAGCGTCTGGCAGACGATTTGCAGACTTTTTCGAATATAGAGGAAGAAAACATTCCGCTTGCACTGGCTGTATGTGGGGCAGAGTGGCATACCGGAAAATCAACGTTCTTTGTTGGAATACGTAATTTGAATGAAGACTACTTCGCCTCTCCCTGTACCTCTCTGTTTACAAACAGCTCCTGCGGTATCTTTCCAACTTTGTCGGCTAAAATTATCCTATCGCCAACTATCCGTTGGCATCGGTAGGCATAGACTACAAGCTGACGCTGGAACATTGGGAGGTGGAAACTTCGCTTTACAACGGTACCGGTTACCGCATGTGGGCCGGAAGAGAAAATGTATTCCGTGTGTGTCCGGCTACAGACGGAATACTCAGTGTGACATCAATAAACTATCGGAAAAATGGCAGCAACTATTATATGGGGTTTGCTTTACGCAGCGGCCTGCCTGTGGGCGATGAGAATGGAAACGAAACACAGACATCGGCACCGGAAACGCAAAGACAACTGAACACCGTAATCTGGACGTATGCAGAGCAGCGTCTTTCTTCCCGTGTGTATGCACTGTGTCAGTATTCCTTCAATCCTACAGAAAAAAACGGATGCCGCAGCTATGCAGGTGCCGGACTGGTCTGGCACTGCGGAAAGACAGAAGGAGGTGCATTTGCCGATTATGCCGATTTTTCTTCCGAACACGAATGGGCTGCCGAACTGACTTGGAAAGTTCCCTGCCTGAAACACGGATACCTGCAGCCCACTTTGCATCTTATCAGAAATAGTCATGAAAGCAAGGTGATTGGTTTGCTCCGGTTGGGATATTTCATTTAAAATTTATAAGTTTGTATCATGTTTATCCGTAAAATCAGTCAGTATATAGAAGACAGGCAACTGTTTTTCCCCGGAGCGAAAATCTTGGTTGCCTTGAGTGGGGGAGCAGACTCTGTAGCCTTGCTGCGTGTGCTGCTTCAGTTGGGATATTCCTGTGCAGTTGCCCATTGTAATTTTCATTTGCGCGGAGCCGAGTCGGACCGCGATGAGGCTTTTGTGCGTGGTCTGTGCCAGAAGTTCGGTGTACCCTTGTTTGTTACCCATTTCGACACGCAGGCTTATGCCGCACAGAAAGGGCTGTCTATTGAGATGGCTGCCAGAGAACTGCGTTACGAATGGTTCGAGAATACAAGAAAGGAAATACATGCCGATTTCATCGCTGTGGCCCATCACCGTGACGACAGTGTGGAAACCTTCCTGCTCAATCTGATTCGTGGAACCGGTATTGCCGGACTGACCGGTATTGCTGCAGTCAACGGAAAGATTATACGTCCGCTGCTTGGTGCCGGGCGAAGTGAGATTCTTGACTATCTGGCAGAGCTGGGACAGGACTATGTGACAGACAGTACTAATCTGGAGGATGCTTATACGCGAAACAAGTTGCGCTTGAATATACTCCCGCTGCTGCGCGAAATCAATCCCTCTGTCGACGAGTCGATAATGGAAACTGCACACCGTCTGGCCGATGTGGAAACAGTATATAGAAAATCTGTGCTCGCATCGTGTAAACGGGTGATGGAAAATGAAAACAGTATCAGCATACCCCGTCTGCTGGAAGAACCTTCTCCTCAGGCAGTGTTGTTCGAACTCCTATATCCGCTGGGCTTCAATGCCGCTCAGCAAAAAGATGTCTACCGAAGCCTTTCTGCCGAGTCCGGACGTCTTTTCTATTCCAAAACGCACCGTTTGCTGAAAGACCGCAATAACCTGCTGATTCAGAAACTGGAGAACCGGACAGCCTGTATGACTCTTCATCAGAAAGTAGTCGATTTGACTACGGCAAAAACTTTGCTGCACCACAAAAATGTAGCTTGTCTGGACAGGAGTAAAATACATGGTCCACTGGTACTCCGAAAATGGCAGGCAGGCGACCGTTTCATTCCTTTTGGTATGAAGGGCTTCAAGCGGGTACGCGACTATCTGTGCGACCGGAAATTCTCTCTCTATCAGAAAGAAGAACAATACGTAGTTTGTGCTGGGGAAGATATTGTGTGGCTGGTCAATGAACGGACCGACAACCGCTATCGTGTGACCGATGCAACTACCGCCGTACTTGTCTTGTCGGTAGAACCTTCGGCAGAGTGAGATTGAATAAAGAGATTTTGTCAAAGTCAATACTTTCTCTGTATGAGTAATTTGTTGAGAGGGTAAATAATGTTCTCAAAAAGTACCCTGTAAAACAGAGTCTCAATAAACCGATTGGTAGATTAAGGGCAGAGACATTTAAATTTTTATCAACTCGATCATTCTTTCATATATGATTGGTGCTATAACCAATTATTTATAAAAAAGATACTCTTTTTTATGTATTCTATCATGGCACTTATAATTTATTTGTACTTTTACATTGAAAGGATGTCTTTTATGGAAAAAAATAATCAATTGGCTGAGGATTGTACTTACCGAAGAACAAAAAAGTAGTAAGTGACTGGCAGAATAATCAGGAAAAGACAGAACTACATTTTTCCAATTGGTGACGAATACCATACAGCCAGACAAAAGAAACCTCCTACGTATAGCAGATGCTTGAATATTGATGCAGGTAGACTGCTAAACCAAAAACATTTGAACAATGAAGGAAATAGATATTATCCAACAGATAAAACTTGGTGAGGTCAGTAAAGTGCAGTTCAAAGAACGGCTCCTTGACAACTACGATATAGGTTGTGAACTAGTAGCATTCAGTAATGCACGTGGTGGCACATTGGTTGTTGGTGTGAAAGACAAAACTGGCAGCGTCAATCCTTTGTCGTATCAAGAGGTACAGGAAACCACTAATACACTTAGCAACATCGCATCAGAGAATGTTGTTCCTGCCATCCTTGTTGATGTTGAAACAATTTCTGTGGATGGTGGAAGCCTTGTTGTGGCTCATATTAAGGAAGGACTGAATAAGCCATATCATGATAATCGCGGCATTGTGTGGGTGAAGAACGGTGCCGACAAGCGCAAGGTGTTTGATAATGCCGAACTTGCCGAGATGATGACCGATTGCGGTAGTTTCTCGCCAGATGAAGCAGGAGTGAGGGATGCTACGATTAAGGACTTGGATGAAAGTACCATCAAAACCTTCCTAAGTAACAAGTTTGAAAAAGTACTAGTGAGAAAAGGGCTGGTGGGTGATACTTTACGTGAAGCCTCTTTAGATACTGTCTGCTCCGCTATCGCCAGTGGTCACGATGGAGAGAAACTGCTTCGTAACCTACGTTTTATCCGTCCCGATGGTAAAATCACGGTAGCTGCAATGCTGCTGTTTGGTAAGTACACACAGCGTTGGCTTCCTGTAATGACGGCAAAATGTATTTGTTTTGTTGGCAATAATCTTGGTGGTACACAGTTTCGTGATAAAGTGAATGATGCCGACATTGAGGGTAATCTGCTTCATCAGTTTGAAACTATTATGGATTTCTTCACCCGAAATTTGCGTCATATACAGGTTGCGGATGAGTTTAACTCGAAAGGAGTATTAGAGATACCGTATATTACTCTTGTTGAATTTACCGTAAATGCTTTGGTACATCGCTCACTTAACGCGAAAGCTCCTATACGCATCTTTATCTTTGACGACAGGCTTGAGATACACAGTCCTGGAACTCTCCCTAATGGACTTACTGTAGATGATATTATTGTAGGAACTTCCATGCCACGCAATATGTTTCTTTTTACAAATGCCATTTATTTGCTTCCCTACACAGGAGCAGGTAGTGGCATGGTTCGTGCATTGTCGGAGAATGTGAAAGTCTCGTTCACTAACAATGACAGGAGCGCTGAGTTCGTGATTACTATAAATAGGTCGGAAAGTAATCAATTCAAAGCTGACTCTGACACTTCTAGCTTCAACTCTGACACTAAACTTAGGAACTCTGACACTTCTAGCTTCAACTCTGACACTAAACTTAGGAACTCTGACACTTTTAACTCTAACACTTTTAACTCTAACACAAGACGTCCTAAAATAACGAACAAACAGAGGGATATAGTAAATTTCTGTAGTGTGCCACGTAGCAGTAAAGAAATCCTTGAGAGGGCAGGTGTGACATACCATAGCAAGAATATTCAGACATACATCATGTCACTTATCGAAGCTGGCTATCTCGAAATGACCAATCCAGAGCATCCCAATGCTAGTAATCAAAAATATAGGAGAAGTCATTAGTGTCCACTAAAAAATCATAGAAGTTCTTTGAAATAATTGAAATTCAATTTGTTATAGGAGATTTTGGGGAG
>PPYE01358308.1_pt1 | contig 13394 bp, 11 predicted proteins | sample 1559881 | NCBI WGS metagenome assembly PPYE01 (sample SAMN08240022, study PRJNA423297) | Human gut metagenome, whole genome shotgun sequencing project.
TCATTATTGGGGGATATAACATTAAGAAAGTACTTGATGATGCAAAGATCAAAGTAAGCACGCATGGAATCTGTTGGCTGCGTTATCCATTCTCCTGCAGGACTATTAGGAATTGCTGGCTGAATAGCATTCTGCTTGTTCCATACTCTTGAATGATGACCACAGGCATTTCGAGTAACAGCAATAACCGTGAGCCATGACTCAAACACATTGATAGGCAACCCAAAACGTTTGGCAATACGCTTGCGTATGCGATTTTGTTTAAGGTTGCGATAAATGGCATTGACGTTTCCAATAGTAAGCAACTCTCCTAAAATCCACGATGGTGGGTAAGGCTCTGAGTAGGTTCGTTTGAAATGGAGAATGAACTCCTCCTTAGATTTGCTGTATTCCTTGGATATAGCTCGCATTGTTTCATTAAACTTTGAACTATCCAAGAAATAAGAAGAGTCAGTAAGCCAGAAAGAATTGCCTGTCATATCTGCTGTTATTTGCATCACCGCACGTCTGATAGCAATTTCAATCTTTTCTATTTCATTGAACATGAGCAGTCTCAGTTTCTTGTCAAAGCGATAAAGCATCATCACCTTTTCGAATGTTGAACCTTCCTTATATAAATGTGCTGTTTTGGGCATCTTCAACAAAGGATACATATAAGCAGACAATCTGTAATAACCAATATTGTCAAGGTACTGTATGGCTTTGTTTCTATCACAAATTTGTAAACCTCGAGATTCAAGCAAATTAACGAGATTTTCCGAGGATTCAAACCGTTTTGTAAAGTGAATAAGATTCGCCATGTTCAAATGTGTGTAAACAAAAAACGCCTCGCACGATTTGAGCATTGTTAAGAGGCTTGGCGAGGACTGACGGTACAAAGATACGAATAATCATTGATAGCACAAACTTTTTGGCAAGAAAAATCACGCAAAAGTGGAATTCTCTGACATATTTATATTTAATAATGTTAAATCAGACCTTGAAATCATACTTTGCCAGCCAAACCAAGTGGTTTCCAAGATAAAAGTGTTATCTTTGTAACGTCTATACCCATACCGAAAGCCCCAATGGGCAGAGGTTTGGGCAGACATATATACATATAAGGCGTAACTGTACGCTTTGGTTTTGACAGTGTAAGAATCTGGCAGTTCGAGCAAAAGCAACGGGAACGCCTCATGAGGTGTATTGTATACAGCCCTTATTGGCTTCGGACGATTTTGTCGTTCGTTGTCAAGAGTGCTTTCTATATACGTACACAGGCGTGGGGCTTTCGGCGTTGCTCGTTTCGACAACTTGGGCGATGCCAGAGCCTTTACACTGTGGAACGAGTGACAGGACTGGCTCCCACGCTTTTTATGCATATAGGCCAATGTAAATATTGAAACAGCCATAAGGGTGCCAGATGGCGTTAAGATTTCTACGGCAATGGTACATAATGTTTATATGGCATCGTTAGCATTCCTCATCCATCTAAAAAAGATCAAGATGAGGTATAGAAAATTGCAAACATCCAAACAAAATTTGAATACAGATTTTATTCTTTATCCCAATGCTGTATGCAGATATTGGGAACTGGAGTATTGGCAATTTCCCCATCCTGTTTCTAAAAGAACATTCTATTTCAAATCCAAATTCAACGGTACAGATTCTGTAATAAGAGAAATAGAAGTCAGACCTGTGCTCATAGAATTAAACTTAAGACAAAAACAAAATATCCAATATTATATTGTATTTACTATATCTATAGACAAAGTCTTTGGCAAGAAAGACGAATATGACATTAATGATTTTTGTACAGAGTTTGACATCGTCAATTTAAAGAAAGCTATTTTCGAGAATGAAGACAACGGTCCATTTGAAGATGAAAGACTAAAAGGAATGCGCCTTTCAGACTGGACTACGCTCATCGTAAATGAAATAGAGGGCGGCAAACGACATAAAATACAATTGACAAATTCCATTGTTGATATCTGTACTCAACAAATAGATGTAACAACCAAAGGTAACAATATCAATAAAGTAAACGAAGACTTTACAAAAAAATATTATAATGCTTCAAACAACTCTCCCATTGATGATTATTTGAGACAGAACATTATATTGCAAAGTAAATCAGGAACATCAGCAAATACTATTGTTCCTGAAAGAAACTTTATATATGGATTGTTGTATGCAAACGACAATTTTATGATGGTTAATACAGCTACCGTTGATAAGACATTGGGAGTATATTACAGTAACAACAAGGTTGAGAAATTCTGGGCTGATGATGAATGTATAGTTCATATAAAAAACAATTCACCATTTTATTATTCAGAGAAACAAGATACTCAAAAGCTCACTGGTAAATTGGATGAGGAACTTCCTGTCCTGCTTGATATGTGTATGCTGATTTACATAAAACGCAGGATGCAAATGTTTTTGTCTGAACATAGCAATATGTCACTACAAAAAGTTGAATATGAACGTGGCGCACTTACAAGTTTGTTCTGCAGGAAACTATTCAATCAAACCGAAATGGATAATCGTATGGATTATTTTATCAAAGGATTTCGTTTGCAAAGGATGTTTGAGGAAACACAGCGCATTACAAACTCAACAGGGAATTCCAAGAGATTGTTCTCGTTAAGACGGATAAACTTCTGGACTCTGTTCATAGGAATATCAACCCTTATTGTAACAATTATAGGAATCATAGTTTCACGTAAGCAATAAAATAAGAAGAATATGAATACATGTTGTTTCTTGACTTTAATATCTGTACTGATAGTTGTTGTCATTGCCTGTCTGATTGTTTTGTGTGTCTTTGCATACAATATTCATTCTGAGTTGAAGTCGATACATAGAATAACCGAAGATAAGCTATAATGAAGCAAGAAAGGATATATCATATACTGATAGACCGCTTCTTTTCCATGAGAGATGAAGATGCCAAAGGTAACTTCAAAGGTGGTTGCATCAAGAGTATAATCGAGCATCTTGATTATATTCAAGGGCTTGGTATGTCTGGAATTATGCTAACTCCTTTCTATAAGACTGCTGCTTATCATGGCTATCATATAGTGGACTTTGAACAGGTTGACCCTCATTTCGGAACAAAAACTGATGTGAAGGAACTGGTGAAAGAAGTTCATAAGCGAGGTATGGTCATTGTTGCAGATTTTGTGGCTAATCATTGTCACAAGTCTTGCACCTTGTTTAGAGATGGAAAGCATAAGGATTGGTTCTGTTATAAGTCTAACGGAACGTATAAATGTTTTGCTGGCATTGAAGACTTGCCTATGTTCAATTCAAAGAACAAAGATGTGCAGCAATATTTGACGCAAAAAGCACTTGATTTATGTGATATAGGCTTTGATGCTATTCGTTTAGACCATGCCACAGGACCATGTTATGCTTTCTGGAAATACTTTGTGAGAAATGTCAAAGCAAAATATCCAAAAGTCAGATTGATAGGAGAGGTTTGGGGTGAGTTGGATTTTAAGCCTCACTATTATATCCGATACTTCTTAAACAAGTTGCGATACGATGCACAGGAAGCAAGACAACTGGAATATGTTGGGATACTTGATGGTGTACTTGATTTCCGTTATCAGCAATTTGTGTGTGAAGCTGTACATAGAGAGAAAGCGATTGTCAACAACCGAAAACTTCAAGAAGAGGTAAAATTGCATTTTGCTCGTTATCCAACAGGTTTCCAGCTATGGCTATTTCTTGACAATCATGATTTGAACAGATTTATGTTTGAATGTGATGGGAATGAGAAGTTATTTAAAGAAGGAATTAATTATTCTCAACAACAGAATATGCCATGGCTTATGTTCTACGGAACAGAAAAAGAGTTTACTAACAAAAAATCAATTTTCGATGGCACTCCTTATGCTGACGAAAGGGTGAGGATGTGCTTAAATTAAAAGTCATTTATAAGTATGAAGAATAAGATATTAATATTTTTGATGATGTTTTTGTGCATACAGGTCAATGCGCAGCAACGCAGAAAAGCCGTAACCCAACGTCGGACGACAACATCTGTAAAGAAGAATAATCCGCAAGCAATAAAAAAGACGCGAAAAGTTGGAGAAGATGGATTCATTTGGTATGAACTTCGGAAAGGAGGCCTTTATGGGGCAGCAGATATAGATGGGAAGACTATAATTCCGATAAAGTATACAGGTCTTGACTATTGGTGCAATTCTCATAACGGAACTCATTATTTCAAAGTTAAAAATGGTGACTACAAAGGAGTATATACCCGTAGAGGCAGTTGCATAATGTCACCTGACAAACATTTTACATATGTAACTATATATTCTGAAGAACAAAGTGGCAAGGTCTATCTTTATGCAACATGCGAAAACAATTTCGGAGAAAAAGGACTTTACGACATAAGAGGAAATGAAGTTATAGCACCAGGAAACTATGAATACCTACATATAAAGAAATATTCAGATGATGATTTAGCATTTATTCTTTATGCTAAGGGCGGATTGTATGGTGCTTACGACTTGAATGGTAACTTGTTAACCAAGCCTGTGGCAACTGCTTATATTGAAGTCTATAAAGACAAGATTGAGATTGTAAACCATAAAGGAAAAGATGATTATGACTCGAAATATATCTACGGCTCCTATTCTGAAGACACAAGATTTGATTATGACAATTATGACGGGTTATATAGTCCATTCAAAAGCTACAAATCAAGTTCGTCAAGCAGTTCGTCCTCGTCATCAAGTTCCTCATCAAGCAATTCGTCCTCGTCTTCAAGTTCCTCTTCTGCGCCAACAGTTACAACACGTCAGTTACAGCCAGTACAAGAATGGAATCCATGTTTAGGATGTGGTGGAACGGGATTGTGCACATATTGCCAAGGAAAAGGTAAAAGATGGTATGGTAATAGCTATGAGAATTGTATAACTTGCCATGGTAGTATGTATTGTCAACAATGCTATGGAAGAAAGGGTTATTATACGACAGTTTATAGATGATGCATCGGCCCTGTAAAAGTTTTATTGCGGGTCACTATTAAGGCTGTTCTCATATTTCATACGGATCTCATTCGTCTCATATTCAAGTCGTTACTAAGGATAGTGATTCGCAAGATCATTGCGAGTTGTAAAATAATTTGGGAGGGGCGTGTTCGAAATGCGCTCCTCCCTTAATATTTTATCTACTCAAGCCTTTTCTCTTCATTGGCTTCATCATCTTTGTTGCCTGTCGCAAACATCGTCTTATCCATTCTATCTCATCTTCGTCCTTCTCACGTCCCCAATCTTTGGTATCGCTACCGCCTCCACCTTGGCTTTCAGCAAAGTTGGTAGCCTCGTTGACGTAGCCGATGTAGAGGTACATTGCACAATAGATGATTTTGTCGCCAAAATTGATGAAGTCCATTGCAAAGCTATCGTCAAAGAGACAGCTGTCGTGAATGCTCGTCATACGTGGATAGATGTCTGCTATCTCAGCCAACGCCTTCATGCCAGCCAACGCCCAAATCTTATTGATCATCTGTTGCTGGTATGAAACAGCTGTTTTTCAAAATCAGCTTCAAACTGCCAAAAAGCACTCAGAAAGTGTTAAAAATCAAAGAGTGTTGAAAATCAAGACTTTATGTTTGGTTATTCATAGTAAGTTATGGTTAGTTATAAGGCTCTAAATACAACGATAAAAAAGACTTTTAAAAGTAAAAAAGTATCTGCTTTGTTTTGCCGACTCCTTATTTTCAGTTAAATTTGTAGGTAGAACAAACAATATAGATACATATATATGCGAACAGTCATTCTGCTGCTTTTATCAGTGCTGCTCAACCTGCCGTTATGGGCGCAGGCTGAACAGCGTACGGCGTCACAGAAAGAGTTGGCGCCGGTGGTGATTGTGTCGTCGTACAACACCGCCGTGCGCCACGTGAACGAGAACCTTGCGGAGTTTTTCGAGGAGTACACCCGAAGCGGCATACCTAATCCCATAACCGTTGAGGACATCAACGCGCACAACCTGCGCGACTGCCTCGGCTGGCGCCACCGACTGAGACGAGTGCTAAGGAAGTATTACGAGCACGGCAACCGTCCGGCGTGCATCGTGCTGCTGGGTCTGGAGGCGTCGTCGGTGTTCTTCTCGTTCGACGACGCCGAGCTGAAGCGCACGCCAGTTGTAGTGGGCATGAGAAACTCGGCAATAGTGAAGATTCCAGCTCAGCAGAATCTCGACATTGTGGAGTGGGAACCTGAGTCGTACGACCTTACGAAAGACTTCAACGACTATAACATCGTGGGCGGCGAGCTCTACTACTACGACGTGAAGCGCAACCTCGACCTCATAAAGCGTTTCTACCCGAAGTGCAGCACAATCACGTTCATGACCGACAACACGCTGCGCGGCGTAACGATGCATGCGCTCTTCAAGAAGTACGCGCAGACGGACAATCGCTTCGACGTGAACTATATCGACGGCAGAAAGATGTCGATGATAGAGGCTGACGAGACGATATCGAACATGCCGCCTTCGCAGGCGCTGCTGTTAGGTACGTGGAGCGTGGACAACTCGAACAGCTATGTGGTGCGCAACTCTACGTACACCTTCGGACAGACCAACCCGAAGCTGCCTACGTTCACCCTCACCGACGTAGCTATGGGCCACTGGCCCGTGGCGGGCTATTCGCCGCGCTATCATGTCATGGGCCGCACGCTTGCCGACAAGGTGGTGGAGTTTCTGAAGACGGGCAGGAAGAAGCCGATAGAACTGGTGGAGAACCGCTATGTGTTCGACCTGCAGCGCCTGAACATGCTGAAGCTCTCGCTCGAGGGCTTCAGCTTCAACTACGACGTGGTGAACGAGCCGCTGAGCGTCTTCGAGGAGTATCGCGACACCATTCTGTTCATCACTGTGCTCATCATCGTGCTCGTTTCGGCGCTCGCCATAACGCTCCATCTGCTGCGCAAGAGTCGCCGGCTGAGTGCCAAGCTCGTGAAGCAGGGCAAGGAGCTGCTCGTGGCGAAGTACAACGCAGAGGAGGCAAACCAGACCAAGTCGCGCTTCATTGCCAGCATCAGTCACGAGATACGCACGCCGCTCAACGCCGTGCTGGGCTTCTCGCAGCTCTTCGCCAACGACCAGATAGAGATGTCGGCGGAGGAGCGCAAGCAGTATGCCGACCTCATCATGACCAACAGCAACATGCTGCTGAAGCTCATAGACGACGTGCTCGAAGTGTCGAAGATAGAGGCGGGCAAGCTGAAGTTCAACATCGGCGAGCACGACGTGGTGGCGCTCGTGAACACGGCGGCGAAGATAGCCGATGCCAACAATAAGTCGGCGGGTGTGGAGATACGCGTCGCGACGAACGTCAGCCGTCTGATGATAGAGACCGACCGCGAACGCCTGCTGCAGGTGCTCGCCAATCTCACTACCAACGCAAAGAAGTGTACGGAGAAGGGCACGATAACCATTGCGCTCGAGAAACTGCGCAAGGACGACATGATAAGCATCAGTGTTAGCGACACGGGCTGCGGCATACCAAAGGAGAAGGCTACGGAGGTGTTCGAACGCTTCAGCAAGCTCAATTCGTTCAGGCAGGGCACGGGTCTCGGACTCTCCATCTGCAAGGCGTTCGTAGAGGAATTGGGCGGAAAGATATGGGTAGACACGACGTACACCGAGGGCGCACGCTTCGTGTTCACGCATCCTATACGGCAGAAGAAACAATAGGAGTAGGGTAAAGTTAGAACTTTGCAACTGTTGATTATCCGTAGCGGAGGTCTCCGGCCTCCGCCACAATCAATAACACCAATTGAATATAAAAGCGATATGATTTGTTGTTAACATTACAAATCGTAATTCTACAGACTTAGTGCTGCGGAGGCCGGAGACCTCCGCTACGGATATAACAATTACCGCGCGGCAAAAATGACATTCCCCCTATGCTGTAACGTCGTTACAGCATAGGGGGAATATCGTTACCAGTCTGCGGTAAAAAGCATTGATGTATGTATTAATCTCGTTCTTGTTTAACCTGAAAGCAACAGCAAGCCATATTAATATCTGTAATTGATTGCTGCGGAGGCCGGAGACCTCCGCTACGGTTGTATGTATAATGTCAACAATACAACAAATCTCACCACCTCACCATCTCACCATCTCAACCAATATCACCATCTCACCACCTCAACATTTCAACCCCTTCGTCGCATACATCAGCGCGAAGTACAAAGCTGTGCCGGTGATGAGGCCCGCGATGGCGTCGATGGCGTAGTGCGCCTGTATGTAGACCGTGGCGAGACAGAGGAAGAAGTAGAACGGCGCGAGGAAGAGAAGCAGGCGGCGGTTGCCCGAGTGGTAAGCCAGCCACATGCACACCGTCGAAACGCCCACGTGCGACGACGGGAAGGCGGCTGTGGGGCGTTCGCCCGCTGCCTTAGCCTGCTCGACGAGGTCGTAGAAGAAACCGTCTACGTAGCCCGGCGTGGGCAGACATTCCTGATGCGTGTTGAAGTAGGTGCCGACGGCAGGGAAGAAACCGTTGGCGATGTTCTCCAAGCCCACCGCCTTGAAGTAGAACGTAGGTCCGGCTACGGGCACGAAGATGAACACTATGTAGTAGATGAAGAACGAGGCGAGCAGCACGAACGATGCGCGCTCGAACTCCTTGTAGCGTGCGAAGAAATAGTAGAACGCCACGAGGCCTATCATCGGATAGTAGGCGGCGTAGCCCATGCTCATGAGTTCGCTGATGGGAGCCCACGAGAAGGTGGAGGCGAAGGTGAGCGCTGGCTGAAAGCCGAACACCGACTGCTCAGCACGGCAGAACACATGGTCGAGGTTGGGGAACATGCGGTTGAGCTCGTACGTGTCGGGATACCACCACGCCAGCAGCGACATCTGCGCCACCACGCGCGCCAGCAGCGTCAGCCGGCACGGCACGAGTCGGTAAGCCAGCCACAGCGCCACGGTCATTGCCACCACACGCACGCGACCCCAAATCATGGCGTCGGGGTTCTGCAGGTTGGTGTAAGTGAAGAGCGCCACGAGCAGCGTGAACACCGTGTATGCCATCACGAGCCACTCCAGCGCGAGCAGTCCGCGCTTGGGCGATTTGTCTATAGAGAAAAGTTGTGTAAGGAATTTCATTGTTTTAAGTGTAATTTTAGGGGGTGCACTTGTCTCAAGTGCACCAACCGAGCAAAAGTGCACCAACCAAGTAAAAGTGCACCAACCGAGCAATCACCTGCGCGCACAGGCGTTACAGCCATCCGTTCTTCTTATACCACTCAACGGCGAGCTTCACGCCTTCGGCGAGCTTGTAGTGAGGATGATAGCCCAGCTCGTCGCAAGCCGGCTCGATGTCGCAGCGCCAGTTGCGCTGTTTCAGAATGTTATACTTGTCGTTGTTCAGAGCGGTCGGCTTCTTCGTGATCTGGCTCAGCTTCTCGCCGAAGAACGTCACGATGCGCAGCACCCATATCGGCGCCACGATGCGCAGCATCCACTTCACGCCCATCTCCTTCTTCAGCAGGTCGCTGAACTCGGTAGAGCTGTATACGTCGCCGTCGGAGAGGAAATACTTTCTGCCGCTCATGCCGCGGTCGAGAGCGAGGAACACCGCCTGCACCACGTCGAGCACGTAGACGAACGTGATGTCCTGGCGCTTGAATCCCGCAGCGAAGTCGATGTGCTTCTTTATGCTCTCAGCCATGAGGAAGTAGTCCTTCTCGCGCGGTCCGTAGACGCCGGTGGGGCGCAGTATGATGTAGGGGAAGTCGTTGCCGATGCCGTCGAGGTACTTCTCGGCGTCGAGCTTGCTCTTGCCGTACGCCGTGTTGGGGCGCGGCATGTCGTGCTCGCTGATGTCCTGGTAGGGCTGCTGCTCGTGTATGGCGCCGAAGACGCTGAGCGAACTGAGGAACACGAAGCGCTTCAGCGGCATCTTCAGCTCTATGAGCGCATCGACGAAGTGCTTTGTGCCCTCGGTATTCATGCGGCGGAAGTCAGCCTTGTCGAGACATTTCGTCACGCCGGCGGCATGAACGACGTAGTCGAACTCGTGCTCGCCGAGTTGCGCCTTCAACTGCTCCTTCGAACCGAAGTCAAGCTCAATAAAATGTATGCGCTTGTCCTGAAGATATTTGCGCGATGTGGTTTTTCTCACTGCTGCCCACACCTCCATATCTCTGTTGAGGGCTTCCTCAACTATAAAACTGCCAATGAAGCCACTGGCTCCTGTTATAAGTATCTTGTTAGTCATTCTTAATATTGGTACATAGTACAGGCTGCAAAGTTACTATAAAAAAGCGAGTTAGCGAAATAAAAGAGCTTTTTTAGTAGGCTCATTTCATTTCGCTAACTCGCTTGCGTGTATAAATATATCAGCTTGGGTCGACATCGAAGAACACGGTCATGGCTGCGTAGCGCTTGTCCTGCAGCAGCCGCGTGCGTGCTTCTGCCATGCACTGGCGTGCGAGCGGCAGGTTGATGCCCTGCTCGAGCTTGATGACAATCTTGCGTATCGACTCGGTCTTCACACGTGCCACAGCCGGTTTGTCGGGGCCGAGCACGCGGTCGGCGAACGCCTGACGCAGACGCGAAGCCATCTCGATGGCGGCGCTGTCTACGAGCTGCTCGTTGCGGTGGCGCAGGTAGACGTAGACGAGGTGGTAGAACGGCGGATAGCGGAACATGCTGCGCTCCTCGAGCAAGTCGCGGGCGAACGTCTTGAAGTCGCCCGCCACGACCTGCTGTATCACGGGCAGGTCGGCGCTCTTGGTCTGCAGTATCACAAGTCCGCGCTCGTCGCGCCTGCCCGCTCTGCCGCTCACCTGCGAGAGCATCTGGAACGCCTGCTCGTAGGCACGGAAGTCGGGATAGTTGAGCATGGTGTCGGCATTCAGAATGCCCACGACCGTGACGCCCGAGAAGTCGAGCCCCTTGGTTATCATCTGCGTGCCGATGAGTATGTCGGTTCTGCCGCAAGAGAAGTCGTCGATGATGCGTCCGTAGGCGCCAGCCGAGCGCGTCGTGTCGAGGTCCATGCGGGCGATGCGCGCCTCGGGGAACAACTCGCGCACGCGGTCCTCAATCTTCTCCGTGCCGTAGCCTCGACCGAGCAGTTCGGTGCTCTCGCAGTTGGGGCACTGCTTCGGCACGGGGTAGGTGTAGCCGCAGTAGTGGCAGGTGAGCAGGTTCATCGAGCGGTGATAGGTGAGCGACACGTCGCAGTTCTTGCACTTAGGCACCCATCCGCATACCTTGCACTCCACCATAGGCGCAAAGCCGCGGCGGTTCTGGAACAGCAGCACCTGCTTCTTGTTGCGCAGCGCCGTGCGCATCGCCTCGAGCAAGTCGGGCGAGAACGCCCCACGCATCATCTTGCGGCGGTAGAGGTCCTTGGTGTCTACGACGCGTATCTCGGGCATAGCCACGTCCTTGTATCTGGTTGTGAGCTGCACGTAACCGTACTTGCCCGTGCAGGCGTTGTGGTAGCTCTCCATAGAAGGCGTCGCCGTGCCCAGCAGCACCTTAGCCCCTTCGTACATTCGGGCGAGCATGATGGCTGCCGAACGTGCGTGATAGCGCGGCGCAGGGTCTTGCTGCTTGAACGAGGTCTCGTGCTCCTCGTCGACGATGACGAGTCCGAGGCGCGTGAAGGGCAGGAAGATGGCAGAGCGGGCGCCGAGTATTACGTCGTAAGGCTCGGCGGAGAGCTGCTTCTTCCATATCTCCACACGCTCAGCGTCGCTGTATCTTGAGTGGTAGATGCCGAGGCGCGATCCGAACACGTTGTGCAGGCGGCGCGTCATCTGCACCGTCAGCGCTATCTCGGGCAGCAGATAGAGCACCTGCTTGCCTTCGTCGATGGCTTTCTTTATAAGGTGGATGTATATCTCGGTTTTGCCGCTCGACGTTACGCCGTGCAGCAACACTACGTTCTTCTCGTTGAACTGGTGGCTGATGCTGTCCTCAGCAGCTTTCTGCGCAGGGCTGAGCGGCTGAATACGCTCAGGGTGATACTCGCCTGAGGTGTTCAGACGGCCCACTTCGCGATGGTAAAGTTCGAGGAAGTTGCGCTGAATGAGCTGGCGCAACACCGCATCCGATGCGTTGGCTGCGTTCTGCAGCTCGTCGCAGGCTATCTCGGCGATATGCGCCGGCGGTGTCTCGCCGTCAATCTCGTTCCAATGCGACAGTTCGAGGTAGGTGATGAATGTCTGGTGTTGTTTTAGCGCGCGCTTCAGGATGGTGAGCGCCATGTGGAGCGACTGCTCCGAACGCAGGTTGGCGGGCAGCGTGACGCAGCGCACCGTCTTCGGACGATAGTTCTCTTCGGCTTTTAGACCGGCAGGGAGCGCGGCCTTGAATACGTCGCCAATGGGCGACATGTAATAGGTAGAAATCCACTGCCATAGGCGTAGCTGTTGCTCGATGAGCACCGGCTCTGCGTCTATGACTTGGATGATTGGGCGTGTCTCGAACTCCGGCTTCTCGCTGTGCAACCGCACCGCCATCGCCGTGTATGTCTTCGACCTGCCTAAGGGTACAAGTACACGCATACCCATCCGCACCTGAGCCACCATCGGCTCAGGCACGGAGTATGTGAATGTTCCTTCTAATGGTAAAGGAAGTATTACGTCTACGTAGTGCATTAGAAATAGTATGCAAGGGCAATCTGCCAAGCGTTAGCGCGGCCCTTGTCCTTGGTAGCAGAGCCTACCACCTCGCTTACTGTCTTGCTGAGTGTAGCGTCGCCGGTCTTGCCGCAAGCGATATTGTAGTTGGCTGTCACTTCGAAGTGGTTCATGAAGCTGAAGCCTGCGCCTACGTTCACGCTGAACTGTGATGAGCGGAACTTCCATTTGTGGTCGTCGCCGAGGTCAACGTTCTTGTCGCCTACGTTGAAGCCGAACTGCGGACCTGCAAAGAACAGTACGCTTGCTACGCTGCCCAAGCCTACACTGTAGCGTGCGTTGATAGGAATATTGATTGCCTGTGTCTTCACTGTCTCTTTGGTCTTTGCCTCGCTTACGGTGAGCTTTGCCTCACGCTGGTCGTAGAGAGCCGAAGCGTCGATGCCCAGGCCTACGATAGGCAGTGTGAACTTTACGGTAGGACCGAAGAAGAAGCCTGCGCGGTTGCTTGCGTCGAACACCTCTGAGTTGAGGCTCATACTTGTAACGTTCAGACCGCCTTTAACACCGAAGTTGATACCAGCATTCGCTGTGTTAGCTGTGAAAAGCATCGCAAGTGCGATAGCTGCTGATGTAAAGATCTTTTTCATACCTGTTTTTGTTTTAGTTAATATTCAATTTGCGTTTGCTTGATAACGTGGGGTGAGGGTGTGTCAAAACTCAATTAATGCGGGCTGAAAGCCCAATAATCACATAGCCCAGGGCAGCGCCCTGGGTATTGAG
>PPYE01208226.1_pt1 | contig 13392 bp, 16 predicted proteins | sample 1559881 | NCBI WGS metagenome assembly PPYE01 (sample SAMN08240022, study PRJNA423297) | Human gut metagenome, whole genome shotgun sequencing project.
TTTCCCCGTCGTGTTCTTGTTTACAAACCAAAAACCTGCTCTGGCCTGATCGCCAAAGCAGGTTTTTCTACAGGCTGAGACCGGCGTCCATTCAGGACGCCGGTCCTCTTTATTCTCCTATTCCGCCAGCTTTTTCAGGGTCTCTCCGGCGGCGCGGTAGGTGGTCCAGTCCGACATGGGGCGGGCGCCCAGAGAGAGGTAGAAGTCTATGCTCGGGCGGTTCCAGTCCAGGCAGGCCCATTCCAGGCGTCCGCATCCTCGCGCCAGCGCCAGCCGCGCCAGCTCCCGCAGCAGTGCCCTGCCCGCACCGAGCCCCCTGTAAGCCTCTCTTACATAAAGGTCCTCAAGGTATATTCCGCCGCGGCCAAGGAATGTAGAAAAATTCCCGAAAAACAGCGCAAAGCCTATCTCACGTCCGCCGGTCTCGGCAAATATCACCTCTGCCGCACGCCGCTCGAACAGCCACTCGCGCAGCACTTCTTCCGTCGCCACGACCTCGCCGGCCAGGTGCTCGTACTCTGCCAGCTCACGTATGAAAGTCAATATCAGCGGCAGGTCCTTTTCCTCCGCATGCCTTATCTCAATTTCGTCCATTCTCTCGTCTCCTCACAGCAGCAGCCAGATTATAAAGGGCATACTCACCGCCGACAGCACCGTCCCAATGAACACGCACTCCGAGGCATAGCCCTCGTCCTTGCCGGCCTGTATGGCGAATATCGTCGCCAGCATGGCCGGAGGCGCGGAAGCCAGGATGACAATGACACCCAGCAGCAGTTCGTCCGTCACGAGCGCCCTGGCCACCAGCCAGACTATCACGGGCGCTACCAGCAGCTTTGTGATCACAACGACGGCCACGCGCCAGTTGCCCGCCGCGCCTCGCAGAGACACCGAGCCCAAGCTCGTTCCGACGATCAGCATGGACATCGGTATCGTAGCTCCGCTCATGGCGCCGAAGGCGTCCTTCACAATCTCCGGCACCTTCCAGCCGCTCAGGAACAGCAGCACCGCCAAGATCGAGGCGACAAGCGGCGGAGAGATCGTCTGCTTAAGGCTCAGTCCGCCTTTGAATCCCTTGACGGCTCCCAGGCCCACCGTGTAAGCCATGAGGTTGAACGGTATGTTGGATATCGCCGCTATGAACAGGCCGTCCGAGCCATAGAGCGCCTCTATGACCGGGAAGCCTAAAAACACCGTGTTGGCAAAAGTAACTCCGAAAAACGTCAGTCCCTCGCGCTCAGGACCGGGCTTCAGCAGCTTCGCCGTGACAAAGCCGATCACGGACATGACGATAAACATCACGAAAAAGCTCAGAGTAGCAAGGCCAAGCTCTGCAAGGTCCATCTCAATGTCTGTATTCATCACCGAATACAGAACCGTGAACACCAGCAGAACATTCATTACCACGCCGGAAAGCCGCCTGTTGAACTCAGGCCCCGTCACGCCCAATTTTGCGCAGACAAAGCCCACCACCATTATGAACACCAATATCCCCATCTGGGATAACACCTGAGTCATATCCATCCGGACTATCCCCCGAAATCCCTTTTTTATATGTGCAAAAACAGCGTCGCCAATGTGAAGTATATGAGCAGGGACACGGCGTCCGTGATGGTGGAAATGAGCGGGCTCGCCATCACCGCAGGGTCTATGCCGATCTTCTCAGCAGCCATGGGCAGCGTACTGCCCACCGCCTTTGCAAACATTACTACAAATATGAGCGTTATGGAGACCGTCGCCGCTACGAGCACCGTCACTTCGCCGTTGCCCAGCAGCATCCGGTCCACCACCAGCATCTTCACAAAATTCACAGCCGCCAGCGATGCTCCGCAGACGACCGCCACCCTTATCTCCTTCCAGACCACCCAGAGTATGTCCTTCGGCTCCGTGTCGCCCAGAGAGAGGCTGCGGATGACCGCAGTCGAGCTCTGCGAACCCGAGTTACCGCCCGTACCCATCAGCATGGGTATAAAGCCCGTCAGTACGGCGCAGCGCGCGAGCGCGTCCTCAAAGCCCGTTATTATCATGCTAGTGAAGGTGGCCGAGAGCATCAGAAACATCAGCCAGGGTATCCTGCGCTTCCACATTTCCAGAACGCCCGTCCTCGAATACGGCTTATCCGAGGGCGCGATACCGGCCATTCGGTCAAAGTCCTCCGTGGCCTCTTCCTGCAGGACGTCGATAACGTCGTCGACCGTGACGATGCCGACGAGCCGCCCTTCCTTATCCACAACGGGGATCGCCAGAAGGTCGTAGTCCGAGATGAGCTGCGCCGCCTCCTCACGCTCGTCAGTCGTCCGGCAGAAGATGACGTTCGTGTCCATGATGTCCTCGATGACGGCCTCGTCGTCTGAGAGCAGCAGGTCCTTCACCGTTACGACGCCCTCGAGCTTCCTGTCCGCAGAGGTGACGTAGCAGACGTAGATCGTCTCCTTGTCCTCGCCTATGCGGCGGATGCGCGCTATTGACTCGCGCACGTTCATGTACTTCTTGAGGTCCACGAACTCGGCCGTCATGATGCTGCCTGCGGAGTCCTCCGAGTATTTGAGGTACTGGTTTATGAGGTTGCGCGTTGCCGGGGTCGCGTTGCGCATGACGCGCTTCACGATGTTGGCGGGCAGCTCCTCCATCATGTCGACGGCGTCGTCGACATACATATCCTCGATAATGACCGCAAGCTCCGTATCCGTGATGGAGTTAATTATCGTCTCCTGCTCCGGTGCGTCGAGCTCCGCAAAGACCTCGGCGCCCCGCTCCTTCGAGAGCAGCCGGAACGCCGTGGCCATGCGCTTGCCGTCCTCCTCACCGAGCTCGGTGAGGAATTCGGCGATATCAAATTCGTTCATCTCCTCCAGCTCGAGCTGGAGCGCCTTCATCTTGTGCGCCTCAAAAAGCTCCTTGAGCTGTTCCAGGCGGAGCTCGATGCTGTTTTCCTCCAAACCGGCTCACCGCTCCCCAAAAATATCAGATCCCCAGATACTCCTTCTGAGTCTCGCTCATCTCGTCTATCTCCACACCCAGCGACGCCAGCTTGCGGCGGGCCACCGCCTTGTCTATCTCCTCCGGGACCTTCATAGGCTCACAGGGGAGCTTGCCCTTGTTCTTCGCAAGGTACTCCGCCGAGAGCGCCTGGATAGCAAAGCTCATGTCCATGATCTCCGCCGGGTGTCCGTCCGCCGCGGCCAGGTTCACGAGCCTGCCCTCGGCGATGACGAAGATCGTTTTCCCGTTCGGCAGCTCGTAGCCCGTGATGTTGTGCCGCGCCTCATAGCTGCTGACGGCGTATTCGTGCAGGCCCGCCATGTCGATCTCAACATCGAAGTGACCTGCGTTCGTAAGTATAGCGCCGTCCTTCATGAGGTCAAAGTGCTCTTTTGTTATAATATCGCGGCAGCCGGTGACGGTACAGAAGATATCGCCCAGCTTTGCCGCCTCGCGCATGGGCATGACCTCATATCCGTCCATAACGGCCTCCAGCGCATGTACCGGGTCCGGTTCCGTGACTATGACCTTGGCGCCCAGGCCCGCAGCCCGCATCGCCACGCCCTTGCCGCACCAGCCGTAGCCGGATACCACCACGTACTTGCCCGCAACGATGAGATTCGTCGTGCGCATGATGCCGTCCCAGACCGACTGGCCCGTGCCGTAGCGGTTGTCGAACATGTGCTTGCAGTCCGCGTCGTTCACCATCATCATCGTGAAGGGCAAAATACCGTCGCGCGCGAGCTTCTTGAGCCGGGTGATGCCCGTGGTGGTCTCTTCGCAGCCGCCAATGACTCCGGGAAGCAGAGCCTTGAACTTTGTGCGCATGAGCTCGACGAGCTCGCCGCCGTCGTCAATTATGATGTTAGGACCAACGGAGAGCACAGCGTCCAGATGCCGGGCATATTCCTCCTCCGTCGCTCCGTGGACGGCGTGGACCTCCATCCCGCCGGCAGCCAGGGCCGCGGCAACGTCGTCCTGCGTGGAGAGGGGGTTCGAGCCCGTGACGTACATCTGAGCTCCGCCCGCGGCCAGCACGCGGCAGAGATAGGCCGTTTTGGCCTCCAGATGCACGGAAAGGGCCACCTTCATGCCATCGAAGGGCTTTTCACGCTCAAAGTCCGCCTCTATCCCACGCAGCACCGGCATATTCCGCCGCACCCAGGCTATCTTGCGCTCGCCGGAAGGGGCGAGGGCTATGTCTCGGATATCGTTCATATTGAAAAACCTCCACACTATATTTATAACTCTTTTATTTTAACACCTGCGCGCGCGTGCTTCAAGCAAATCTGCGTAAAAAAGGCCGCCGCAAAAAGCGGCGGCCCGTGGTCTATTCTTCCTCTGACTCTTCGTCCTCTTCCGGCTCATGCTTATCCCTGGTCCAGAACCAGCCGAGCACATACACGGCCAGCATCAGCAGGATGGTAGGCACAGGCCCGGCGGTGACGCCGAAGAGCTCTCCGCAGAGATACACCGCCGCGAACACCGCGACCATTCCGGCTACGGTGATCGCCCACTTGAGCGGCTTTTTCACGGCTCAGTTGCCGTTGCTCTTGAGCGCCTCGGGATGCTCCTTGATGTACTTCTTGTTCTTGATATTGCCTATCACGATGACCGGGATGACGATGACCACCAGGGCCAGGTAGCCGTCGTAGCCGTAGGCGTAGGTGATGATGTCAGACAGGCCGATGAAGCTCAGGGCCATGCAGACGCCGATGAGGATGATGCCGATGATGCTCATGCGGATCTTCTCGTGGATGTCGCTCTTGATGAAGAAGGCCTTGTCAACGCGCAGGATCATGGTGTAGATGAGCGTGACGCAGGTGGAGATGAACGCGCAGAACAGCAGGATCGAGTACGTAGCGACCAGCCACTTCCAGCCGATCTCATTGCAGACGAAGAGGTTCGGGTACTTGATGGCGTCCGGGGTCACGATGAGGTCCTTCCAGCCGAGCAGCATGAGGCCGGAGAGCGAGAGCATGCCGCCGTTCATGATGCCGCCCAGGATGCCGGCCTTCTTGACGCCCTTCTGGTTCAGGGTCGTGCAGCCGGCGATCATCGCCGGGATGGAAACGCACTGGAAGCCGCAGTATACGAAAATGCTCCTCCAGATGGACTCGCCGGTGTCGACGGCAGGCGTCGCGGCCGCCTCGGCCAGAGGCACGGGGCTCTTCGCAATGCCCACGACTATCATGGCGCCCGCAGTGATCAGTATGCCGACAGAAAGTATCGTCGAGGCCGCGATTATCAGCTTGACGCCGAACAGGCACAGGACTATGAGCAGCGCGGCAACGATTATCGTACTGACCAGGGTGCCGACGTGCATCAGGTTGTCCACAAGTCCCGCCGCGCCGGAAATGGCCGCCGCCACAGCCGCAAGGATGATGACGATGTAGAATATCTCAAACGTTATCTCCATCCACGGGTACGGAGACCACAGCTCGCGGAAAGTGTCCTTGTAGTTATCAAGCCCGCGCAGTCGGGCAAACTTCATGATAACATAGATAACATAGGCAAGAATGCCCATGGATAAAAGCGGGAATATTACGGCGGTCCAGCCGTAGTTAACAAAGTAGTTCAGGACCTAGTTGCCGGTCGCAAATCCCGCGCCGACGTGAGTGCCAAACCAGACAGAAGCAACGGAAAAGCCAGCTGCCCATGTCCCTTTGGTCACTGCCGATTTTTCGTTCATTTTTCGGTACTCCTTCCCTTTTTTGATTTTTCTCCCTCTTCTCCGCTGGCAATGCCAACTTGTTTGGAATTATAGACTACCCATTTGGCTTGCATCAATTTTAATCAATTTCCAGCTGTGCCAAAACTAATTTGCTTTTATTTTAAAGCACCGCTATCGCTTTAATGAGGTAAATGTTTCCCCCTTGGTCAATAGTTAAAAAGTCTACAGGATATTGAGGCCTCTCGCAGACTTCGACCAATTAAGTTATTTTTTTAACTTTTCTTGGGCTCGGATATATTGCATTTTTGAAAAGCATTTCTTTTAGCTCAATATCGGTGCGTTTAGGAAAATAATGCGCACATCTTGATAATTGGATGGGGATGTGGTAAATTGGGATTGGTAAATGGAATTCTTTTTTGTGCAAAAGGACGGCAATATTGCGGAATTTGCTCCTGAGGTGATTTTTTACAATGAACCGGGAAAAGCTAGAAAGCTATCTTGAAAAGAACCCCTTTGCCAAGCTCAGCGAGGTCGTTACACAAATACTATACGACCAGATAGTGGTGCTGGACATCCCGCCTGCATCCAAGCTGAACATAAATCAGATAGCAACGGACCTGGGGATCTCGCGTACGCCTGTTGTGGAGGCAATAAACCGCCTGCAGGCCATAGGCTTTGTTGAGACGCGGCCCAGGGCCAGCGGCTTTTATGTCACGGATATGAACCTGCTCGATATGATAGACCTCTACGATGCAAGGACCGCCATAGAATGCGAAGCCGCCGCCCTCTGCGCAGACAAGGCCTCCCCCGAGGCGATCGCCCAGCTGGACAGTCTGGCCACGGAGTTCAAAAAGGCCGTACCCAGAATGGACGGAAAAAGGCTAAAGGAAACCGATATGCCCTTTCACAAGCTCATCGTCGAGTCCTCGGGCAACAAATACCTTATTAGAAGTTATAACGAACTGCTGCCAAACCTCACTATGTACCAGGGCTCCTGGTCCAAGTTCATAAGCCCCGAGCAGTCCAATCCCTGGTCCAGCCAGGTCGTACACCAGCACGGGGCGATAGTGTCCTCCATCAAGCTCCACATCCCCGCGCTGGCGCGTCAGGCCATGGCGGAACACATCAAGTCCAGCCTCAACTTCGTCGCGTATTCCGACAATACGGACGACCCCTTCTGGATAGTCAAGCGCTCCTCGGAAAAGTCGGACAAAAATCAGGGAAAGTAGGCGGCCAGGGATATGAAGATAGCAATGATTGGTTCAGGCGCTGCGGGCAGCGTCTTTGCGGCGTTTCTGCGCCGCGGCGGGGCCGAGATGTACCTTGTGGACAAATACAAGGCACATATGGATAAGATCGCCTCGGACGGGCTCGTGTTCCGCTGCAAGGGCGAGGAGTGCTGCCTCACCGGTTTCTGCACGACGGACAGCGCAGCCAACCTGCCCACGATGGACATAGTCATCCTGATGGTCAAGGCCACTCAGACGGACGACGTCATGCCAGACGTCATGCACTGCGTCGGCCCGGAGACCGTCCTGGTCTCCCTGCAGAACGGCATCGGCAACGACGAGATACTTGCAAAATACGTCCCCGCCGGCCGGATAATGTACGGCGCCGGCGTCATCGGCACGGAGCTCAAGGGTCCCGGCTGCTGCGTCGCCAAGCCCGAGGATGGGATACAGATGTTTTTCGGCGCGGTGGAAAAGTCCCCGCTGACGGACAGGGCCGGCAAATATTTGGCCGAGGCCTTCGAGGCCGGCGGCTGCCGCACCAGCTTTGAGGACGACGTACGCGTCCTGCTCTGGAAGAAGGCTGTCACGAACAGCGGCTACAACGCGGTCTGCGCGGTCACGCGTATGAAGCTGCGCTTTGCCATGGACAACGACTGGGGCATGAAGCTGCTCATGAACATCTGGAAAGAGGGCTGCGCCGTGGCCAAGGCTCTCGGCGTAGGCGACATTTGGCCGCTCATAGAGGGCGACATCGAGAATCTGCGTGAGAACCTCGGCGATTACTACCCCAGCATGGCCCAGGACGCCGTCATACACCACAGGCAGACCGAGATAAACGTCCTCAACGGAGCCATTGCCCGCTACGGCGAGCGCCTGGGCATACCCACGCCCTACAACAGCGTCTTTGCGGATATAATCTCCTGCGTACAGGACAACTACGACAATCAGTACGGCATGGCCAACGGCTGACAGGCGCATCCCGCCCCCGCAAGGGGGCGATAAATACATAAGCGGCATCAATAAAGAGAAACAATGAAAATCGCAATGGTAGGTTCCGGCGCTGCAGGCAGCGTGTTCGCCAGCTATCTCCGCGCGGGCGGGGCAGACATGACCCTCGTCGACCCGTACAAGGCCCACATGGACAAGGTCGCGCAGGACGGCATGAAGTTCACCATCTATCCTGACAAGACCACCATCCTCACCGGCTTCAAGACCGCATACAGCGCCGACGACATCGGTATAATGGACATAGTCATTTTCATGACCAAGGCCAATCAACTTGAGAACGCCATTGTCGGCGCCAAGCCCTGCATCGGACCCAACACCGTGCTTGTCTCCCTGATAAACGGCCTCGGCAACGACGACAAGCTCCTCAAATATTACCCCGCCTCCCGCTGCATGGTCGGCTCCGGCGTCATCGGCACCGCGCTGGACGGCCCCGGAGGCTGCATCTCCACCCCCAGCGAGGGCGTCATCATGAACTTCGGCGCTCTGGAGAACAATGAACTCACCATCGCCGCCGGCAAGCACATGGAAGAGTGCTTCAACAAGGGCGGCTGCGAGGCCGTGTTCCGCGAGGACGTGCTGCCCTTCATCTGGAAGAAGGTCATCGTGAACTGCACTGTCAACACCGTCTGCGCCGTCACCCGCCTGAAGATAGGCTACGTCGAGAACAACCCCTACGGCAAGAAGCTCTTCCACAACGTCATCCGCGAGTGCTGCGCCGTTGCCGAGCACAAGGGCGTCCACCTCGACCCGGACGAGTTCATCGCCGTCGACCACCAGCACATCATCGACAACATCAGCGACTACTACCCGAGCATGGCCCAGGATATGCTGTATAAGAAGCTGCGCACCGAGGTCGATACCCTGACCGGTACCATCAGCGACTACGGCAAGCAGTTCAACGTCCCCACCCCGACCTGCGATGTGCTCAGCGACATCGTCCGCTGCATCCAGGACAACTACGACAACCAGTACGGCGAGAAGAACGGCGCCGTCAACGCCTGACCCGCCACGGCTGAGACCGCCGTAACTGAGTGAACGGAGGAAACGATGAAAGAGGTCATAGTTCTTATAGGAAACTACGGCAGCGGCAAGACCGAGCTGGCGCTCAACTTTGCCTTCCAGGCGGCGCGCGCCGGCAAGAAGGTCGAGCTCATCGACCTCGACATGGTGAACACCTATTTCCGGCTGACGGACAGGGGCAACCTCATAAAGTCGCGGGAAATACGGCTGGTCTCCCCCAACTTTGTACACTCGAGCGTCGAGACGCTCTCCCTCCCGGCGGAGGTTGCCTCCGCCTTTGCGCTTGACTGGGACACCGTCATCTTTGACGTCGGCGGTGACCCTGCCGGGGCGACTGCCCTCGGGCGCTACCACCAGGACTTTGCTGCACTGCCCGAGGGCAGCCTCAAGGTCCTGAACGTGGTAAATACGCGCCGCCCGATGGCCGGGACCCCGGAAAAGCTCATCTCTCTCATGGAGGGCATGGAGCGGCACTCGCGCCAGAAGGTAACGGGTTTTGTGAACAACACTAATCTGGCAAGGATGGCCTGCCCGGAAGACCTCAGAGACGGCTACGAGGTGGTGCGCGAAGCCTCGGAGCGCTCCGGGGTGCCGGTACTCTATACCACAGGCAGGCCGGACCTGCTGGAAGGCTTTCTCCGCGAGGGGCATGACCCCAAATATATCGGAACTCCCATGCCGATAGAGACCTTCATGCATCGCGACTGGGAGACCTTTACGAAAGAAGGGCTGTGAAGAAAGAACGCGCAAGAACCGTGAAATCATCATTCATAATAAGAAATGAGGTAGAAGCATGGTAAAACTCACGATCAATGAGGAGCGCTGCAAGGGCTGCGGGCTGTGCGTAAGGGCCTGCCCCAAAAAGATCTTGCAGATCTCCAAGACCAAGCTCAACGCCAAAGGCTATCACCCGGCCGAGATGACAGACATCGAGGCCTGCATCGCCTGCGCGTCCTGCGCCCGCACGTGTCCGGATGTGGTCATCCACATTGAGAAGGAATAGGAGGAACGAGATATGGCATTGACTCTTATGAAGGGCAGCGAAGCCATAGCGGAAGCCGCCATTCGCGCCGGCTGCCGTTACTTCTTCGGCTACCCGATAACGCCTCAGACCGAAATACCCGAGTATATGTCGGCGCGCATGCCTGAGATCGGCGGCTGCTTCCTGCAGGCCGAGAGCGAGGTCGGCGCCATCAACATGGTCTACGGCGCCGCCGGTACGGGCGCCCGCGTCCTGACCAGCTCCTCCTCCCCCGGCGTGTCCCTCAAGCAGGAGGGCATCAGCTACATAGCCGCCTCCGAGCTGCCCTGCGTCATCATGAACGTCATGCGCGGCGGCCCGGGTCTCGGCTCCATCCAGGCCGGCCAGGGCGACTACTTCCAGGCCACCAAGGGCGGCGGCCACGGCGATTACCGCCTCGTCGTCTTTGCCCCGGCCTCCGTGCAGGAGGCCATAGACCTCATGGAGGTCGCCTTCGATACCGCCGATAAATACCGCAACCCCGTCATGGTCGTCGCGGACGGCATGATCTGCCAGATGATGGAGCCCGTCATCCTTCCCGAGATGAAGGAATTCGTCATCGACTACGAAAAGAAGCCCTGGGCCGCCAACGGCCACGGCGCCAAGGATAAGCCCAGCCGCGCCATCATCAACAGCCTGTATATTACTGTCGAGGAGCTTGACGGCCTCAACGAGCGCCTGCAGGCCACCTACAGGGAGATAGAAAAGAACGAGGTCCGCTACGAGGCCTACAATATGGAGAACGCCGAGATCGTCGTCACCGCCTTCGGCACCGTGGCGCGTATCTGCAAGTCCGCCATAGACGAACTGAAGGACGAGGGCATCAACGTCGGGCTGCTGCGTCCCATCACGCTCTGGCCCTTCCCGACGAAGGCGCTGCATGACGCCGCCGTCGCCCCTGGCGTCAAGGCGGTGCTCGACGTCGAGCTGAACGCGGGCCAGATGCTCGAGGACGTCAAGCTCGCCGTCAACGGAGAGCAGAAGGTCGATTTCTTCGGTCACTACGGCAGCCACATGCCGACGCCTGAGGAGATCAAAGAAAAGCTGCTCAGCATGAGGGAGGTACTGTAATGGCCGTAGTATTTGAAAAGACCAAAATGCTGACCGACGCCGTGTTCCACTACTGCCCCGGCTGCAACCACGGCATAGCCCACAGGCTGGTCGGCGAGGCGATAGAGGAACTGGGTCTTGCGGATAACGTCATCGGCGTCGCGCCGGTCGGCTGCTCCGTCTTTGCGTATAACTACTTCAACTGCGATATGTACGAGGCCGCGCACGGCAGGGCTCCCGCCGTCGCCACCGGCATCAAGAGAGTCCACACCGACACCTGCGTGTTCACCTACCAGGGCGACGGCGACCTCGCCTCCATCGGCACGAACGAGATAGTCCACGCCGCTCACAGGGGTGAAAAGCTCACCGTCATCTTCATAAACAACGCCATCTACGGCATGACCGGCGGTCAGATGGCCCCGACGACGCTCATAGGCCAGAAAACCACCACCAGCCCCTACGGCCGCAGCGAGGAGTGGTCCGGCGCGCCGATCAAGGTCTGCGAGATGCTCAGCCAGATCCCCGACACCTACTACGCAGAGCGCGTCGCTCTCAACTCCACCGCCAACATCATCAAGGCCAAGAAGGCCATCACCAAGGCCTTCAAATACCAGATGGAGGGTCACGGCCTGAACATCGTCGAGGTCCTCTCCACCTGCCCGACGAACTGGGGCATGAGCCCTGTGGAGGCGCTCAAGTGGCTGGAGGACAACATGATCCCGTACTACCCGCTGGGAGTCTACAAGGATAAGGGGGCCGAGTAATAACATGAAAGAACAGTGCATATTCGCCGGCTTTGGCGGACAGGGCATGCTGCTCATCGGCAAGTTCCTTGCCGAGGCTGGCATGGAGTCCGGCAAGAACGTCTCCTGGCTGCCGTCCTACGGCCCCGAGATGCGCGGCGGCACGGCCAACTGCTCCGTCGTCGTGTCGGACAGACCCGTCGCCTCCCCGCTGATCTCCGCCGCGGACACCGTCCTCGCTATGAACCTGCCCTCGATGCTCAAGTTCCAGAGCGAGGTCAAGCCGGGCGGCCTGCTGCTCGTCAACAGCAGCATCATTGAAGAAAAGTCCAACCGCGACGACTGCGACGTCGTCTATGTCCCCTGCAACCACATCGCCGAAAAGCTCGGCAACCCCAAGGCTGCAAACGTGGTGTTCCTGGGCGCGTATATCGCCAAGAAGCCCGAGGTCGTCAGCGAGGAGACCATCATAGAGGCCATCCGCGTTGAGCTGGGCGAGAGGAAGGCCAAGTTCCTCGAGGGCAACATCCAGGCCCTTAAGGCCGGCATGGACTATGTGAAGAGCCTCGGCTGAACCCCCGCATAAAATATCCCAAAATCCCAGGCGCGCCGTGAGTATCCCCACGGCGCGCCTTTTATCGTTCAAAATTCCAATATGTCGCCTGCGTTCAGCTCCCGGACTCTCTCGCCCATTAACTCCCTGAGCCTGACCAGGGAACGCTCGCCCGTGCAGTGGCCGGTGCAGCAGCGCATACCCGGTCGAGCCAGGAGCCGGGCGGCGACGGCGTCCACATATTCCGCGTCCATGCCGTCCGTTCCGGGTATGGCGAGGTGGAATCCGCCGATGACAAGATCCGGCGAGCGGCCCGCAAGCTCTTCGCAGCGGCGAAGGATGTTTACTATTCCGCAGTGTGAGCAGCCGGAGATGAGGACAAGTCTGCCCTCTTCTTCTATCATCAGGCTCTGCTCGTGGCGGAAGTCGTCCCGGCTCAGGCCGTCCGGGCCGAGCAGTACGGCGTTGGCCTCCGGGACCAGCTCCCCGCCCGGCCCCGTCCCGAAAAGACGCAGGCCCGGGAAGAGCTCGAAGTCCCCGTCCAGCCAGGCGAGCCTGCCGCTCGCCAAAAGCTGCTCTGAAAGGCCGATGTAGCGCCGCTCGCCCGTGCTGAGCGACCAGTGCGGTTCCTCCGCCCCGCGCCGCAGGTAGAGCCGCGCCCCGGCGTTCAGCTCCAGGAAGCGCTCCATGCCCCCGGCGTGGTCGTAATGCCCATGCGAGAGCACGGCCGCGTCCGCCTGGGCGAGCTCTATGCCCAGCCTCTGCGCGTTTTCCGCAAAGGCCCCGCTCTCGCCCGCGTCGAAAAGCAGCTTTTTGCCCGCGGCCTCTATCCAGAGGCTCAGGCCGTGCTCCGCGGCGAAGCCCTCGCGGGCCCTGTTGTCCATGAGGCAGCATATCCTCATTTTCTCACCTCAGCGGATGATGTCACGGATGAAGGGCGGCCTCACGGGTTTCTCAGGGACTATGCTGTAGGCCCCGGCCAGCTCTTCCGCCGCCCTGAGCGCGGACGCCTCGTCCGCGGCGTGGATGACTGCCAGGGACTCTCCCACCTCGACTCGGTCCCCGACCTTCCTCAGCAGCAGCACGCCCACCGAAAGGTCGATGTCAGAGTC
>PPYE01047662.1_pt1 | contig 13387 bp, 15 predicted proteins | sample 1559881 | NCBI WGS metagenome assembly PPYE01 (sample SAMN08240022, study PRJNA423297) | Human gut metagenome, whole genome shotgun sequencing project.
GAGGAAAGGAAGAGAGTAGGTGTCATTCAATATTATAATGTACTGTTCATAATGGAGTTAGTGTCAGATAAAGACATATCTGATGATTCATTGTATTGAAGAAAATAGATGTTCTGATTTATTGGCATATTTGTTTGATAAAAAGCAATTTTCCAAAATGCTATCTGGTCATGAGGTTGATGACATCAATGCAGCTTACGACCACATCACGAAATCAATAATACAGGAAATCAACGGAGTATTATTCTTTGGTGGCAACGAACTGGCTATTGTGGGCAAACAATTCATCGTAAAACCTATCGGTAGTACTGTAACTGTAGAAGTTCCAAAAATCAAAACTATAGACAGAGAGTATATCAAGGGGATTTCTACTCGTGCATTAGATGATGTTGAACAGAAAAATTATGATAGTGCCATTACCAAATCTCGTACTCTCCTAGAAGAAACATTCTGCTATGTAATTGAATTAAAGAATGAAACACCTTCTGATAGTGGGGATATGGCAAAACTCTATAAACAGGTGCGTACACTTTATAATATGCACACTGATGCTAATACCGATAGAAGAATAAATACACTGCTTTCTGTATTGGAAAAGCTCATGATAAAAGGCTCTTCTTCAAATTCCATGGATTCGAATCCAGGATTCTGATCTGGATTCTTGAGTATATGGATGGGACGTGCACTCTGATTATAAAATGCCAGTTGTGCGGAATCTGTAGTGTTTCCGATGACACCAATACCTACGTCCCCTTTTCCAAAATCTATTCTACGTTTATTTAAGTTGATCATTTTCAAAAATCTCCTTTTTCAAAAATAGCATATTTAGTAATTTTCTATTATTCCCGAAGTAGGGATATCTTTTAAAAAGTCACTGTTGGAAGTAATCGGAGAATCTATAATCTGAACGCCGCTTCGTTTCATCATTCGGAATTTGAAATCAAGAAGTTCCGGTGGAACTTTCAGTTCTGCGGCAGCCTGGAAAAAGGACATATCAGCGTTAAGCATTTCCAGGACATCTTCATCTTCCAGAAGATAATCAGCGGCAAAGCAATTGGCTTCATATTTACATTGTGACACTCCATCGAATAATTCAAAATCATGAAAACACTTGATCTGAAGGGTTTTCTGATGAAGGAGTGCGTGCCCAATCTCGTGGATCAGGATAATCTGTTGTATGATTTCCGGCAGATCGCTGTTAATGACGATGCAGGTCTTTCGACATTCCCGCATACAGAAGCCTTTACAACAGTTTGGATCAGTTCCAAGCGGAAGCTTCTTAACAATAATATGCATAGCGGCTGCAAGGCGATACGGATCACTTTCCTGATATTTTGCTTTTACTTTATTAACAGTGTCTCTTATACATTTTGAACTCATAAAAACACCTCGATATTTCATAAGATAGTTTGCTTCAAGTATAGAGTAGCAAAAGTACTGTACGAAAATACGGACACCTATGAATCACTTTCCGTTTCAGTGTTTTTCTTTTTCCGTCCAAATGTCTTTTTAGCTTCCATCTTACAGGAAAGATATGCTTTGGTTACAGCCTGATAGAAAGCATCTTTTGCTTCTTCGTCAAGTTCGCCACCAGCGAAAAGAGCACGGTTGGCTTCGAGAATCTCATTGATATCTCTGGCTCCTTTTTCACCAAGCTGTCCATTGACTTCATCAATATAATCCATTTTTTCAATTCCATAAGAAGGATCTGTGATCTCATCATGTTTTAAATAATCGTAAGAGACATTTAATGCATCAGCAATAAATAAAGGTTTTCGCGTAGGATTAGTAGCCGTATAATGATCTATTATGTCACACATTGCTATATATTCATTGATATGATTCAATGGTTGGAGAATTACATCAGTATACAAATGTGATAATAAATTGTAAGCAGCATTCAGATGAATCATATTAAATCCTTTATTGTACCGATCGGTAACCCGATAGGTATCGGGGGCCTTAGGATTTCTTGGGATATAAATATCCGAGCCATCAACAGCAATTGGATCATAGCCTTTCAAAGTCTTATCGAGGAAAAATGCATTGGAAAATGAGTAAAAAAGAGAATCAAAGGCCTCTGGAGATATTTTTTTACGCTGTTGAATCAAAGCAGACGCTGTTGGTACAGAAGCGTTAAAATCGAAATACTTTAACAATTCTGTTTTAGATGCAGATTTTTGCATGGAGATTGTAGAGAGCAAGACATCGCTGAATGAAATCTTACGATTTCTTGTAAAATCCGTAGGTTTTTTTGTGTACTGCCAGGAAGATACAGATAATTCGTTTTCTTTGTTTAGTAATGTTTTCTTTACTGATTCTGGTGAAAGATTCATAACACGCCTCCGATTAATTTAATTTTCCGGCATGACCGGATTTTTCTTATTAATCAAAGGGCGCGAAGCGCCGCATTTTTTTGAGGTTTTGTCAAGTATATTTTGAAATAAGTACAAAAAATAGGTAGTCCCTTAACTTAATAGAAACTACCTACCATTGGTGCCTGATACCATGAAATTTTTCTACAATACTTAAGTTGACCACATTAGGGGCAGACCCCATGAAAAGACCCCGTGAAAGATTGTATTTTATCGGATTTATACTGTCAGACCTTATCCGAAATCCCATAAGACGCTTTTCTTCTTCCCATTTTTCTTTTTCGGATGCTGCCTGATACGGGTAACAAAATCAAGATTGATAATTTCCTGTTCACCTGAATACCTCTCGATTATCATACCGTCGTCATCAATTTCCTTTATGACACCCTGAATGCTACCATCATATGAAGAAATTGTATAAATGATGCACGCTTCACCGATAAATTGCTTTGCAAGTTCTTTCATAGTTAATATCTCCTCGTTTTGTTTTCTTTGGTTTTGTATTTGCCACACAGCCGCCGCTGTTCGTCGCTTTTTCCTGTTGAAAAAAATAATCAAAATAAAGATAATACACCAATAAATAGTCATTGCGTATCCTCCTGTCGGTTCCTTTAAGAGATTTTATTCCCTGCTTTAGAATATCTTAACGTTTCTTTGCAATATATCGACTGATTGACAATCCAAATAAGGCATATTACAAGAGATGGTAAAAAACCTATGCCGAAAAGAAGTGCACAAATAGCAAGCACTATAGATAGAATGGAACAAAGTTTATTGGTGGCGTAAAAGGATTTTAGCGCACAATTTCCAATTATAATCTTCTCGGCTTCATCACAACTGTCTAACCATTTCTTTTGAAACTTTGTATCATAGAAGGACACTGTTTTTTCTGGATTTTTTTCCCTGATGGTGTCAACGCACCTCTGTTGGATAACAATATTCTCAATTATAATGGCGCTGAAGCTAACAATGCCTACAAAGAAAAAAACAATACTATACAAGTTTTCAAGAGTTTCAATACCTTTGGAATACGTAGCAGCTATGAGAAAGTAAGAGAGAATAATAGATGCGGTTGTAAACCAAATGACAACGGAAATTTTATTATCAATTGTATCAGATATTTCCTCATTTTCGCCATCCCAAGATAAAAGCATTTTCTTTGCACTTCTATACGTTGGAAGGCAGACCATCGGTACGACAATCGCTGTTGCCAATATCAGCCAAGGGGCAATATAAGCTCCAAAAAAAGCTCCTGCGTTTTTGACAATGCCCACCAAAGTGTATAGTTCGTATTTTGCGGAGTAAAGGCCGGTTGAGTAGCCGATAATCAGGCTGATGACCAGGATGAGTATAAATTTCGGCAGAGCTTTTCGATTCGATTTCTTGATTTCATTTTTATTCATTTTCTTCTTCCTCCTGTAAATAAAAAACATCTTCCACAGTGACACCGCATACCTTGGCAATCGTTAGGGCAAGGGTGACAGACGGCGAATAATCGCCACGTTCAATCAAGCTGATGGTCTGCCTTGAAACGCCGCATAAGCGCCCCATTTCCTGTTGATTGACATTCAGCGCGGCTCTACGTTCTTTTAAATGATTTCGCAATATCATGCAGCACCTCCAAATGACAATCTTCTTTGTCTTATTGACAATTATTGTTGTCATATTGCATTATACATTTGTCATTTCTTCCTGTCAATGGCATTTCATAAAAAAGACAAAATCAAATTTTTAGTATACTCTTAAAAAACCTTCTCTGTAATCTTACAAAGAAGGTTTTTTTTAATAGATTAATTTTTATAAAATTCTTTATACCATTCAGCAAATTTTCGAATGCCATCTCTCAAACTTGTACTAGGTTTGAATCCGAAATCTTCTTCCAATGCAGTGGTATCCGCATAAGTGATCGGAACATCACCAGGCTGCATAGGAACCAGTTTTTTATGTGCTTCAAAATCGTAATCAGCAGGCAGAACTTCGGCACGAGTCAGCTCTTGTTGAAGAATATCTACAAAGTCAAGCAGATTTTCAGGCTGATTGTTACCGATGTTATATACGGCGTATGGCGGAATCGGAAGTCCGTCTTCGCCGTTTTTCTTTTCGGGAGCAGCCTGCATCACACGTTTGACTCCTTCTACAATATCATCGACAAAGGTAAAGTCTCGTTTGCAGTTTCCATAATTAAAGATCTGAATTGTTTCTCCGGCACGTAATTTGTTTGTGAATCCAAAGTATGCCATATCCGGTCTTCCGGCAGGTCCGTATACGGTGAAGAAGCGGAGTCCTGTGGATGGAATATTATAAAGCTTACTGTAAGCATGAGCCATCAATTCGTTTGACTTTTTAGTGGCAGCATACAGTGAAACCGGATTATCTACCTTATCGTCTGTAGAGTAAGGGATTTTTTTGTTGCTTCCGTATACAGATGAGGAAGAAGCATATATCAAATGCTCTACTCCATGATAAGAATCGTTACAGGCAGCAGCATCGTAAGAATGACGACATGCCTCTAAAATGTTGTAAAATCCAATCAGGTTTGATTCAATATAAACGTCAGGGTTTGTGATAGAGTAGCGCACACCTGCCTGAGCAGCCAGATTTACAACAACGGTTGGTTTATACTCTGTAAAAATCTGATCAATTAAAGTTTTGTCGGCGATAGATCCTTTTATAAAATTCCAAGATGATGCAGTATGTTTCTGGACTTCTTCTTCAATTTTTCTTAAACGATATTCCTTAATGGAAACATCATAATAATCATTCATATTATCGATGCCGATGATATGAACAGGCTCTGTAGTACGAAGCAATTCAAGAACGAGGTTAGAGCCGATAAAACCGGCTGCACCTGTTACAAGAATCGTTGCATTTTTTAAAGTTACATTTTGATTTTTCATAGCACTTTCCTCGTTTCAAAACTTGAATCTGTATTAATTATTATTGAAAGATAATTAGTCGCGCTGGAATAAGTCTCTTGTATATACTTTATCACGGACATCATCCAGACAAGAAGCATAGCGGTTTGCAATAATAGCTTGTGACATTTCTTTGAATTTATCTAAATCATTTACAACCTTGCTTCCAAAGAAAGTTGTTCCATTTTCTAAAGTTGGTTCGTATACGATTACAGTAGCACCTTTCGCTTTAATTCGTTTCATAACACCCTGGATACTACTCTGACGGAAGTTGTCAGAATTGCTCTTCATAGTGAGTCGATACACACCAATTACACATTCTTTTTCTTGTTCAGCAGAATAGTCTCCCTGACTGTTATAGTCATAATATCCGGCAAGATTCAGCACACGGTCAGCAATAAAGTCTTTTCTTGTTCGGTTACTCTCAACGATTGCACTCATCATATTCTGAGGAACATCATTGTAGTTAGCAAGCAGCTGTTTTGTATCCTTTGGTAAGCAATATCCGCCATATCCGAAAGAAGGGTTATTGTAATGTGTTCCGATTCGTGGATCTAAGCACACACCATTGATAATATCCTGTGTATTCAGTTCTTTCATTTCTGCGTAAGTATCTAACTCATTAAAATAAGAAACACGAAGTGCAAGATATGTATTTGCAAATAATTTTACAGCTTCAGCTTCAGTGAATCCCATAAATAATGTGTCAATATCTTGTTTGAGTGCACCTTCCTGAAGAAGTGCAGCAAAATCTCTTGATGCTTTTACAAGACATTCATCATTTTTATCAGTAGAAACAATGATACGGCTTGGATAGAGGTTATCATAGAGCGCTTTGGATTCTCTCAAAAATTCCGGGCTGAAAATAATATTGCTTGTGTTATATTTCTTGCGGACAGAGTCAGTATATCCAACAGGGATTGTAGATTTAATCACCATGATTGCATCTGGATTTACTTTCAAAACAAGTTCGATGACAGCCTTCACAGCGGAAGTATCAAAATAGTTTTTCTTGCTGTCATAGTTTGTAGGTGCTGCAATGACAACAAAGTCAGCATTTTTATAAGCTTCCTCACCATCTAAAGTAGCTGTCAGATCAAGCTCCTTCTCAGCGAGATATTTCTCAATATAATCATCTTGGATAGGAGATTTCTTGTTGTTGATCAAATCAACTTTTTCAGGAATGATATCCACTGCAGTAACGTGATTGTGCTGCGCAAGCAAAGTTGCGATAGAAAGTCCTACATAACCTGTACCTGCAACGGCAATATTAAGTGGTGCCGGTGAAGCGAGCTTAGTATTTGTGTTATCTACGAAAACTTCATCTGGTTCAAATCCAAGAGCTTCGCACAATGCTTCCAACTGTGGAATAGATGGAAGAAAATCTTCTTTCTCCAGGCGGGAAATTAATGCGCGATTGATTCCTGTTGCATCGGCAAGTGCCTGCTGTGTCATGTTTTGTTCTTTTCTCTTTGTAGCAACCAAGTCAGCTAAAAGAGACTGAGATAATTTCTTCATAGTGAAATCCTTTCTTTAATGTGTGTATTTTAATAGTTATACAATACGATGTTGTTTTAAATAACAAAACTGCGTTTGCTAATTATTGGTTTTAACGTATTTATAGTAACATAAGATGTGAGAAGGCGCAAGAGGGGGATGGAAAAAGAGTAGAAATGTTATGATAAATAACATTGGTGGAGGCGAAAAAGGAAGAGGGAGAGTTTTGGTGTTGAAAAAGTATTCGGTGGAAACTACGCGGCAGGAAGCAATTTATCAGAAGTATGATTTCATTATTTGCAGGTAATGAGAACAGTGTGTTTAAGAGGCGAAAAATGTCGAAATTTGTCGATGAGTTTATCTTGATGAAAATCAATATATGGTATTAATATGTCGGGAAAATATGGTAATATAACATATATATTGTATGGAATCGGAGGAGTAGTAGAAACTATGTTGTTTGATAAAGATTTATTTGAATCGAAATATGTACCTATAGAACAAAGAACACCGGTAGATACTTTAATATTAATCGGAAATGGATTTGATATCTGGCAGAATTTGGATACAAGCTATCAATCATTTGAAAAATATTATGAAGCACATTTAGAGGAGATGCTGGAACGTCTTCATTTAAAGAAATATACAAAATATAATGACGATGGGACACCAGCAGTCGATTTGAAGGGCAATATTATTACATATTCAGATGTTGAATTGTTTTACGGAGACCCATTTAAACCACAAAAATTGAATCATACATTTTGGTGGAATTTTGAAACAGCCATGGATAAAATAGATGATCAGCAAATTAATTATTTCTTTGGAAGAGATGGAGTAAAAAATATTAAAAAGTGTGCAGAAAATGCTCAAAAAATATTAAAGGAAATGTTTCGGGATTGGGTGGCAACAATTGATATTAGTGAGGAAATTTCGAAGTATGCATTTGGTGATAATGTATTGTTCGTAAATTTTAATTATACGGAAACTTTATTAAAACGTTTCGATGTGAAAGCTGTGAATGAATTTCATATTCATGGTGAAGCAAAAGATAAAGATTCTATTATTGTAGGGCATGCAACACATCCAGAGTATCCATACGAACCATTAAGATTGTTTAAAAATAAACCTCGAATGGAAGGATTGTATTATATAGAAGAATTTTTATATAATTCTGATAAGCATATAGAAGACAATTATATGAAGCTACAAATGTTTTGTGGATTACATGGAGTTAGAATAGAAAATATTAAGAAAATTTATGTCCTGGGGTTGGGATTTGGAGATGCAGATTTAGGATATATAAAACATTTGGTATATGAAACACAAGGAATTTCAGAAGATCCGGAGATGTTTTTGGAAGAAGTGGAAAAAGAATACTTGGATTGTTTGGATCATGATGGAATTATGAATATCAACATGCAATATGCTTTCAGTCACAGGGAACGTGTGATGAAAAAGAAGCCAATTAGTTTTCCAGAATATGAACTTTTAGATGAGATGATTAAACCGTATGTCGAAGATCCATATCAACATGTGGAAAGAGATGTACAGTTACGATTGGAAATGGCTGGTGTGAGAAGACGTTTCAGGGAAGAACAGGAAGAGCGAAATAAAAAAATGCGACGGGAATATTTACGGATGTTGAATAAAAGAATGCATTTGGGAGTTCTTACGCCAGTAGAAGCATTTTTGGAGCATGATCCCCAAACACCTTATGATAATTCAGGGGCAGAGTGGCATATTTCATATCATAGTGAAGAGGACTGTGAACGTATTAATAGAATAATGCAAAGCTATGGCTGTAAGAATTATAAACTTTATCCAGAGATAGAACAGTGTATTGAACAGTTTAAAAAGTAAGTTTTTCTGATATATTAAGGACACATTTTGAAACATAAAAGAAGGAATATAATTATGAGGATGCATAAGACAATCCCAGGGATGTTAGATATACACATGGGTGAAATTACGAAATATGTTAAACAAAATCAGATAGATGCAATTGTGAACGCGGCGAGTCCGACTTTGATGGGAAGTAGTAGGGCAAGCGTTGATAAAAGTATCCATGATATAATAAATAAAAAATTAAAACATGGTTATAAATTTAAAGATGAAATCCGTAAACAGTTGGATGGAACAACAAAAGAACCAGAAGATAAGATACGTTGTGCAAGAGGTCAGGCGGTTGTAACAAAAGGGTACGATTTGTGTAAGTATGTAATACATGTGGTCGGACCGCACTGTGATGGAACACAAAATTCAATGAATCGATCATGGTGCTGTACAAGCAGTTGTACGAAAGTATTAGAATCTTGCTATAAAAATATTATGCAGGAGCTAAAAGATTGTTGGGATATTGAAGCAGTAGCAATACCGATTATAGGGGCAGGAAATTATGGAATACCATTTGAACTTGCAACTAGAATTGCAACTATTGGAAATGTTTTAGTAGAATGGAAGGCTGAGGATGAAGAATATTTTCAGCGGATGCCATTGAAAAAATAACAATTTGTATACACCATCAAGATATACAAAAAGAAAAGCAGCATGCAAGTTATGCACAAAAGATATTAGATAAATATGATATTGCTTTTATCAAAAAGCATAGAGTAGTATATCAAAATTCATGGTCGGCACAAACCAGATATATATATGATTTAGCAAAGAATGATACAAAGCGAGGATATTTTACAGTTGCTCGTTTATTTCGTATGCTGTTGTTATTGATGAGAACAGCATTTATGCCGATTTTATGGTTGAAAGATATAATAGGCAGATATGATTGGAATCGTAGACGGGGAACAGTAGAAATCATTACATTTATAAAGCTTTTATTGCCAATTTTCATACACATATTAATAACAAAGGGGGTTACATTAGGAAATGATAATATAGGGTACAAATTTATAATCTTATATTTGATGATGGATACGATTACTTACTTGATCTGTCTGATTGTATTGTCGGATATTCAAAGACCTTCTGCAAATGTAATAAGGTCTATTATATTATTGCTTGTAAACTATTTGGAGGTTTCTTTGGATTTTGCAATATTATATTATTTATATGCTGGCTGTAAAGTTGGATTTGGCGAGAGGATAGGGTATAGTGTTTTGGATATGACAGTTGTAAGTCAATACATGGAAACCAGTATGATTAAAATTTTAGATTATGCAAAGGCAGGGAGCCAGTTCTTTTTTATGACAATGGCGTTTGGATATTTTGCAAATCATTTACATCAGAGAGAATTTAGAAGCTAGAGGGAATACCGGACACCATTAAATTTTTATATCGATAATAAGTAAATCTCTAGATAAACTAAAAAAGGAGCCTGTTGTGCACAAGAAAGTATAATGCAAACAAACTCCTTTTTGACTATTCACCTAATCGCCTATATCAGTATGCCCCTGCTCAAATTCCCACTGTAGACCGTATTTGTCGATAAAATAAAAATAACGAACTTCGCTGAGAATTTTAGCTGTCTGTTGATTCCTTTCATCCGTTTCCGACGTCTTTTGATCAAAGAAATGAACTTCGTCCGGTGTGGTTTTACTGATCTGAAATACTTGATAGTCTTCTGTTTCATTGATCAGTTTTGTGTCAGGCATAGATTTTATATGTAAAAATGCCTCATCAATATTTGTAATTTTTAGTGCTACATGACGAGCACCGCTGACATCATTAGCGGCAAAAAAGATGGGCTCCTTTCGGCCTTCCGGTGAGTGGTACTGCATGAGTTCCAGTGTCAGCTTGGTGCCAGGGATATTTACGAAGGCAATGGAAACGTCTCCATCTGCCGCTTCCTTAACAAAGCCACCGGCCTTGAAGAAACCTTCATTTTTCCAATGAGACAGATAGTGATCAGGTACTACGCCCAGGAGTTTCTGATAATAGTCAACAGCTTCCATCATATCATCTACAAAAATACATACATGGGACACCCCGGCAAATTTTGGCATAGCGGCCTGAAGAGGTGTGTCACAGGCAGATTTTGAGGATATATTTACATTAGATTTCATCATTTGAATCAGATCCTTTCTTTTTTATTGTGTGCTCTGTCAATATGATTGCAGCTCTTGAGATGGCATATTATTTGATGATGCCGTGATCTCTAGCCATAGCTTCAATGCTGCGGTCGTAGGTCGCTTCAGCTTCTGTGGAAAAGAAGCAGCCAGGCACTCCTTCGTTGTGGTCTCGGTGATGAGCTACGCAGGCGCAACATTTACCATGGTTTGGACAGGCGTAAGTGCAAGGGCAGTCACGGTTGTTATCACATGTGTTCTCCATAATGTAATTCTCCTTTTCTCGCTTTTTTCAATCTTCTTATTTTTAGTATAAAAGAAAAACGCAGAAGAAGCGGTTCATTTTCGTGAAATAAGGCTTTTTCTGCGTGAATAAATCATATGAAATTTCATGAGTGGATCATATAAGAAAAATAGCTGTTTTTTAGCTCCTTGTATCTGTTCTGGGAAATCGGAATACGTTTTCCGTTTGTCAGTAACAATTCACGAGTGCTTAGCTTTCGGATAAAATCCATATTGACAATATAGGCTCTATGTGGCCGGACAAAAGAGGGGTGATCTTTTAATACTTCCAGCAGTTCTACTAATGTTGCCGATGTCTCAAGGGAAGAACCATCAGACAATGTAACAATCTGGTTATGATTAAAGCTTTCAATGCAGACCAGTTCGTAAACAGGTATACGGTGAAAACCGGTTTTTGATTTTAGTATAATGGATGGATTTTTTGTGGGTAATAGTCGATGAATACAGTCCAGTACTGCATCGTCAAAATCAGGTTTATCTACAGGTTTTATTAGATAGCCAGAAGCTTTTACGCTGAAAGCATCCACAGCATATTCTTTGGAAAATGTCAGGAATAGAATTTCAGCCTTTTCTTTTCGCTCACGGATTCGTTTTGCCAGAGTTACGCCTGTCATATGTGGCATAACAACGTCTAACAAGTACAGATCAAAACCACCGTTTTTTTCAATATCATCAAGCAGATCAAAAGGTGAGTCGTAAGCCTGTATCTGCAGAGGGTTTTCCGGGTGTTCTTCTGAAAAACGAATAGCCAGTTCACAAATCTGTTTTATATCGTTTTGATTGTCATCGCATATTCCTATGCGCAGCATATGTTTCACCTCTCGTTTTGTTATGATATTAAATGATATCATAGAAAGAATAAAATCACAATATTTCAGCAATTCAGGATAATGCATGCTGTCACAGAATTGTCTTCTCGTTGATAACAGATATTTCCATCATATTTATCAATGGCCATTAGGATACTTTCGATACCTGTTCCCTTTGGCATGATCAAATCATTTTCAATCACAAGGTCAGATCTGCACGGGTTACTGCATACAATAATCAGCTTCCCCTTTTTTACGCGAAGATTTACTGTAATCTTATCGTGAGAGTTACATGCCAGGCAACCGTTTATCGCATTTTCTAAAAGATTTGAGAGAATTGCTACAAAGTCCATATCTGCGACTGCTATATTTCCAGGTATGTCAGCTACAACAGAAAGGGTGAGATTTTCTTTCTGAGCTCTGTTGTAAAAGTTGTTTAAAATCGCATTAACTGTAACCTGTTGGCAAAAATCAGTCTGATTTGCAGTATCTAGACCTTGAATGAAATTTTCAATATAATGGATTGCTTCCTGCGGTTTCTCCTGCTTTATAAGAAGATTGATATTTTGCATATGATGTCGGAAATCATGGCGCATAGCTTTGGCTCTTGATTCGTTATCTCTGGTTAGTGCAAGTTGCCCTTGTAAGTATTGTACGTTTTGTCTGATCAGCTCCATCTTAACTTCCTCGTTCAGATGCTGAATCGTGCCAAATACTATCCACAGTACAGCACAATAAATCATCAAGGTTGTGATAAATAGGAGAAGGTACTCGACGGGATCCCCAGTATGCATGAGAAAATCGACAAGCGTTGCAAATACTATCAGAAAAAGGATAGACACAAGAGTGATAGAGTACCATGTTTGCTTCTTGTTTCCAGGTACAGCGTGCATATAAGGCCGGACAAAATAGAAGTACAGCAATAACGTAGGGAGATTTAGCAATATTCTTACAATGCCTCTGGCATACATCTGCTGGACGGTTGATAAATTTAAAAACAATCCATCACAGATTAAAATAGAAATGCAAATAAAAATACAAAATAAGTTTGCATAAGTGATGAGCAAAAATAATTTTTTGCAGAAGGTATCAGAAGAAGTATACAGAAACAGCAAAAAAGCAGGTAATATAGTTCCGATAAACGAAAAAGGTATTACATATGGGGAATCTTTGCCTAGCAAAGAAAATGCCAATAAGGACCAAAGGGTAAAAAATACAGCATAAAATCCATAGAGCAGCAAAGTTTTTTTGAGAGAATATTTTCGCTCAGTCATCACGGCAAACCAAAGAAGATGAGCGATTACTGTGAGAATTAATATCATAGCCAGGTGGTTCAATGTATAGGACCTCTCTTTCTGTGTGATTGTCTATCGGAAAGCCATTAGGGACGGGGTCAATAACATTTAGTTAAGCTTTTTTCATCATAGTATGAACCTATTGAAGTTCTCTTCCCTAAGCTTTTA
>PPYE01233652.1_pt1 | contig 13387 bp, 11 predicted proteins | sample 1559881 | NCBI WGS metagenome assembly PPYE01 (sample SAMN08240022, study PRJNA423297) | Human gut metagenome, whole genome shotgun sequencing project.
CTCTTACATTTCTTCTGGTTTATTCTTTCATTTTACCGAAAGTGGATAAGACAATATCGACATTACCTTTTTATTTTCAAAAAATTTCAGGGGGAGGATGTCATTCTCACATGAATCACATTCTCCCCCGCCAAAACTTTCTATTTTTGCTTTTCCTGCACCCACTACGCCGTCTGGCCAGCTTCACCCGGTCTGTATTTTTGTCTTCATATTTTTCAAAATCTTCTTTTCAAGCCTTGACACCTGCACTTGTGAAATTCCCAGCTTTTTCCCAATCTCCGACTGCGTCTGATTCGCAAAATACCGCAGATAGATCAACTGGCGTTCTTCTCTGTCAAGCTCCTCAAGAAGCTGACGGATCAGCATCTGATTTAATATCGTTTCCTCTTGTCCCTCCTCTTCTTCCAGCTTATCGAGAAGCTGGATCTCATTTCCATCTTTTTGATAAATCGGTTTGTGCAGCGACTCTACTTCCCCGCTTGCATCAAGCGCCATCGCAAGTTCTTCCTTCTCCACTTCCATCTCCTCTGCCAGTTCCTCCATCGTAGGCTCCCGGTTGTACTTCTTCTGAAGACGCTCCCTTGCCAGAAATGCTTTGTATGCCGTCTCCTTTAACGACCGGCTCACTTTGATCATCCCATCGTCTCTTAGAAATCTCCGGATCTCCCCGGAGATCATAGGCACTGCATAGGTTGAAAATTTCACATCATAATTCAGATCAAATTTGTCAATCGCTTTCAAAAGTCCGATGCTTCCGATCTGAAACAGATCTTCACTGTCGGTTCCCCTTCCGAAGAAACGCTTCACAATGCACCATACAAGCCCTGTATTTTCCTCCACTAATTGTTCTCTCGCTTTCTCATCTCCATCGTGTGATCTTTGAATTAAAGCGATTGTGTGGTCCATAAGTCCCTGCCTTTCCCGATTGTCTTCTTCATTCGGACAAGTGTCCCTTTTCCTAATTCGGATTCTACGTGCACATTGTCCATAAACGCCTCCATAAAGGCAAATCCCATTCCGGAACGATCAAGTTCCGGCCTTGTCGTAAACAGCGGCTCCATCGCCTTTTCGATATTTTCAATTCCCTTTCCTTCATCTCTGATCTCCACGTAGAGTGTCTGCCCTTCTATCCAGCACCGGATCGAGATTTTCTCTACTTGCCCGCCATACCCGTGGATCAGTGCATTTGTGACTGCCTCGGAGACCGCTGTCTTTACATCCGATACTTCCTCCAATGTCGGATTTAGCTGTGTCATAAACGCCGCAACCGACACGCGTGCGAACCCTTCATTGACCGGTCTGCTGTCAAATACCAGTTCCATTTCATTTGTGTTCTTCATCATTCCTTTTCCTCCTCAAACATCTGGATTATTTTCGTCACACCTGACATTTTCAATATTTTTCTGATCCGCTCATTTGCATGCACTGCCCAGACTTCCCCACCGACTAAATAGACCAGCTTATATCTTCCCATAATGACTCCGATCCCCGAACTGTCCATAAAATTTGTGTCTGCAAAGTCAAAAATAACATATTTAATGTGATTATGCTCGATCAGCATATCCGCCTTCTTCCTCACTTGTTCTGCATTACAGTGATCCAGCTCTGCGGGAAGAAAAATCGTAAGACTGTTTTCCTCTATCTGATATTCCATATAAACCTCCTGTTTTTATTCCATAGCATTCCGAAGGAATTTTCTATAAAGTAAAAAAGGACATACACATCCTCTGTGTATCTCCTTTTCTTTCGTACTTCTGCTGCTATTGATATCCGTCTCCTTCGTAAGTCACATCCCCATAGGAATCTTCGTTCCCCTGATCGTTATCATACGACTCCTGATTTCCTTGTCCCTGAGCATTTCCTGTGTCACTTTCGGCAGTATCCCCATAAGTACTGCCGGAATCATAATACACATTTCCTTCTGACTGCCCGGAATCCGTACTGTCTTCCGTATCAGATCCCTGGTCATTTGCCGGAGTCCCTTTTTGTGCCTCTTCTGCTCGCTTTGCAACATCGGTTTTCGGATAGGCGTCGATGATCTGCTTGTACATCGCCTCAGCTTTGTCCTTTTCGTTGTTCAGCAGATAAGAGTCCCCGAGCAACAGCAGAGCCTCTCCATCTTTGTAGTGCTCGTCCATCCGGATCAGTTCTTCCAAAAGCTCAATCGCTTTTTGATAATCCCCCTGCTGATAGCTTGCCTTGGCACTGCTGTAATGTTCGGCACAGACACTCGGATACACTTCATCCGCGATTGCCTGATACTGTACTTGCCCCTGATCTCCGAGTGAATCCTTCTGCACTTCCAGAAGTTCCTTTGCAAGTGTTGCATAAGCATACTGCCCGGAACTGTAATGGTCCTTGACTGTCAAAAGCTTCTCATAACTGTCCTTTGCTGCCAACGCCGCTGCCGTTGCAGCCTCATTCTCATCTGAAGAATTTCTTATTGTCTCCAGTTCCTTCTTCATCGCACTGATCTGTGCATCTTTGGAATTGATTTCCTCGGTAAATGCAAGCACGGATTTGTTGCTGCGGTTGGATTTCACTTCATTGACCGCCGGAACGATCAGGAACCATACAACTGCAGCTCCCAGTAAAATTCCGATAACAATATTCAGAATGGTAAGAAATCCTGCATTCTCTTTCAACGGAGAAAGCGCCGGCTGAATGATCGTGTCATTGCCGATCGGATATGCCTTCTGCTCCCTCCCCTTCGTTCCTTGTTTCCCTCTGAGTGCAGACAGTTCCTGCATATATTTCAATGTCGTCTCATTTGTCGTATCGAGATGATGTGCCCGCTTTAATGCCTGCTTTGCCTTCTGATACTGCTCTGTTTTTAAATACAGCAGTGCCAGAAGCTGAAGTGCTTTCAGATAAGACGGATGGATCTGCACCGCCTTTTTCAGCTGGATCACCGCCAGATCTTCCGATCCCTGATCACAGTAAACAAGACACTGATTATACATCTGTACTGCTTTGTCGATTTCTTCCAGTGTTTTCTTATCCTTCTGTATCTCTCTGATAAAGTGTCCTGCCAGATTGTCTGACTTCTGAAAATTCTGGCTGATGATCCACTCTACGATTGCCTCCGCGATCTCTCCTCTCTCATAATATACAAGTCCCAGAAGATTTCTCGCCAAGATATTCTCTCTGTTATATTGAAGGCTCCGCTTTAGCGACTGGACGGCGCCTGATATGTCCCTTATTTTTGCTTTTCTCAGTCCATCATTATACCAGTAATTTGACTGATGTAATATTTTCTCCGTATACTCCATGCAATTCCACCGTAATCTTTCTGCTATTTCGCCTGACTGAGCATCTCCCGCAGAATATCAGTCATATCAGACAAATCTTCCTGATACACCGCCTCCTCTATGTCATCCACTTCCAGGCTTGGTTTGAATTTTTTTAATTCTTCTTCGTAATCTAACATCGTGGTTCTCCCTTCACAAGCTCTTTGATCATACCTACAAGGTAGAGTGAGCCAAGACAGTAGGCGATGCCGTCTTCTCCCTTTTGTCTCATCATCTCCGCCCATGCCTCTTCTAATTGTTCCCTGACAGTCACTTCACTGTCTGTATACTTCCGTACAATCCGGGCAAGTTCGCCCGCGTCGGCTTTTCGTGTACTTTCTACGGTGGTGATCACATAGCTGTCCACAGATAAATTCTGACACAATTGTGCGATCATCTTCTCGTATTCTTTCTCTTTGACTACGGAAAACAGAATCACAGTCCGTCCGCCGTTTACAGGTCTTCTCTGCACTGTCTCTACGAACCGCTCCACTGCATTCTCGTTGTGTGCTCCGTCTATGTAGACTCCCGGGAGGATTTCTTCCATTCTCCCCGGCCATTTTACATGAAAAAGCGTATCCGCCCATAGTTCCAAATGTCTCTCTGGCAGAAGAAGCTGTACCGCCTCCAATGCAAGAAGTGCATTGTCCACCTGATAACATCCGGTATTCGAAAGCCTCCATGTAGTATCTTCATCATACGCACTTCGTTTTGAAAATGCAATATGTTTCTCTGTGATTTCCTGAATTTCGTACGCATCTTTCGTGATTTCTCTGCAAGGTGCGTCATATTCCTCCGCAATTTGTCGAAGAACGGCCGCTGCCCGCACATTATTTCCATCGAATACCAGCGGAACCTGTCTCTTGATGATCCCGCCTTTTTCTGCCGCGATTTTCTCTATCGTATCCCCCAGTATCTCCATATGATCCATCCCAATCGATGTGATCACTGTCAGCACCGGGTCATCGACTGCATTTGTGGCATCCAGCCTTCCGCCGAGTCCCGTCTCCAGCACAATATACTCCATATCTGCCATCGCAAAAGCAGTCATCGCCATTCCAAACAAGAATTCAAAAAAAGTCGGATGTGCCAGCCCGTCTTTTTCCATTTCATCCACAGTGTTTTTTACTTTCCGGAAAACCTCAAGAAATGTTTCATCCTCAATCTCTTCCCCGTTCACCCTGATCCGCTCATTGATCTTCACAAGATGCGGTGAACTAAAGAATCCTGTCCTCTTTTTCTCTGCAAGCAAAAGAGCCTGTATGTATGCACATACAGAGCCCTTTCCGTTTGTCCCTGCCACATGAATCACTTTCCTTTCGGCCTGTGGATTTCCCAGCCTGGATAGAAACTCTTTTGTATGTGTCAGATGATTCTTCACTGTGAATTTCGGAATGTCTAAAATATATTCCACACTTTCCTGATAATTCACTTGTTTTCTCCATTATTTCTGCGTTGTTTCAGACGGATTGTCTGCCGCATTCTTTGTTTCTTCTGTCACTGTTTTTTCATCTTCTGCTTTTTCTGCCTTTTTTTCTTCCTCTTCCAGCTGAAGCTTCAATTCCTCTGTCAGCTCTTCAATTTTGCCGTCATGGTAAATATATTCCGCGGAAGTCCGAAAGACCGTATTGCTTGATCCCATCTGAATGATCGTGATGATATCTCCTTCTTTCAGCTCTGTTTCCTGAAGTTCAATCCTCGTGTTATTCAGGAATTTAGAACTCTTCTTCTCCCCATTGACATAGACTTTACTGTATTTTGTAAAGTTCTCTCCGTAGAGACTGTACGTTCCGTCAAGCTGTGTGATCAGATCTGTCAGCACGACATCCTTAATTCCCATCTGCATGTGTCCTTCCGGCACCGGATTTTTTCCTCCGTACACATACTTCTCTCCATAGAGAATATCATACTGCAGCATCTCCAGATCGAGCAGGTAGTTCTTCGTCTGTCTTCTTCTCTGGTGATAATTGAATATTGTTCCGGAATGGATATCAAGCTTCTCAAAAACATCTGCCATAATCTGGTAGGATGCAATATTTCGATCCTGTTTCTCCAGTCCGATATTGTCCCAAACTACGTAATTTGTATTGTACAGATATCTTCCCTTCAGGTCCTCTGATTCCAGTCCGAGTGTCGGAAGATGATCTCCATATAACACAAGAACCGTCGGCTCGTTTCTATTTTCTAATGCCTGCACAAGATCTCCTATAAACTGATCCACTTCATAAATCTGATTTACATAATACTCCCATGCACTTCTTGATTCTTCATCTTCAATTCCTGATACCTGTATCTTTGGATTATCCAGATGCTGTCCATAGTAATCTCCGTGGCTCTGTACCGTGATCCCAAATACAAAATCCTGCTGTTCCGTAGAATCCATCGCATCCATGATATGCTGTGTAAGGATATCATCCTTCGCCCATCCATTCTCGGTAAGCTGGAGAATATTCATAAATTCCTTACTTGTATAGCTGTCAAATCCGATATTATTAAATACGGTTGCACGGCTGTAAAAATTTCCGCCGTTATTGTGAAGCGCATGTGTACCGTAGCCAAATCTTTTCAGCGCCGTTGCCGCACTCTCCGCAGTTTCTTTCTTTAAGATTGTCTTATACGGGTACTCTCCAGGACCAAAATACCGCAGGTTCATTCCGGTCAGGACTTCAAATTCCGTGTTGGCAGTTCCCGCCCCCACTGATGGTACTTTGAAATATCCGGACGAATATTTCTTGGAAAGTGCCCTGAAATTCGGAAGCGGATCCTGTGATGTCTGTAAAAATTCTACTTCGCTTGTATCAAAAAACGACTCCAGTTGGATAAAGACGATGTTCGGCATCTCTTTTCTTCCGGTCGTGGCCTCTGTAATCGCACCGTTCTCACTGATCTGATCGATCATCGCCTCACTGTAACCATTTGGCTGCGAAATTCCGGTGTTGAAGACACTGGACATAAAACAGTACGGAAAACCATAATCCTCATAGGCAAAGGCAATGTTTCCAAAATAGTTGGAGATCACACGCTTGTCAAGTGCAACATCCGTCACGAGGAAAAATGCCCCGAACCATACGACAACTCCGGTGAGCGCCAGCACTCTGTGCATCTTACCGGCATACTGGCCGCCTCTCTTCCACATAGAAATGACCCAGACGACTACCGCCGCGACACCGACGACTACCGCCACAAGCTCAATTCCGTTAAAGTAAGAATTGATCAAGGTCACCGCATCTCCGGCAACCTTTAAATCCTGGGCATTAAACGGGGTAACACGCTTCATCAGCATGTACCCGTTCGTCACCCCAAGACCGATCCAGAACACGCTCAAAAGGATTCTGGCAAAAATACGTCTTCTCACGAGATACACAACGGAAAACGTAATAAAGATCAAAAATGAATTATACAAAAACACCTTCGGTGTCTCTATCATATAACTCCACCCCTGTACAAGCGAATGTCTGGAAATACATTCAATGACCAGGTTCAAAAAACATGCCAAAAGTGCATGAAATACAAGTGAAAACTGATTCATGAACTTATAACACGGCGCCAGCTTTTTCGCCAGCGGACTGTTGCGTCTCTTCTCTAAAATCTGTTCCCTTCTCTCTTTTCTCTTCTTCCAATACTGTTTAATATCTTCCGGCTTTAAATTTTTCACCCTTTTTATGCCACCCTTTAGATCGGGGCGTTTGATATGAATACGTTTCATTGTCACCTCTCACAATCTGATGTGCTTACTTTCTAAGTCCTTTTAATCTTTCCTGTACTTGTTCCATCATCTGTGTATATTTCTCAAGCTTTGCTTTTTCTTCATTGATCTTTGCCTCCGGAGCCTTACTGATAAATCTCTCATTGTTCAGCATACCGTTGACGCGGGCAAGTTCTTTTGTCAGACGTGCTTCCTCTTTTGTCAGACGTTCCAACTCCTGCTCAAAATCAACAAGTTCTTCCATCGGCAGATATACGACCGCATCTGCCACAACAACAGATACCGCATCCTCTGCGATTCCGCTCTTGTCTGACTGGATCTGAATTTCATTTGCGCTCATCAGCGGCATTGCAGATTCTCTGATCTCTTCAAATCCCTTGCAAAGTTCTCCATTTTCACAGACGATATAAGTTTTTGCCTTGCGGCTCGGAGCAACATTCATCTCTGCTCGTACGTTGCGGACACCGCGGATGATCTCTTTCATATGATCTACGATATTCTCCGCTTCCGGATAACAGCTGCTTTCCTTGTATTCCGGCCAGGAAGACATCATCAGCGACTCTTCCTCCGGAACAAGTGCGCCGTAGATTTCTTCTGTCACAAACGGCATAAACGGATGGAGCAGTTTTAATGCATCACCGAGTACCGTCTTTAATGTATGAAGTGCACTGTTTGCTGCTGCCGGATTTTCCTCTGCGTGATAAATACGGTATTTTGCAAGTTCGATGTACCAGTCACAGAACTCATCCCAGATAAAATCATAGACTTTCTGCACTGCGATTCCAAGCTCAAATTTATCCATGTTCTCTGTCACATCTTTTGTCAGCGTGTTCATCTTGGAGATGATCCATTTGTCCACTGCGGATAAATCAGTTTCATTCGGAACGGTAATCTCTTTTCCTTCCATATTCATGAGGATAAAGCGGGATGCATTCCATACTTTGTTCGCAAAGTTTCTGTTTGCCTCTACTCTCTCATCGTAAAAGCGCATATCATTTCCAGGTGCATTTCCGGTTACCAATGTGATACGGAGCGCATCTGCACCATATTTATCGATGATCTCCAGCGGATCGATTCCGTTTCCAAGTGATTTGCTCATCTTTCTTCCCTGGGAGTCACGGATCAGTCCGTGGAACAATACGGTGTGGAACGGCGCTTTTCCGGTATAGGCATATCCGGAAAATACCATACGGATTACCCAGAAGAAGATGATGTCATATCCGGTCACGAGTACGTCAGTTGGGTAGAAGTAATCGAGATCTTCTGTCTTCTCCGGCCAGCCAAGTGTGGAGAACGGCCAAAGCGCGGAACTGAACCATGTATCTAATGTGTCCTCATCCTGTACAAAATGCGTACATCCACAGTCCGGGCATACATCCGGCATCTCTCTTGCCACAACCACTTTTCCGCATTCCTTGCAATAGTAAGCCGGAATTCTGTGTCCCCACCAGATCTGTCTGGATACACACCAGTCACGAATGTTAGACAGCCAGTTCATATAGGTCTTGTTCATGCGCTCCGGAATCAGCTTCAGGTCTCCGTTGCTGATCGCTTCGATCGCCGGTTTTGCCAGTTCTTCCATGCGGACAAACCACTGCTGTTTTACGAGCGGCTCTACGGTTGTTCCACATCTCTCATGTGTTCCGACATTGTGGGAATGGTCTTCTACTTTTACGAGGAATCCCTGCTCCTCAAGGTCGCTTACGATCGCTTTTCTTGCCTCGTATCGATCCATGCCTGCATATTTTCCACCGAGTTCATTGATCGTCGCATCGTCATTCATAATATTGATCTCCGGAAGATCGTGTCTCTTTCCGACCTCAAAGTCATTCGGGTCATGTGCCGGTGTGATTTTTACCGCTCCGGTTCCAAATTCCTTATCTACATAGTAATCTGCCACGATCGGGATCTCTCTGTTTACTAACGGAAGAAGTACGTTCTTTCCGACGATATCTTTGTATCTCTCATCATCCGGATGTACTGCGATCGCTGTATCTCCTAGCATTGTCTCCGGACGTGTTGTCGCGATCTCAAGGAAACGGTCTGTTCCTACGATCGGATATTTGATATGCCAGAAATGTCCTGCCTGCTCTTCGTGATCCACCTCTGCATCCGAAAGCGCAGTCTTACATACCGGACACCAGTTGACGATTCTGGAACCTTTGTAAATGTATCCTTCCTCGTAAAGCTTGATAAATACTTCCTCAACTGCCTTGGAACATCCTTCATCCATTGTAAAACGCTCTCTGTCCCAGTCACAGGAAACACCGAGTTTCTTTAACTGTCCTTCGATCGTTCCTGCATATTCATCCTTCCACTGCCAGGTGCGCTCTAAGAATTTCTCTCTGCCAAGTTCCTTCTTGTCGATCCCTTCTGCCTTTAACTGCTCTGTGACTTTTACCTCTGTGGCGATCGCCGCATGGTCTGTCCCCGGGATCCAGAGTGCATTGTATCCCTGCATTCTCTTGTAACGGATCAGGATATCCTGAAGCGTATTGTCAAATGCATGTCCCATATGCAGCTTTCCTGTGATGTTCGGTGGCGGCATCACTGTTGTAAACGGCTTTCTGCTTCGGTCTACTTCTGCGTGAAAATACTTGTTCTCACACCATTTTTCATAAAGTTTCGGCTCAATCTCTTTTGGATTGTAAGTCTTCTCTAAATTCTTACTCATCATGTCCTCCTTTGCAAACCCTCTTTTTGCTCTTCATCTTCTTTCAGCTCTGTGATCGGATACCGCTCTTTTCAATTTTCTCTGATATGCATTCTCATGCGCAGCCTGTTTTTGATTCCACAGGTTTCCGGAGGAATTTCCTATGGAATAAAAAACGCCCTCTACATGCTGTAAAGGGCGAATGATCGCGGTACCACCTTTGTTATCTCTCTGCCCTTCGTTCCGTAAGTCTCCGGACAAAAGCAGATCAATATCTCTAGCGTCCGGTAACGGGGACGATCCGTGACCACCTACTGTCAGCACTGCTGCCGCTTCAGTTGTCCGGTTCAAAAGCTACTTCCACAATTCCTTCTTGAAATCACCTTTCAGCCCATGAGTGATCCTCTCTTGCAAGGGATCTTTGCGTACTCCTCTTTCTCTCAACCTTTTCTTATTCGATATTCCTTATGATAGTCGGCTGACTGCCATTTGTCAAGAAGTTCATAAATTCTTTAGATTTTCATAAGCTCTTTTCCACTGCAGTCCCGGTCTCTTACAGCCGCAATCCCCGGTAGCGGTTCAGGCAGGCGAAGATCTCCTGTCTTCTCGGCATTGCGAAATTGACCGGAAGATAAGAAGACTCTGCAACAAAAGCAAGTCCGTCCCGTTCCATCTTCTGTTCCATCGCATCTACTACCTGTTGGATCGTTTTCTTTCCGTCAAACAGATTCTGCTCTGCATATTTGACCAGATAGCCAAGTGTATTTGTCTGTTCCACATCGACGATCTGCTCAATGTAGCGAAGTTCGATCATCTCCCGGTTGATCTGGATGCCATCTTTTCCCATCGCCTTGATCTTCACCTTTCCGCGGTCTCCGAATGCCTTGTTTCTCTCCGCCCTTCGAATTACGGACGGTTTCTTCATCTCCCGCTTTCCTTCCGATACCGGAAGCGGGAATGCCGCTGCCTCCTGTTTTGCGAGCGCTGTGATCTCCGCCGGCTCATACTGCTCCATCTGGATGATCGTATCTGCGATGTGGAAATAAGATCCGGAACTTCCGGCTACAATGATCGAGGAGACTCCCTCTTTCTCATACAGCTCCCGCACCCGGTCGATAAACGGTGTGATCGGCTCTTTCTCCCTTGCCACTACCCGCTGCATCAGTTCGTCGCGGATCATAAAGTTCGTAGCGCTCGTATCCTCATCGATCAGAAACAGCCTGCTTCCCGCCTCGATCGCCTCGACCACATTTGCCGCCTGGGAAGTGCTTCCGCTTGCATCCTCGGTATAGAATGACTCTGTATTTTTCTTGTTCGGAAGATTGTTGATAAACATGGAGATATCTGTCTTCTTAATGCTGCGTCCATCTTCCGCTCTGAGCTTGACTGCGGTATCATCGCTGATCACATATTCTCTTCCATCCTCGGCGATGTGATTGTACACGCCGACTTCCAGCGCATTTAACAATGTGGACTTTCCGTGATAGCCGCCCCCTACGATCAACGTGATCCCGCATGGGATCCCCATGCCGGCAATCTTTCCTCTGTGCGGCAGATCCATCTCCACTTCCAGTTCCTTCGGCGACCGGAACGGAATCCCGTTCTTCATCGGTCGGGAAGAGATCCCGCTCTCCCTTGGCAGGATCGAGCCGTTTGCCACAAATGCACTTAGCCCTCTCTTTTGGATTTCCTCCCGGATCACCTGCTGGTCTTCCGCCAGAAAGATCGTCTGCTCGATTTTTTTCTGATCTGCACGCGAATAGAAAAACGATTCTTGTACACATTCTGGAAGAAACTCAAAGAAAATCTTGATCAGCTCCCCTGCATTGATCGTTCTTCCATTTGCCGGGAATCCTACTTCCATGCGCACAAGCACGCTTCCGTTTGCCGGATCGATCGTACATGCCGTCCGCTCCAGAATCTCCTGCCCGCATCTGCTGACAGATAACAGACCACTCTTTCCTGATCCCTTTGCCTTGAAGTTGAACCTCTCAATTTTCTGATAAAACACTCTTGTCAGATAATCCTGCAGCGCGATCCGCTTAAATTTCTTGTCAAATAATTGTTTTGGGAACCCTGCCAGACGTCCGTCGATCGCAACACTCACCTTCGATGGTGACGCAAACGGATCCCCCTGTACATGATCGATCTGGAGAATATAATTCTCAAACCGATAACTTCCCTTCGTCCCCTTATATGCAGGATAACTCTTCCGGTTGATCTCATTTAGTAATTTTCTCAAATCCTGTGCTGACTTCATTTCCTTGCTTCCTACCTCTTTCTATATTCTGTCTTGTTTTCTATGCAATCAAACTGCTACACAAGAACGCCGCGAAGCTCTTCTACGCTCGCTTTGATCATCGCCGCCCCTGCTTCTTCTAACTCTTCCCGGTTCCCATATCCGTATAGCACTCCGATGCATGGAATGTTCTGCTCCTTTGCCCCGAGCACATCGTGCATCCGGTCTCCGACCATGATCACCTGATCTCTGTCTGTAATCTGCCCGTGCTCCAACACATATGCGATCACGTCCCCTTTTCTGACACGCTCCCCGCTCAGCTCACTCCCGCCGATAAAAGTAAAATATGCTGTCAGATGAAAGTGCTCCAGGATCTGCTTTGCATACACCTCCGGCTTAGACGTTGCCAGATAGACGTTCTTGCCCTGTCCTGTCAGTTCTTTCAGCAGTTTTTCAATTCCCGGATAGACTTTGTTCTCATACAGCCCCCGCACCGAAAAGTATTCCCGATACTTTTCCACTGCCTCCACTGCCTGTTCCCGGTCAAATCCATAATATTCCATAAAGGAGTCCGCAAGCGGCGGACCGATAAACTTGCAGAGCGTATCGAGATCCTCCACCTCAATCCCATAGGCTTTCAGCGCATATGCAACCGCACTTGTAATTCCCACTTTCGGATCTGTCAGTGTCCCGTCCAGATCAAATAAAATATGCTGATACATTTCTTTTCCTCTTTTCCTGATTTTCATCATTTTATAATCACATCTCACTTCACGGCACTATTCGCGAAATAAGATATCGTGGTTCACGCTGCTGTAAAACCTTTCTTTCACTTCCGCATAACTCATCTGCTCCATAGACATGATCCACATTAATTTCGTGATCACTGCCTCCAGCGTCATGTCGTATGCTTCGATCAGATCAAAATCCTGTTTGACCTTCTTGCCCACTTCATAGACCGTCATGTTGCTTCCTTCATTTGCCACCTGCGTTGTCATCACCACAATCTTGCCGTGGCGCACCCACTCGGTCATCTCCTTATAAAATTCTCCCACAATGCTCTCCGGCAGACCGCCCACACCGAAACTTTCGATCACGACACAATCGTAATGTTTAAAAATATACGACAGTACATCCGGCTTCATCCCCGGAATCAGTTTTAACACATAGATACTGTTCTTCATTTCATGATAGAATGTGACCGGTTTCTCATATGGAATCGCCGGAATATACCGGAATACCTTCTGGTCCTGGATCACCGCCGGATACGGGAAATTAATGCTGGAAAATGCATTGTAACTCTTGGCGCGCTCTTTTTTCGCCCTTGTTCCGACAATGACTTTCCCGTCAAATACAATCGTCACATCCTGCGACTGTTCATCCGCCGCGTAAATAAAGCTGTCCAGAAGATTTGTCTTCGCGTCTGTCACATCCATATTGATCGGCTTCTGCGCTCCGGTGATCACGATCGGCTTCTCGGAATTCTGGATCATATAAGA
>PPYE01275868.1_pt1 | contig 13386 bp, 8 predicted proteins | sample 1559881 | NCBI WGS metagenome assembly PPYE01 (sample SAMN08240022, study PRJNA423297) | Human gut metagenome, whole genome shotgun sequencing project.
CTGATGCAATTCCTTTATCCGAGTATCTTCTCGAATAGATTGCGGTGGCACACCGCCGACCGCAATTTTCAATTTTCAACTTTCAATTTTAAAAAATCACAGCTGCAAAATCAGCTTTGCAACGCCGAAATAGATAAGCAATGAAAGCGAGTCGCAGACTGTTGAAATTAGCGGATTCGCCATAACGGCTGGGTCAAAGCCGACCTTGCTTGCCAAAAGAGGCAGACTGCTGCCGACAAGCTTTGCCATAATAATTGTGCCGACAAGCGTAAGCGAAATTACAAGGGCAATCATAAATGCGTTTTCCTGACCGTTGAGATCAAACAAAAGCAGTTTTACAAAGTTTGCCGCCGCAAGGGTAATACCGCAAAGAATTGACACCCTGAATTCTTTCCACAGCACAAGGAAAATGCTCCTGAAATGAATTTCACCGAGCGACAACGCACGGATTACGGAAACCGACGCCTGAGAACCTGCGTTACCGCCCGAACCCGTAATCATCGGGATAAACGATGAGAGAATCAAAACATTTGCAAGCACAGCCTCAAATGATGAGATAATCGCACTTGTAAAGGTTGCCGAAAGCATGAGTATAAGCAGCCACGGCGCTCTCTTTTTGTACAGACCGAAAACGCTTGTTTTCATATACGGTTTGTCAGACGGCAATACGGCTGCCATCTTTTCGATATCCTCGGTAGCCTCTTCCTGAATAACATCAATAGCGTCGTCAATTGTTACGATACCGACAAGTCGGTTTTCGTTATCAACAACAGGAAGAGCAAGGAAGTTATAGTTTGAGAACATCTGGGCAACCTGCTCCTGATCGGCAAGAGTAGTTACCGAGATAACATTTTCCTCCATAATCGACTTTACAAGCTCGTCATCTTCGGCAAGCAAAAGGTCTTTTACGGTGGTAATACCGATAAGCTTGTTGTTGGCATCGGTTACATAGCAGGTGTAGATTGTTTCCTTGTCAACACCTGTTCTTCTGATTCTTTTAATAGCCATTTCAGCCGTCATATCGGGACGAAGCACAATAAACTCGGTTGTCATAATCGAGCCTGCGCTGTCCTCGGGATATTTCAAAAGCTCGTTAATCTGCTTTCTCATATCCTTGTCGGCCTGTCTTAAAATACGCTTTACAACATTGGCAGGCATTTCCTCAATAAGGTCAACGGCGTCATCGACAAATAACTCATCGACAACCTCTTTCAGTTCGCTGTCGCTGAAGCCGTGGATAAGGAATTCCTGAGTTTCGTCATCCATTTCGACAAAGGTTTCCGCCGCAAGCTCCTTTGGCAGAATACGAAACAGAATCGGCATTTTTTCATCCTGTAGATTTTCAAAAACCGCCGCAATGTCAAACGGTTTCATCGTAATCAAAATGTCACGCAAAGTGCTGAACTTTTTGTCATCAAGCAACAATTTGATAGTTTCGGTAAGGGTTACGTTAACCTGTTCCATCATCTTTTCCTCCTTTTTAATTCAATTGGAAGTAAAGACGGTGTCACCCTGAGTATTAAATTAAATCAATTCAAATTAAAATAAAAATACAAAGCAAAATCAATAAAACAAAATGAACGCACAAGCGCACATTCTGTTGCAACTTCGCCCGGGTACAGCGCCTTTATTACCGTCTGCGTCCATTAAGTTTTCACCTCATTCGCATTTAAATTCGGGCAAAAGCCCGTACATATTTATTTTATTCTTTTTTATGTCCGATGTCAACGGATTTATCCGCTAAAAATCCACTTTGCAAACATTTTACATTATCCTCTGTAACAGCTTGGTAACTCGGTATAATATTTCTTGCTTTTTGAAGTGTATCAATGTATAATAAATATGCATGATTCAAAATAAAATTTCAAAGATTGGAGATTAACCGTTATGACAGATATGGTTAAAAAATATGTTCCCTATGCGGTAATAATTTTGCTTGTTTATATGCTGTTGCCGCTTGTGTTTATTCCGGGCGCAATGCAGAAGTTTTCACCCGTTGCATATGACTTTGTGTTCCCGATTACAGCAATCGGCTGTTCGGCACACTACTGCTCAAAACACGGACTTGACTTTCTCTTTGCACTCATTGCGCCGATTATTTATCTTCCGAGTATGCTCATCTACAACGGCGGATTTTCTTCTGGCACACTTTCAACAAACCTTATTCTCCTCGTAGTTTATCTTGTTGCCGGAATTTTCGGACTTTTCCTCGGCGACCTTGCTTTCGGTGACAAGCGCCGTCAGAAAGAAAAGGCAGAACAGGAAGAAGCAGAGGAAATGCTTCTTGAGGCAAAGCGCCGTGAAAAGGAAGAACTTGAGAACATGACTTCATCAAGCAAAAAGTTCGAAAGAAAAGCACCTTACAGACAGGAACGCAAGCCTGCACGCAGACCGTCGCCTGCACCGCAGAAAACCGAAACAGCAGATGACGATGATTTTGATTATGACAAGTACCTTTCCGGTATTGACAGAAAGCAAGATCCGAACGAAAGCGAAATTGACGATATCTTAAACGAATACAGACACTAACGGCGAGCCGCCGTTCCCAGTTCGTGCAGATAGTATTTATAATGGCGAAAATAAAATGCCCGAGCAGAACTCTATAACTAAAAATGTAAAATTAAAGTCGGGAAGACAACTTGCGAAATGCAAAGCATTGTCTTCCCGACTGTTTTTGTTTAATCAGCAGGGGCGTTTATCGGACACCCGTTTTGATTAAATTTTATGTTTAAATATGATTATGTGATGTTATGGAAGTTGTGTATGATTTTGTAGGGAAGAACCGTATTCTCCCGCACAGCGAGCCGCCGTTCCCGATTCGTGTAGACAGTTTGTAATATAAAAAAGCATATCATGCCCGAGCGTAGCATTGCAATTTTTCGCACAATCCCGTAGGGGCGTTCATTGGACGCCCGCCAAGTAATGACAGAAAATTTATGATGAAAATAAACTGTATAAATGAGATACAGAATTGCAGTTACTTTGTAACATTTATATCATTTAAATTACAATATTATTTGTACCATTATTTTTGTTTAAATCAACCCAACGATATACTTCTGAATCAAGGTTGCGTCAACAACACTGATTTCGCCGTCATGGTTTACATCGCTGTTAAAAAGCTGAGTCTTGCCGAATTCTACAATACCTACAACATATTTCTGAACAGATGTTGCATCTCCAACCGTAATGTTTCCGTCTGGATATGCATCACCGCAAGTCAGGCAGTTCAATTTGCCACCAATCGTTATTTTACACTCTGCGCCGTTTTTAAGTCTGCAATATTTATAAGCCATAAGGCCCGTATCCTCGCCAAGCTGTCTTGAAATATAAAACTCCGCATAGCCGTTCTTATCGGGGACAAAAGATGTTACCGCACCTCCGCTGACAAAATATGCGCCCGAGGTTGCATAGCAAGGTTTGCCGCTGCTGTCTGTACCGAAATCCTCATATGTAAAGTCAAAATTCTTGTATGTGCCATCGCTGAGTTTTCCGGTCATTGTGCCATCATCATTAAAGACATCAGGAAAATAGTCGGAGAGTTTAATCCTCATCTTAACATATTCTCCGCATGTTGAATCATAATTGAATTTCATACCCGTATTACCAAAATAACGATTATCCGCTGTTATCATATGGCGAGTAAATTCCTGATTTTTCGGGAGATTTACAAACTTCGGTGCATCAATACAGTCCTTAAACATCACGCTGTACTTTTGATAATCCGTTGATATGAACATTGCCCCGAAATTCTTTGCCGTATTTTCGGTATATCCCGTTGTTGTAACAAAAAGCTGATTGTTTGAGATTTTCTGCGTTGTACCTGTAACTTCAAAGTCCTTGCGATCTTCATACTCGCTTACCGCACCTGTCATAAGAACCGAACCGACGGTAAGCACACCGCACATTGCGATTGCAGTTATTTTTTTAATTATATTTTTCATTGTTTACACCTATTTATGTTGTTTAGCTATCCAAACCTACAATATACTTCTGAATCAAGGTTGCGTCAACAACACTGATTTCACCGTCATCGTTTACATCGCTGTTAAAAAGCTGAAGCTTGTCAAAGTCCTCAATACCTACAACATATTTTTGAACAAGCGTTGCGTCAGTAACAGAAATGTATCCGTTTAAATCCGTATCACCGCAAGTTAAACCGACCAGAGTATCTCCGATTATTCCGTAATCGCAATGAGCTCCGTCTTTAAGTCTGCAATAGCGGTATGACATTACTTTTGTGTCTACACCAAGCTGTCTTGAAACATATATTTCAGCATAGCCGTCCTTATCGGGAGCAAAGGATGTTACCGCACCTCCGCTTGTCGCATATGCGCCGGATTCCGCATAGCAATTAACACCGATGCTGTCAGTTCCGAAATCCTCATATGTAAAATCAAAATCCTTGTAAGAACCGTCGCTGAGCTCAGCAGTCATTGTTCCGTTTTCATTGAACAGACGGGAAAAATCGGAAAGCTTAATTTTCACCTTGACATATTCACCGCCTGTTTTGTCAAACTTATAGAATGTCTGAACATTACCGAAATAACCGTGCCCCTGCGTCATCATATATTTTACGAATTTTTCGCCCTTTGGAAGATTTAAAAATCTCGGTGCGTTGATACAATCCTTAAACCATATATCGTAATCCTTTTCTTCGGTTGTTTGGAACTTTGCACCGAAATTTTTATCGGTATTTTCAGTGTATCCCGTTGTTGACACAAAAAGCTGATTGTTTGAGATTTTCTGCGTTGTACTTGTAACTTCAAAGTCCTTGTGATTTTCATCCTCGCTTACCGCACCTGTCATAAGAACCGAACCGACGGTAAGCACACCGCACATTGCGATTGCAGATATTTTTTTAATTATATTTTTCATTGTTTATCCTCCGTTTTTATTGTTTATCTGTCCGAACCGACAACATATTTCTGCAAAACAGTTGCATCTGCACCGTAATGCAGTCTGCTGTAAATTATGACACACGCTCACATATTACATAGTAACGGTCAAAACCGCCGTTGCCGTCACTTATGCAGGTAAACATCGTGAGCAAATCTCTGTCCTTCTGCAAATAGCAGTCGCCTGATTCGTTCGGCTTATTGACTTTGGTTTCAACGACCTTGTAATTGAGTGTATCCCAATAATTTGTGATTGAAACCCTGTCACCGATTTTGAGGTTGCGGAGATTGTCAAAAAAAATTCGACCGATGTATCTCGTGTGACCCGCAAGGACTGCGTTTGTATTCTTACCGCCGATCGGCAATGAGGTTGCACTCATATGTGCCGCACCGTAGCTCATATTTGAGCTGTTCGCACCGAGGTAAATCGGCAGACGCATATTTATTGTTTCGGCGGTAACATAGCCGTAAATGCCGTCGGTTATGCCGTAATCTTCAAGATTGACGGCAGCCTGTGAATAGGTATCGTTGCGGAGCATTTCATACTGGTTCGTTTCAAGTTTTTTGTTGTAGGCAACGCTGTCATTGAAAAGTCTGTCGAGATCAGCCTTGAAAACAACGGGCTGTTTGGAAGTACGCTTGCCGTCCCTGTCAATTTTGTAACCATCTTCGTCAACCTTGCCGTCCTTGACCGCCTGTTCAAAAGAGCCGTCCTCAACTTCTTCAACACGGGTATCAAATCCGTCAGCCTCACCGTTTGAAATCTGTGTTCCGATAAAATTTGATATAGGGGGGAATGCGACAAGACCTATTCCGACAACGAGCATTGCTATTGCCACACCCGTAAGTATTTTTTTAATCATCGGAATCACCGCCCGAATTATTCTGATTTTCGTCAGCCGAGTCATCTCTCAGCCGTTTTGCACCGTTTGACTTCTTCTTTTTACGCTTGAGCAGAAATACAACCACAAACACAACAAGTGCAACAAAGCCGACAATTATGCCGATTGCGACTGCATAAGGGATTTTGTAACCGAGAAAGAATATGTAACCGTTGTCAAACTTTGCAAGTGACACACCTGTTTCAACATATTTAGTATCATCGTATGCAACATGCTTGCCACGCACGAGAAGTCTGTGCGTATTAACGCCGTATGGGGTACAGGTAAGGAGCGTTACAAGGTCTTCGCCGTCAACAATCCGCAAGGAATTGATTTCCGAGGGGAGAACAACTTCGATTTGATCAACCTCATATTTCAGCGTTCTGTCGAGGATATGAACATAGAATTCATCGCCGACTTTCATATCGGTGAGGTAATCAAAAAATGTTTCGCCCGGATAACCCGAATGGGCAGAAATTACGGAATGTGTGCTAGCACCGCCGACAGGCAGGGAAGTATTTTGAAGATGTCCTGCACCTTTGGAAAGAATCTCTTCGCTTGTGCCGTGATAAATCGGCAGATAAACATTGATTTTCGGCACATCAATATAGCCGATAAGACCGTTATCATCAACATTGAGAGTTTTCTCATAATTTGCGCCGATTTTCTGAAAAGCCTTTTCGTCGAACGGGTCGGTAATTATCATATTATTTGAAAGGCTGTTATTGTACTTAGCAGCCTCTTCAAACATTTTTTGAGTTTTCTCACTCGGCATCTGAGCAACCCTGTTGGTGTACTCCTTAACCATGCTTCGACTGACATAGTTATTAATTGCGGAGCTGACAAGCGGATAGCTCATTATGCCGATTCCTGCAACAAATATTAAAACTATTAGTAAAATTGACAGCTTTCGTTTCATAAAATTTTCCTTTTCTGCGTGTTTTTGTTCCGTTGTTATTATACTATATTTTACTATTTATCGCAACTGCGTGCCGCAGTCCCAGTTCGTGAAGATAGTTTGTGCAATACCAAAACATATTCCGCCCGAGCGTAACATTGTGGTGGTTTGCAACATTTATAAAATTTGATTTAACATATAATTTGCACCGTTGGCGACGGGTGGAGGCGGTTTTAGCATATACAAATGCGGTGCGGAACACCGCCACCTTAATTATTCATTATTCATTAAATAAAGCCAAAATAGAACGGGGATGCGTTGCCGCATCCCCTGAAAATTACATATATCATATCACAGATTTTAAGATAAAGATATTCGATTAATTATTTAGCTGCTTTCTTTCTCTTAAGAACAAAGAGAAGAACGCCTGCACAAGCGATAAGTGCTGCACCGCCAACATAGAACATCATTGTACCCATACCACCTGTCTGAGGAACAGTTACAGGGTAATCCTTAACTACTGTAGCAGCGCCGTTTTCAACTGTACCAACTGGTGTGTATGCCTTTGCAACAGCTGTTACTTTGAATATAGTAGAGTTGATGTTGTAGCCTGCAGGAGCCTTTGTTTCCTTTACAAAGTAATCAACGCCAGGTGTAAAGTAGAACTCGTGTGTGCCATAGTAGAACTTATCGTTGCCGTTAGTTGTTGTTGTTGCCTTAACAGTTTCACCTTCAACTACGATTGCCTCGGTGCATGTTGAATCCTTATAAAGTGTGAATTCAGCGCCTGCAAGCTTTGTTGATGTTGCGTTACCGTCAACCTTTGTTACATCAAGACCTGCAGTTGCAACATTTACAGTATCATTACCTGGCTTGTATGTGAAGTTGCCTTCATTACCATAGTAAAGACCGTCTGTGTTAGGGAGGTCTTTAGTAACTTTAGTAGCAATATCAGCGTTTACCTTAGCTGAGAATGTTACCTTGACTGTATCATAACTGTAGAACTCGTTACCATTAAGGAGTGCTTCTGAAGCAACGACTGCGAATGTAGCTGTTGCATCAACGCCAGTGGCATCTTTATAATCATAATTAGGAACTACTGTGAAGTCGCCGTCCTCTGCAGGTGTTTCAGCACCATCCTTAACAAAGTAAACCTTTACAGTACCGTCAATGAGCGAAAGAGCGTTGTCCATGTTATCAACAATTGCATACTTTGCAATCTTGTTAGTTGTTGAACCTGCTGTTGAAGCTGTAAGTGTGTAATCAGCGTTCTTCTGTGTACCAACATTGCTGTCTGCAACTGTCTTTGTAACTGTGATACCTGAAACATCAATCTTTGAAGCAAGGTTTACTGTTTCATAATCGTATGTCCAGTCTTTGCCATCGAAGTAAGGAAGTGAGATGAGTGAACCCTGTACAGACTTAACTGTACCAGGCTTCTTAGAGCAGTATACATAATAGATACCGTCTGCAAGGTCTGTAATCTCCTGTGTAGAAACATCTGCTGAACCGTCATATTTGAATGTAACAGTCTTATCAGCTGTACCTGTCCATGACATACCATCACAAATTGTGATGATTTTCTTGCTCTTGTCTGTATCTGTTGAGTTGAGAGCGTTTACAAGGGCAGTGTTGCTTGCATAAGCATCTTCAACTGTTACTGTACCTGTTGTAGTATCAACCGTTGCGAGCTTGAAGAATTTGTACTCATAAGTACCAACATAGTCGGCTTTATCACCTGTTGTATCGGCATTAGGGTTGCATGATACTGTAAGTGTTGTAGCAGCGCTTGCTGAGAATGGGATCATGAGAGCGATCATCATTACTGCGAGAACAGCTGCAAAGATTTTCTTTGTAGTTTTCATTTTTACTTTCTCCTTTGTGTTTAATTTAATATATGTAATTCTATTCTAACCGAATGGTTAAACTGAATTTGGGTGGCTGCATGGCAGACACCGGCTAACAACGGTGCCCGTAGCAGTCAAAGAGGTTTTCTATGAAAGAAACATATGATTAAAAAATCACCTGTTCTAACAAGTTAAATCATATTGGGTTACTTTCTGCGTCTTGCTCTGCGTTTTTTACGACCTTTTCCGTAATAGATTGCGTAACCCGTGAACATTGTCACCGCAAGTCCTGCAACCGACAAACCGAGAACAAAATAACCGTTCATTCCGTCACCGCTTGCCGAAGGCATTGTAATTGCGCCGTCAACATAATTATATGTAACATTGTACTTACCCTCAACAGGAAGTGTGAAGTAGGAAAGTGTGTAGTTCGGGGTGTAACCCTCTGACGGTTTGTACTCAAACAGACAGTATGTCTGATATGTTGAAGTACCTGATATATAATTGTCGGAACTGTCGCTCCATACAACATTACCGTTTGTTTTTGTAAACTCGCCCTGACCGTCCTTGAAGATTGTCAGATTGTCAAACACAGCCTGACCGTTGCTGTCTGTCTTTTTAGAAGCCATATGAGTTTTCATTGTGGCATCTTTAATGATTGTATTGATATCATCTGCAGTAAAGATACCCTCCTCGGATACCTTCATCACAGCAAATTCCGTATCACTTACATTACCGCCTGTCTGATTCTTCTTGTTTACTGTTGCTCTTCCGTGTGTGGTTTCATTTTTAAACTCGGCTTCATTTTCTTTAACAGAAGTAGGATCGTTGAAGTAACCTGCAAGCTCAGCATCGGTTTTGTCTTTAATAGCTGAGCTACTAACCTTAATATACTTAGGCGCTGTTACTTTACCGTTTTCAGAAAGTTCAATCTCGGCAAGCCAGGTGTTTGTATCCATTTTATAATCGGATGCATTTTCACCCTCGGCAAGAGCCTCGGTAATCTTAAATCTGTAAACACCCGCAGTGACTAATTTGAGGTTTTTGAATTCAACCTTACCGTTTTTGTCAGGTGTTTTCAAATTCGTGGAAATTGTTTTTGCGCTGTTTGTCTTGATAGGTTTGCCGTCGGCATCCTGTTTTGCTGTATCCATTGATTCAAGACCTGTCAATGTATAGACGAACTTGCTGCCGCTGTAAGCCTGACCGTCAAGAGTCTTATTTACCGAAATGGCAATGTTTGTAGGATTAACCTTATTGATAAAGTTAAGCGCATTTCCTGTTTTGGCAAGTGTACCGACAAGTGTACCGTCGTCGAAGCTCTGATTGCCTACTTTATAGGGAACATAACCTATAACATTTTTCTCTGTAATCTTATAGGTTGCACCTACAGGAATATTGAGAAGCTTAATGCTTTCGCCCTTTTTGATTGTGAACGAACCGTCCAAGGGTGTACGGTAAGCTGTGCTTGAATAATCACTTGCGCCCTTCTCTTTGAGCTGATACTCAAGAGGATAGGTCTTGTAATCATAGGTTGAACCATTGCCGTCAAAGTCGAGAGCAATCGCAAATGTAAACTGCTGATCTGTATCGTAATCGGTTTTACCGTCTTCACCAACAACATTCTTTGAAATTTCAAGAGGTGCTGTCACTATACTGTTGGTATAGTTGAGCTGGAGCTGTGCATAAGCCTTTTTATCAGCGGGATCCGCAAGATTGAATGCCGACTCCGTAGCTGAACCGCTTTTGATTGTTGAACCGACTCTGTTGTTAACGAGCTCCCAGTTCGTTGTGTATTTAAGCTTACTGCTGTCTGTTGACTCGTCAACCGTCATATCGTTGCCGGTCTTGAATGAGTTGTCAAAGTCAGCTATATAATTATCTTTAAGTGTGAAACCGCTGTTTGAAAGAGTTTCATTGCTTGTGCTTTCGTCTGATTTTGTAAGCTTGTAGCCTTTACCGGAGGTATCGTTGCCGTTCTCTTTGATTGTATAATCAAAAGTTTCATTAGCTTTGAGGTCATCTGAAATTTCAGAAACAACATCGCCTGTATCAAGTGCCTTTGTAACCTTGAGGTCATTGTTGGCAGGTGTCATTGTGAAGTTTACTGAGAAGTTAGACTCAGCCTCACCACGCTCCATATAGAATACTACCATATGGTATGTCTTGTTAGGATCAAGCTGAACACCATTGTTGATGTCCTTTGTAACGGTGCCAAGGTTTGTATGATGTAACACAGCGTCTCCGGTATACGGAGTGCCGTTATCGTTCCACATTCCACCGTAAAGGTCTGAAAGCGTAAGGGGGGCATCTAGTGTAAGATTGCCGTCAGTTATATTCTGCCACTTACAGAAGTTAGCTTTTGTATTTTTGCCAAGGTCTGCCTTTTTGAATTTGTAAAAACCGTCTGATTTGTCATAAGGTTCTACATAACGTTTACCATTATTATCTACACCAACACTTGTATCCTCCCAAACATTCAGACAGAAGTATTTATTATTTGTCTTAACCCAAAACTCACCATCCGGAACTGTAGCTTTTGTCGACGATGATGAAGGTGAGTAGTCGGCAAATACATCGTCAGCTGTTGCTTTCATTGTATTAAAGTTAATTGAACCGCTTGCCTCTTTATGGTCACCGCCGAGGTCGAGAGCAAGCTCTGCGTTAGCACCTGTTGGATCTTCACCGATATAAACCCAAAGGTCATCGTCACCGCTGAAGTTAAAGGTTGCAGGTTTGTTGTCTGCAAGCATACCATCTTTCGGAACTCTGAAGTCTATATCAAGTCTGACACCAAAGCCATAGTTAAGGTTACAGTTAGCACCCTTGCCCGTTGATGTATTCTGAGTATTGTTGAATGGGAAAACACCATAACCGTTTTCTGTACCGCCGAATTTTTCCAAATCATCGTGTACACCATATGTTTCGCCCGCACCGTAGTTAATTTTTTTAGGTGTAAGGCCGTCCCATGTAAAGTAGATGTTATCGGTTGCATTTTTTGAAGTGAATTCATAAGTAGTAACACCATCACCGTCAGTAGTTGCACGGAACGGGAAAGATGACTTATAAACATTGGCAACTCTTTTATCATTATATGTAGCGGTTGAAAGTGCCTCAGCATCAAAGTAAGGAGCCTTGACACCATTTGCAACCTGAAGATTGCCCTTACTGTCAAGCCTGTTGTACATAAGACCCTGTAAGGACTGGTTATAATTACCGTCGCCCCATGCCATACCGTTGGCGTTGTTTACTGCATAGTAATAGTTATCATTATAATCGTTGATGTTTGTAAGTCCTCCTGCGTGGGTCTTAAATGTTTCGTAGTGTTCTCCACCCTTATACATATTACCGAAGTAGAGAGGATACTTCCAGTCCGATTTATGTGGTAAAGCAATCTTGCTTATGTAGTTGTTGAAGTTATCAAACTGATACCAATAGTCATACATATTGTCGTTACCCTGACACTGAAGATACCCGTTCGCCTGCTCCATATCCGACCAGTAGTCAAAGTATGTTGCGTCAACGCCTACGATGTTAGGATTATCTTTGAATGAATTTTCAACGACAGCACCATAGTTTACATTGTCTATTTCCGAGAATTTTGTCCAGCCTTCGCCTCTGGCTGTCTTAACATATGTAGCCGTGTTATCGTTGTAGCCCGAACCATCATATCCCGAATCTGTCGGATATGATGTTGCAGAAGATGCACCGTTGAGGTTATGTTCGTTCGGATGGAATCTTAAAAGCGCACCCGCCGGAATTTCACCTTTGAACACCACAGAACCGCTTACCTTGGTGTCTATGGTGTCTTTTGTAAGCTCAACTGTTCCTTCATAGGCATCGTTGTAGTCAAAAGTTGCATAAACCTTTGTAAGCGACTTCCAGTCATCGTTTGAAACATAAACTGTTTTATATGTTGCTTTCGACTGTTTGTCGGGAGCTTGAACAGAAAGGTATTTACTTTCTTTGAACGAGCCGTCAGTTGTAAGATAAAATTCTGTGTCGCCCGTAGCACCAGAAATGTCGATGGTCTTGATGAACGGGTTAGTCCACTGACTTTTTGAAGCATCATAAAGAGCATTATCGGCACTGTATGAGTCGTTAATACCGAGGTCGCTTGTTTGTGTTTCGCCCTTGTTGCTGAAGATTACATTTTTATGGGATGACTTAACATCTACATAGTAGTAATCGCTGTCTGAAGATGTCTTAGTCATTGCAGCACCCGGCCACTCTGCGTTGAAGTCAGTATCGTTTACCCAAGAATATGCATAAGCTTCCTTATAGGTATTATTGCTGTTATTAAGATAGATACGGCGGGAACCTTTTGCAACAGTCTTTTCGGGAAGAGTAAAATTAACCCCGGAAGAAAGCTCAATTTTTGTTGCACCGGATGGTGCAATGGTTTTAAAAACTTCCGACGAAGGATCTTTGCTTACTTTTTCTGTTTTAAGAACCGTGCCGTCATCCTGAGCAAAACGACATGTAACAGAAGAAAAACCATTCCATTCCTTATTCTTGTTCAGGTTAATGTAAATCTTCTGATCCAAAGATGTTGCCGCAAATACATTAAGCGACATACCCGACACGGCACATATCGAAAGCATGAGGGTAAGTGCAAGCACAAGAGAAAAGCTTTTCTTTGCGGTTATGCAAAGCTTTTTACTTAATTTCATAATTTTTTCTTCTCCTTCATTGCCGATTACTTTGTTTTGGCAGTCAAAGTACAATTAAACAGAACTGCATAGGACAGTCCAATATATCTGCCAACTAATTATGAAACGCAATTTTTTGAATTTGTTCTTCTTTTTTACTTGTATACAAGTATATAATATTTTATTGCATATTTGTAGAGGCAATATAGC
>PPYE01385413.1_pt1 | contig 13384 bp, 7 predicted proteins | sample 1559881 | NCBI WGS metagenome assembly PPYE01 (sample SAMN08240022, study PRJNA423297) | Human gut metagenome, whole genome shotgun sequencing project.
GTATATTTTGTTTCCTTCATAATAAATCTGCCGAAAAACGTTGTTATTTTTTTAACAATCTTTTGGTAAAAAAAATAAATTTAAAATCTCTTCTTTTAAATTTAAATTTTCTTGTTCCTGATTTTCTACGTTTTTATGTATTCGGCTTTTTTATTGGCTTTTCAGTACTTTCTCATGCTACCATATTTTATTTTCAAATGCAATAGCTTTCTTTTTTTTTCACACTTTTTTCAGTATTTAAATTTGGTTTTTACCTATTTCACATACAGTTTTTCGTTAAAAAATTATCATGCGCTTCCACTCAATTCCACAAAAAAGAGACGTTTTTTGTATATTTCTCACAAAAACGTCTCTTTTTCCATTTGGTTTCAAAAATGATTTTTATGTAATTTGCGCATTGACAGCCGTATTAGTAGAATATGTGATGTCCGATGATCGTTCCTTCCAATCCGTCGATCACAGTTCTGAAATAGAGACAGCTGTTTGTGATGTTCCCGTTAAGCACCTCCTGTGCCGCCTGCATACAGGTATTATTGACTCCCTGCTCGAGGCGGAGCGCATATCGTCCACTGGCTACCGGAGAAAACTGTCCGCTCTGATAAATCACACCGGATACGGTATTCGGGAAATAAGAGCTTCGCACACGGTTCATGACAACACTTCCGACTGCAAGCTTTCCCTCATATGGTTCACCGTCTGCCTCACACTGGATGATCGCTCCTAACAGGTAAAGATCACTGTCACTTGGGACATAAGAAAATTCGCCGTTGTTTTCAGCCTCCTGACGCTTGATCTCTGCCATTCTCGCAGCGTCTTCTTTTGCTTTCTGGATCTCTAACTGTTTTTCCAGTTCTTCCATCCGTGCGATCTGACTGTTGATATCATTGACTTTTCCCTGCGCGCTGCTCAATTCAGAGTTGGTCTGGCTGATATTCGCCTGAGTTGAACTGATAAGGCTGTTTACAGAATTCTGTTTCACCTTCATGTCATCCTGCATGGCAAGCAGTTCCTGCTGCTCACTCTCGAGATCTTTCTGCTGTTCTTCAAGAGAAGCTTCTTCTGCCGCAATCTGTTCCTGCACCTGGATAAACTCCTCTAATTTCTGTCTGTCATACGAATTGATCTCCGAAATATACTCCGTCCGGTTCAGAAAATCAGAAAAGGACGATGCCGATAACAGCATCTCAAGCATCGGTGTATTTCCATTCTCATACATATAACGGATACGTATCTTCATATCCTCATACTGGCTGGCTGACTGCTGCTTTGCAGCTTCCAGATCATCCTGCGTCTGCTCGATCTCATCCTCGAGATCTGACAGTTCTTTTTTCTTATCATTGATCTGTGACTCAAGGGCATTCATGGACGAAACAATGTTGGTCATCTGTCCATTCAAATTGTTCAGGTCACTCTCTAGCTCGCCTTTTTTTCCATTGATATCATCGACCGCATCCTGTGCATCTTTCTGCTGGTTTTTCAGATTGTTGATCTGATTTTTTGCATTGTCAATATCTTCCTGCGTGACATCTGCATAAGCTGTTGTCACGGTAAGACAGCACACTAATGCTGCCGCTGCAAATATTCTTTTTAAGGGGATTTTTTTCATAGGTACCTCATTCTGTTGAAATATTCCTGTATCTGCTCTTAAAAAATTTCTTTCAAGAACCATGATAGCAGATTGTATTTAACCTTTCAATATGCTATATTTGGTATGTATCAGCTTGTTTTTATTTTATCATATTTGCATCAGGAAAGGTATGGGGGTATATGCAGTTTGTAAGATCACAGGATTTAAAGCCGGGAATGCGGCTGGCAAAACCCATTTACAATAAAATGGGGGTTTTATTATATGAGCGCAACACAAAATTAACACTTCAGAGTATAAACAGTATTGATAATTTCGGTCTGATCGGCATATTTATTCTGGAACCGGCGGAGCCTGTTCCTCCTCTTTCCAAAGAAGACCTTGAATTTGAGCAGTTCCAGACTATCTATATGTTCAAATTGAAAGACTGCATGGATAAGCTTCTCGCACAGAAAAATATTCCGGCAATCACGGAACTCGCACAGAATATATACACACATTATGGTGCATTAGACCACAAACTTAATTTCACACAGAACCTCAGAAGTTCTGCTGATTTTGTATACAAGCATTCGATCAGTGTTGCGATCCTCTCTGCGATGATCGCAAATGAGATGCATATTGAGCCGGAAGACTCCCAGTCGCTGATCGCAGCTTCCTTATTATATGATTTTGGTTATCTCTCCGTTCCAAAGAGTATTTTAGATAAGAATGAAGATCTCTCTGCTTCCGATCGGGATCTCATCCAGTTAAAATCAGAACATGGGTATGAGATCATCCGTCCGCATTTTGCAGAACTCGGCTTAAATGACACAAGTCTTGAGATCATCCAGAACATTATATTTGAAGATCATGCAACGATCAGCCCAAGACTTCCAAAACCACCGGTTCAGCTTCTGATCGATATATTGAAGGCTGCGGACAAATTTGACCGCCTGACTGCCATGAACATTAACCATGCACCAATGTCAGAGCTGGCTGCCATGACATTTTTTTACAGCCACATCTCAGAATATAACCGTTCTGTGATCACCGCTCTGGCGGACAGCATCCAGATTCTTCCTACAGGTGCATGTCTCGATTTTGCAAACGGAGAAAAAGGTCTGGTGCTTGCTGACAATCCGGCTGATTTTCTGCATCCTATGATCCTGAATTTCAAGGATAACCAGATTTATGATCTGAGCAATCCGGAAACCTCGGATCAGTTACAGATTGTAGATATTATGAAGACAATGGACAACCGTATCGCCATCGACAGCGATACGCTTAAGCAGTTTGTTGCAGATCCATATATTAAGGCGACCGCTGACCGCTTCCGTGCGCAAAAAGAAAAAATAAACCAGCGCAGGAATGCAGCATCTGCCGTTCTTCCCACAAAACAGCCAGTTATGGACAAACCTGTCCCGCCTGCGTCACCAGTTTCAGCCGTATCCATTGCTGCCAGAAATGAGGTGACACCTCCTGTAAAGAAACAGCGTCCGGCAAAGCGAAAAAAATTAATTTAATCTGCATAATAGAAAGAAAGCTGATACCTTCAGACGTTTCATCTTTTCCGTCTGAATGCATCAGCTTCTTTTTTACTGTGCACTTGTCAAATAACTCGATACACAATATAATGTCTGTCCATTATAGTCAACTCTTGACCATCCATAGTCTGTATTGATTCCGGTTCTCGTCACGGTCTCGCCATTTTTTAAAACCGCAACAACTGCTGCATCCGGGTTTGTGACACTCGGAAGTGTTCTTAAATTCACTTCGATCTTCGCTGTCACCACATCATTGCATGCAGTAAATTTTGTTTTCAATCCATCTCCTGAGCCTGAGCCGTCCGTTGTTGTCTCTGCAGCCGTATTGGCTGCTGGTGCTGTATACCCAAGATCTGTCGTCAGATAGCTGGACACTGCATACAAAGTCTGTCCATTGTAGCTTACCCGCGACCATCCACTGCTGCTCACGCCGGTTCTTGTCGCTGTCTCACCATTCTGCAAGGTTGCCACAACTGTTGCATCAGAACCCTGACTTGGAATGTTTCTGAGATTTGTGGACTGTTTTGCTGTAACCGTCTCATTTACATCAGAGAAATTCATCAACGCCTCCGCATCTGCACCGACTGTTTCCGGTGTCACATCACTTTTCGCATCTGCGGTTCCTGCATAACCGAAATAGGCAATATCGACATCGACCGGCTTACTGATTCCGGCTACCGTTCCCTGATTGGTGTACTGCCACATTGCATGTGTTCCAGTGTAATCGGACTGTGCGGTCTGTGGATACGGTACAGATGGATATTGAGACACCCAGATTTTATAAGTTTTTTCAATTCTTGAGGTATCCCATTTTGCATCGCCAAGCATCTCATTTTTTGCCGCATAAAACATTGGCGTATAGCCTCGGTTATAGATTTCATTTAAAAATGCAATTGCCATGTCCGTTCTCTCCGACTGTGTCATAGCGTACTGTCTGCTGTCTGCATTTTCAAACCCTTCACAGTTAAATGCAACCGGATAGGTGATCTGATACTGGGAAATATAATCTGCCACCCAGTCCGCTTCCTGTACAGCTTCCTCCGCTGTGACCGCTGTGGAGAAGAAATAAGCTCCCACTTTAATGCCGTTTGCCTGCGCTTCCTGCATGTTATATTTTGCATTGGAATCTGCAACGATCTCCCCGGTCTTTTGTGTGCGGTAACCAACACGTATCATCGCAAACTGCACGCCGGAAGCCGCCACCTGGCTCCAGTCGATGGTTCCCTGATATCTGGCCACATCTATACCAAACGTTGTCTCGCCGGACTCTGCCACGCTGCCGGCGGATAGCAGCGCCGTCACATCCACGCTCGCACCTGTCTCATTGCCCATGCTGCTGCCCTGCGGATCATCTGCATCTGTCTCCGCTGCACTCTCGGTTGCCTCAACTGCTCCCATCACTTCGGTGTTCTGTGTCTCTTCCCCTGTTGTCCCACTCTGTTCTGTCGCCACAAGATCGGCACTTGTGTCTTTGTTTTTGCCATTTTTCCCTATGAGAACCAATGCGGCAATTACAATCACCAGAAGAACTGCCACAATAATGATGGGTAGTACAAAGCGGGAATCCCGCGAATCTTCATTTAATGATTCAAACTCAAGATCGTCATCAAATTTCTTCATGCTTTTTCTCTCCTTTGTTGTTCTATCGTTTAATAGATATTTGCAAAACTCATCATAATCTACTTCACATTGTGAAAAATTAACAAAATTTTCGAAAACACTCTTCCGCTACGTGTCGCTGGTAACGGTACTAAGAAGCCAGTCACGACTTACGCCGCACCTGCCTTCTAAGTGCCAATCGAACTTGTTCGATTTCTGCTCCCCAGTGTTTTCTCAAGTTTTTGTCATTTTTTCACAATTCGATTTAGGTTTTCATGAGCTTCGCAATTACCTATCTATCGTTTCAATCTATCTCCAAATTAAGTTTAACACATCTGTGCAAATGGAACTACCGTTACCTGTTTACCAAGAAAAGTATGAGAAATGAAAAAATCCCTCCCACAGGTGCAAGTATTGTAACTGCTTTTTTTGTCTGATCTTTCAATAATAATTCCATAACTCTGAATAAACTTACACCGATCAGACCACCAACGGTATTTAAGATCACATCATCAATATCTGCTGATCCCACTGCAAAAATGTATTGTAAGACCTCAACAACCGCGCTTATCAATGCAACACATACGGTATTGACGAAGATGGATTTTCTTCTTATCAGCAACGGAAGGTAAACTCCCATCGGAATAAAAATAGCAATATTGCCCAATAAATTACTCAGCGCAAAAGCACGCGAAACCATGTCATCACTGAATAAATAGGCACCAATGGAATGAAACGGTATCAAATTTACCGATTGAAAAGATCCTGCTGCTTTTTTTCTGAAAAGAAGGAAAAATAAGAGTATAAAATAAATAATCATAACTCCATAAAATAAAATCTGATACAGAGCATTTCTGCAATTTGCAATGATATCCTGCTTCATAAATCCCCCTATACTTCTTCTATTATTTTTGCAATTACTTATTTGTATGATTATAAAGTCTAGCACATAGATGTAAAATTTTCTACCGATTTTTTTCATAATTACGATTGGTCTTATTTCGTTTCTGTCTGCAAATCCCAAACCTGTTTTTCAGATATAGAATATAATGAGCGCAAGTGAGGAAAATACAAATTCATTTGTATTTGACGAACGGCAAAATGATTGAGTTATGAAATCACGAAATAATCTCAACTTTCACAGCCGATTCGGCACGAGATTCCATTTTGCTGAAAAATTCAATACATATGAATGTTCATGAGTACAATTTCCAACCTTGTATTTTCAACAGTAAAAATCATTTGTATGCATTGAAAAATACTAGACATTTTATTATCATAAAGTGAGAACATGACTGAACACAAACGATGAGAAAATCCAATGGTTCCCGGCATTTGACGCAGCGCTACAGATTGAACTTGGAGAGGAAGCAAAGTATCTGGAGTTCCATAACGTAAATTGCAGATTTTGTGGTGCGGTTCATAACGTTGATTGGGCATGTATAAGAATACTCTCACAAGGCATTCGTAATGTAAATAAAAGAAAAACGGTATAAACAAATATTATTTTCTTTGTGAGCTATGAAGATGGGATTCTAACAATCATGGAAGCCTTTGCTGAACATGATTGTTGTTCAGAAGCCCATCGGAATGTCCAGCGAACAGAAACATAATATTTCGTTTATACCGTTTTTCTTTTTCATTACATATAAATTTGCCTTGTGAGAGGACTCTTATAGCTGCCCCTCACAGCCTATAAAAGCACCACAAAATCTGCGACACTACGCCAGTTAAACTCTGGTTTACAGATTCTTCACAGTTGCGATATCGATCGGAGTAAGCTCATTGGTTGCAGTCTCAAGGCTTTGTGCCAGTGCATTTGCCGTATCCATTGCTGTGATACAGTACACACCTGTCTCGATCGCATTACGGCGGATCAGGAATCCGTCACGGTTCTTATCACCGTTACCCTGTGTAGGTGTATCGATGACAAGATCGATCTTATGACCAAGAATTAAGTCCATAACGTTCGGTGATTCCTGTGAGATCTTATTGATGCGGAGTGCATTTACGCCGTGCTCCTGCAGATATTTTGCTGTGCTTCTTGTCGCATAGATCTTGTAGCCTAATGCTTCAAATCTCTTGGCAACACCAACAGCTTCCGGCTTGTCTGCATCTTTTACTGTCATGATCATCTGTTTGTATTTTGGAAGTTTAATACCAGCTCCCAAGAATGCTTTGTATAAAGCTTCGTTGAAAGTCTTGGCGATACCAAGACACTCACCGGTGGATTTCATCTCAGGTCCTAAAGAAATCTCAGCACCACGAAGTTTCTCAAATGAGAATACCGGCATTTTAATTGCAATGTAATCTGCAGTCGGAGCAAGTCCCGGTTCATAACCCATACCGCGGATGGTCTCGCCGATAATTACTTTTGTTGCCAGGTCAACAATCGGAATACCTGTTACTTTGCTGATATATGGCACAGTTCTGGAAGAACGCGGGTTAACCTCGATCACGTAAACCTGCTCGTCCATAACGATGAACTGGATGTTGATCAGACCAATAACATGTAATGCCTGTGCAAGACGTTTTGTGTATTCCACGATCATCTCTTTGACCGGTTCACTGATCGTTGGAGCCGGGTATACGGAAATACTGTCTCCGGAATGGATACCGGTACGCTCAATATGCTCCATAATACCAGGGATTAAAATATCCGTTCCATCGCATACGGCATCGACTTCGATCTCTTTTCCCTGCAAATATTTATCTACGAGGATTGGGTGATCCTGTGCAATACGGTTGATGATTCCGATGAACTCTTCGATCTCTTCATCATTAAATGCGATCTTCATGCCCTGTCCGCCTAAAACGTAGGAAGGACGGACTAAAACAGGATATCCGAGACGGTTTGCAACCTCTTTTGCCTCCTCGGCAGTAAATACAGTTCCACCTGCCGCTCTTGGAATCTGTGTTTTCTCCAGAATCTCATCAAATAACTCTCGGTCCTCTGCTGCATCAACATCTTCTGCCTTTGTACCAAGGATCTTAACTCCCATTTTCATAAGGCTTTCCGTTAACTTGATGGCTGTCTGTCCACCGAACTGTACAACTGCTCCGTCCGGTTTTTCAATCTTAACGATCGCTTCGACATCTTCCGGGGTTAATGGCTCAAAATAAAGTTTATCCGCAATATCAAAGTCAGTAGATACTGTCTCCGGATTGTTATTTACGATAACGGTCTCCCAGCCCTCTTTTGAAAATGCCCAGGTACTGTGAACAGAGCAGTAGTCAAACTCGATACCCTGTCCGATACGGATCGGGCCGGAACCTAATACTAATACTTTCTTCTGTGGATTGGTTTCCTCTGCCTCATTCTCACTTCCAAATACGGAATAGTAATATGGAGTAGCTGCTTCGAACTCTGCTGCACAGGTATCTACCATCTTGTATGCTGCAACGATTCCGTTCTCATAACGCATGTCGTGAATTTCTGCTTCTGTTTTACCAGTCAGTTTTGCGATCACATTGTCCGGGAACTCGATACGTTTTGCTTCTTTTAATAATTCAACCGTCAATGGCTGTGTCTTTAAAGTCTCTTCCATCTCAACAATGATGGCAAGCTTGTCAATAAACCATTTATCAATCTTGGTGATGGCATGGATCTCATCATAACTGAAGTGACGGCGCAGTGCCTCTGCGATCACCCAGATCCTTCTGTCGTCTACCACATTTAACTGTTCTCTTAATTCTGCATCGTTAAGTCCTGTAAAATCATAAGACATCAGACTGTCTACATGCTGCTCTAAGGAACGGATTGCCTTCATCAGAGCGCCTTCGAAGTTATTGCAGATACTCATAACCTCTCCGGTTGCCTTCATCTGGGTGGTAAGGGTTCTCTTTGCCGTAATAAATTTATCGAATGGCAGTCTTGGGATCTTTACAACGCAGTAGTCAAGCATTGGCTCAAAACTTGCGTATGTTTTTCCTGTAATTGCGTTTTTAATCTCGTCTAAGGTGTAACCTAATGCGATCTTTGCTGCAACTTTTGCGATCGGGTATCCGGTCGCTTTGGATGCCAGTGCAGAAGAACGGGATACACGAGGGTTTACCTCGATTACACAGTACTCGAAAGAATCCGGGTTCAGTGCGTACTGTACGTTACATCCACCTGTGATGTTTAACTCGGAAATGATATTGAGTGCAGAAGTACGAAGCATCTGATACTCTTTATCCCCTAATGTCTGGGATGGTGCAACTACGATGGAGTCACCGGTATGCACACCGACCGGGTCAATATTTTCCATATTACATACGGTAATACAGTTTCCGTTTGCATCACGCATTACTTCGTACTCAATTTCTTTCCATCCGGCGATGCAGCGCTCAACTAAAACTTCGCCGACACGGCTTAAACGCAGACCGTTTGTTAAAATATCTACTAATTCCTGCTCATTGTGGGCAATACCACCGCCGCTTCCACCGAGGGTGAATGCCGGACGCAGAACGACCGGATATCCGATCGTATTTGTGAATTTGATACCATCCTGCACGTTATTTACAACCTGTGAAGCTGCACATGGCTCACCGATTTTCTCCATGGTATCTTTGAATGCCTGACGGTCCTCTGCCTTAAAAATTGTCTCAGCCGTTGTTCCGATCAGCTTTACACCGTATTTGTCAAGAACTCCCTGCTCAGCAAGCTCCATACCAAGGTTTAATCCTGCCTGTCCACCTAAGGTTGGGAGAACACTGTCCGGTTTCTCTTTTGCAATGATCTTTTCTAACACATCGACGGTCAATGGCTCGATATATACTTCATCTGCGATTTCTTTATCGGTCATAATGGTTGCCGGGTTGGAGTTTACAAGTACTACCTCTACCCCTTCCTCTTTCAAAGAACGGCATGCCTGTGTACCTGCATAGTCGAACTCTGCCGCCTGTCCAATGACGATCGGACCGGAACCAATTACTAATACTTTTTTAATGTCTTTATTTCTTGGCATACTCTCATTCTCCTTTATTTACTCATCATATCCAAAAATCTATCAAACAGATAACCGGAGTCCTGTGGTCCAGGGCATGCTTCCGGGTGGAACTGCACAGTGAAGATGTTCTTTCCAACATACTCAAGTCCTTCGTTCGTGCCGTCGTTGACGTTTACAAATGCCGGTTTTGCAATATTCGGATCCAAAGTATCTGTATCAACAACATATCCATGATTCTGGGATGAAATGTATACACGGTTTGTTTTCAAATCTTTGACCGGATGGTTACCGCCACGGTGTCCATATTTCATTTTGTGGGTGTCGGCACCGGTTGCAAGCGCCATTAACTGATGACCTAAGCAAATCGCAAAAATAGGAGTATCGGAATCGTACAGTTTCCTGATCTCTTTGATAATATCGGTACATTCCTTTGGATCTCCAGGGCCATTGCTTAACATAATTCCGTCCGGATTTGTGCTTAAGATTTCTTCTGCGGTTGTGTGAGCCGGATAAATGGTCACTTCACAGCCACGATTATTTAAAGACTGGGCAATATTATTTTTTGCGCCGAAATCCATGAGTGCAACACGTTTTCCTGCGCCGCTTAATACTCGTTTTTCTTCACAGGTTACTTTGTCTACGACATTTCCTGTTGTGTAAGCTTTTAATTTAGGAATAATTTCTTCTATATTATAGTTCTCGTTTGTTGTGATCATACCGTTCATCGTACCTTTTTCACGTAAGATCTTGGTAAGTGCACGTGTATCGATTCCTGCGATTCCAGGAATATCATTTTTTGTCAGGAAATCCTGGATTGTTCCCTCACAACGGAAGTTGCTTGGCATTCTAGATAACTCCCTTACAATGTATCCATCCGGCCATGGTTTCTTTGACTCCATATCCGGTGTGATACCATAGTTACCAATTAATGGATATGTCATAACCACTGCCTGTCCTGCATAGGAAGGATCAGTCAATACCTCCAGATAACCAGTCATTGAAGTGTTAAAAACGATCTCACTGATGACTTCTCTGGTGGAACCAATGCTTGTTCCTGTAAATACATTCCCATCTTCGAGTATCAAAAAAGCTTTCATTTGTTTACCTGTCCTTTCATCTTTTTTTCCCAAAAAAAAAAACGTTTCCGTTTTTTTCCTTTTGCTCTATATGAACTATATATGGGCAGTCAAACCGGATATTGCTATCCGCTCCGAAACATACCTTTATTGTCAACAAGGGAATGACCTTTGGAGCATTCCCTTGCTTAAATTGTAATGAGTTTATCATATGTAGTTGTAATTTTCAACCTTTTTCATGGAAACAGATTGATTTTTTTTGTATCCATAAGCGGGACTAATGTTTTTCATTATCACAAGCTATAATAATCTATTCTTCTTCCTCTTCCGGTTCGTCTTTCGCCCAGCCGTAAGCGTATTTGACCGCTTTGTTCCAGCCTTTCCGTTTTGCCTGACGATCCCCCTCGCTCATCTGTGGAGAGAATATCTGATCGATACTCTGATTTTTGATGACATCTTCCTTGCTCTTCCAGTAACCAACGGCAAGTCCGGCAAGATAAGCAGCGCCCATCGCAGTCGTCTCTATACAGCTTGGACGTTTGACCGGTGCATTGATCATGTCTGCCTGAAACTGCATTAAGAAGTTGTTGGCGCTTGCTCCACCGTCCACTTTCAAAGATTTCAACTCGACGCCCGCGTCTGCACGCATTGCATCGATGACATCACACACCTGAAGATCGATGGATTCCAGCGTGGCGCGGATGATATGGTTTTTGTTGGTGCCTCTTGTGATGCCAACGATCGTACCTCTCGCATACTGATCCCAATGTGGTGCGCCCAGTCCGGTAAATGCCGGAACGACATAACAGCCGTGGGTTCCGTGTACTTTTTTTGCCATGTACTCAGAGTCTGCGGAGGAATCGATCAGCCTCATATTGTCGCGAAGCCACTGGATTGCCGCTCCTGCAACGAAAATCGAACCTTCCAGCGCATAGTTTACTTTTCCGTCCAGTCCCCATGCAATGGTCGTCACAAGGCCATTTTTTGAAAATACCGGTTTTTCTCCCGTATTCATTAAAAGGAAACATCCGGTTCCGTATGTATTTTTTGCCTCTCCTGCATGGAAACAAGTCTGACCAAAAAGTGCCGCCTGCTGGTCACCTGCCGCTCCTGCGATCGGTATCTCATCCCCTAAGAAGGATGGATCGGTGTAACCATAAATCTGGCTGGACGGCACCGGTGTCGGAAGCATGCTCTCAGGAATATCCAGTTCCTGTAAAATCTCCTTGTCCCAGCACAGATCATTGATATTAAAAAGCATGGTTCTCGAAGCATTGGAATAATCCGTCACATGCACCGCACCCTTCGTAAATTTCCAGATCAGCCATGTCTCCACGGTACCGAATAATAATTTGCCCTCGTTCGCCAGCTCTCTTGCACCTTTGACATTGTCTAAGATCCATTTGATCTTCGTCGCAGAGAAATATGCATCAATGATCAGTCCCGTCTTTTTCTGGTAAACTTCTTCCAGTCCTTTTTTCTTCAGTCCATCCGCAATATCAGATGTTCTGCGGCACTGCCATACGATCGCATTGTAGATCGGTTCTCCCGTCTCTTTATTCCACACGATGGAAGTCTCACGCTGGTTTGTGATACCGATCGCTGCAATATCGGAAGCCGCAGCTCCGATCATGTTCATCGCCTCCACCGAAACACCTAGCATCGATGACCATATTTCATTTGCGTCATGCTCCACCCAGCCCGGATTCGGGAAAAACTGACGGAACTCTTTCTGCGCCATCGAGCAGATCTCTCCTTTTTCATTGAATAAAATACAACGGTTACTTGTTGTTCCCGCATCTAATGCCATTACATATTTTGCCATGCCTGTTTCTCCTTTCAATTCTGCTGCAAAATGCTCCCCTGTTCTTTTGAACTTTTACCATTTGACTGCACCATAAATCAGACATAAAAATGGGAGATGACACATCGAAAATATACTGCTGCACCCCACAGCAGTATTCCTTTGAATCATCTCCACTCTCTGATTTCTACTCATTTATTCAATTATGTCTGAACTTTTGCTTCCATTGATGGAATCATTATAGCATATATGCATAAAAAAGCAATGTTTTACTGAGAATTTTTATATATTTTTATTGTGCAGATACTGATTTTCTGCCAGGTTCTCCAACACCTCTTCAAAGTCACTTCAATGTCACTTCAAAGTCAACTTCAAAGTCACTTCAATTAAATTTCATTTTACTTTGAAGTACAGTTCTATTCTTCCCATACCTGGTAAAATCGATTCTAATTGGTAAACTAATCGATTTTTCTCATCTTGTATTTTTTCATTAGTCCAGCACTTTTTTACTATAGAGAAATCCACCTCCAGACACAAGCAGAATGCCCGCCCCGATCACCGCAAACGCATAGATGCTGATGGAAAACGGAAGTGCTGTCATGATCGCAGTTGAAATCGGCATGAAGATCACCGCAACCGTAAAAATCGAGCTGAACACTCTTCCCAGCATGTGTTTTGGTACTTTTTTCTGCACCATTGAAAAAAAATGAATATTAAAAATCGTCAGGAAAAACTCAAAAATCAGATTTCCGGTTACTATGACCTCTGCCGGAAGTCCAAGCACTGCAAAAATTGTGATCGCGGCCAGTCCCACACTGGCCGCGATCACAATTTTTGCAGTGCTTGGACTTCCGGCAGAGGTC
>PPYE01455326.1_pt1 | contig 13384 bp, 12 predicted proteins | sample 1559881 | NCBI WGS metagenome assembly PPYE01 (sample SAMN08240022, study PRJNA423297) | Human gut metagenome, whole genome shotgun sequencing project.
GTCTGGGTGGGATAAAAATAGTTACCCACCTCCTGATATGCAGTATCTTTCTCAAGAACAAAATTACCCTTGACGGAATCCAGCTGAGCTTGTTTCACCACCATCATGCTATCCAGGTAAATCAGACTTTTCCGCTGTTCTTTCAAATCCACCTGCTGCATCAGCTTGACTCCCTGTTTTCTGGCTTCAAACGCTTTCGGATAAAGGATGCGGATACTGTCTATCTGCAATTTGGCCTCATTAAAGTTCTCTTTTTCTAAAGCCGCTTCGGCCTTACGCAAATTTTCTTGCGCTTTCTTCTCGCCGCCATCATCACAACCGGCCAGCAACAAGGCAAATAATGCTACTAATCCTATCTTTTTCATGTACTTGATCGTTTTATATGCAGGCAAAAATACAATTTAATTGCGTGATTTCTCCTTATCCTGCGCAAAAAATCGTAAATTTGCCCCTCTTTAAGATGAATATGGAACTAAAAGAACACTTTAATAATAAGATATTCAAGTTAATCTCCGAAACGGCAGACGAACTGGGATTGGAATGTTACGTTGTAGGAGGTTATGTACGAGATATATTAACGGGCTGGACGATTTGAAAGAGAGAACTATCCGTACACCGCTGGACCCGGACATCACTTTCAGTGACGATCCGCTCCGCATGATGCGTTGTGTCCGGTTTGCCACACAACTGAACTTCTATATTGACGACACCACTTTCGAAGCACTGTCACGCAACAAGGAACGCATTCATATTATCTCCAAAGAGCGCATCGCCGACGAGTTGAACAAGATCCTGCTCGCCCCCATACCGTCCAAAGGCTTTATAGAACTGGACCGCTGCGGACTGCTGCCTTTGATTTTCCCCGAACTGGTGGCGCTGCAAGGAGTGGAAACCCGGAACGGGCGTGCCCATAAAGACAACTTCTATCATACCCTGGAAGTTGTGGACAATATTTCCAAACATACCGACAACCTATGGCTGCGTTGGGCTACGCTGTTGCATGATATAGGCAAGCCACGTACCAAACGCTGGGAGCCACGTATAGGATGGACTTTCCATAATCATAACTTTATCGGTGAGAAAATGGTTCCGGATCTCTTCCGCAAGATGAAACTGCCCATGAATGAGAAGATGAAATATGTCCAAAAGTTGGTCAGCCTGCACATGCGCCCCATTGTTATCGCAGATGATGTAGTAACCGATTCCGCCGTGCGACGTCTGCTTTTTGAAGCCGGAGATGATATTGACGACTTGATGATGCTGTGCGAAGCGGACATCACTTCAAAAAATGAAGCACGAAAACAAAAATTCCTGGATAACTTCAAACTGGTACGCCAGAAGCTGAAAGACCTGGAAGAAAAAGACCGGATACGCAATTTCCAACCTCCGGTAGACGGAGAAGAAATTATGCGGATATTCGACCTGCAGCCCTGCCGTGAAATAGGCAGTCTGAAAAGTTCTATCAAGGATGCCATACTGGATGGAATCATCCCTAATGAACATGATGCCGCTTTAGAACACATGTTGAAGAAAGCAAAAAGCATGGGATTAACTCCCAAAAACTTATAAGAAATTGACCATACACTATACCAAAGGAGAAGAGTGGGCCAATACCCTGTCACATGGCGTTGGTATCCTAATAGGTATCGCCGGCGGCGGTTATCTGTTGCTTACTGCCATGAAAAGTGGCAATCCGTGGGCAACAGGCGGCATGTGGCTCTACCTATTCGGTATGCTGTCTTCCTATATCAGCTCCACCTGGTATCATGCCAGCAAACCATCTCCTCACCGCGAAGTGTTGCGCAAATTCGATCATGCTTCGATTTATCTGCATATCGCAGGCAGCTATTCCCCCATCATGCTGATAGCCTTGCGGGAAGCAGATTATTGGGGATGGGGAATTTTTAGTTTCGTATGGCTATGCGCCCTCGCCGGGATCATTCTATGTTTTTGTAACCTGAAAGAACATAGCAACCTAGAAACAATTTGCTATATAGCCATGGGATGCAGCATTTTTGTAGGTTTCAAGCCGCTCTGCCAACATGTGCCTCCCGCTTTTATTTATTGGTTAATCGGCGAAGGAGTGTCTTACATCACCGGAGCTGTCTTTTATTCCTTCCCCAAATTGCCCTATATGCACTCTGTTTTCCATCTGTTCGTATTAGGAGGAACGGTCTGTCACATGATGGCATTGTGGTACATTTTATAACCTTCCCATCTTCAATAAGTTATCCGTTTTGGGAAACTTTTATTCATTTTTTAAACAGAAAGTTTCCCAAAATGTTATACCTTTGCAGCTGTCCGACAAGGTGAAGTTAACCACTTCCAAGAGGGAATGCCGTGAAAATCAGCAACAGTACCCGCTGCTGTAATTCTCGTAGAGCTGAAACAATATGCCACTACAAAACCATTTGCGGGAAGGCGTTTTAAGGGAGAGATAAGTCAGAAAACCTGCCTGGAAGGACAGCCAAGTTTTTTAAATTAACAATTAATTTTTCAAACAATGAATTACGCTGAGATTTGTATTATTAAGCGTGATGGAAAGCGGGAAGACTTTTCCATCAGTAAAATTAAAAATGCAATCGGCAAGGCATTCCATGCCTCCGGAATTGACAATGAAGACAAACTGATTGCTGAAATTACCATGCGGGTTATCAGCAATTTCGTATCTCCAACCATCAGTGTGGAAGAGATTCAGGACCTGGTAGAAAAGGAACTGATGAAAGTACGTCCCGAAGTGGCCAAGAAATATATTATTTATCGCGAATGGCGGAATACGGAACGCGACCGTAAAACGCAAATGAAGCACATCATGGACGGCATTGTAGCCATCGACAAAAATGATGTCAACCTGAGTAATGCCAACATGTCCAGCCATACTCCCGCCGGACAGATGATGACTTTTGCCTCGGAAGTTACTAAAGACTATACCTATAAATACCTGTTGCCTAAAAAATATGCCGAAGCACATCAGTTGGGCGACATACATATACATGATTTGGATTACTATCCCACCAAGACTACCACTTGTATCCAATATGACCTGGATGACTTGTTCGAACGCGGCTTCCGCACTAAAAACGGAAGTATCCGTACTCCACAGTCCATTCAAAGTTATGCCACTCTGGCCACCATCATATTCCAGACAAACCAGAACGAGCAACACGGCGGACAAGCTATTCCCGCCTTCGACTTCTTTATGGCGGAAGGGGTACGGAAGACATTTCGCAAACATCTGAAAACTTTAACCGAGTTTTATATAGAAGTAGAGGGAAAAGAACCCGGAACAGAGGCTCTCAAGAAAATTGAAGAGAAAGCATACGCCATGACGCGCAAAGATACACATCAGGCCATGGAAGGATTCATCCACAACCTGAACACCATGCATTCGCGAGGGGGAAATCAAGTCGTGTTCAGTTCCATCAATTATGGAACAGACACTTCTCCCGAAGGCCGCATGGTCATAGAGGAACTGCTGAAAGCTACCATCGAAGGCCTGGGTACCCGTGGCGAAGTACCGGTCTTCCCCATACAGATATTCAAGGTTAAAGACGGAGTATCTTATTCCGAAGAGGACTATAAGAAAGCCATGGAAAACTTCGAAGCGGCACTGGAAGGCAAAATGGAATTCCAAGCTCCCAATTTCGACTTGTTTCTGAAAGCCTGCCGTACCACCGCAAAAGCCTTGTTCCCTAATTTTATGTTTTTGGATACTCCTTATAACAAAAATGAGAAATGGGATATCAAGGACCCTAAACGTTACCGCTATGAACTGGCAACTATGGGATGCCGTACCCGCGTATACGAAAATATAGCAGGTGAAAAAAGTTCATTAGGACGTGGCAACCTGTCATTCACCACCATGAATATGCCCCGGCTGGCCATCGAAGCACGCATCAAGGCAGAAAGTCTGGAAGAGTCAGGCAAGAAAGAGGCCATAGAAAGAAAAGCAAAAGAAATATTCATGGAAAGTGTACATGCTTTGTCCGAACTGATTGCCGAACAATTGTATGCACGCTACCAGTATCAACGTACAGCCCTGGCACGCCAGTTCCCGTTCATGATGGGGAATGATGTGTGGAAAGGCGGAGGAAAACTTTCGCCCAACGACCAGGTGGGGGATGTATTGCGTCAAGGCACATTAGGGATAGGCTTTATCGGCGGACACAATGCCATGATGGCTCTTTATGGAGAAGGTCACGCACATAGCCAGAAAGCATGGGATACATTATTCGAAGCCGTTACGGAAATGAATAAAGTGGCAGACGAATACAAACAGAAATATCAGTTGAATTTCTCCGTACTTGCCACTCCTGCCGAAGGACTTTCCGGACGCTTCACCCGTATGGACCGCCGCAAATACGGCATCATTCCCGGCGTGACGGACAATGACTATTATGTAAACTCTTTCCACGTAGATGTAAAAGAGCCCATCACCATCACCGAGAAGATAAAACGGGAAGCTCCTTTCCACGCCATTACCCGCGGAGGGCATATCACTTACGTGGAACTGGACGGAGAAGCTCAGAAAAATGTAAAAGCCATAGCCAAGATTGTAAAAGTAATGCATGACGAAGGCATTGGATACGGTTCCATCAACCATCCTGTTGATACTTGTCAGGCTTGCGGTTACAAAGGAGTCATTTACGACAAGTGCCCTGTTTGCCAGAGCGAGAATATAATGCGAATGCGTCGCATTACCGGGTATTTGACAGGCGACCTCAGCACTTGGAATTCAGCCAAGCGTGCTGAAGAACGTGACCGGGTAAAGCATGGATAATCAGCATGAACTTGTTATTTACCTATCCTGAAACAATAGTCGACGGTGAAGGCATCCGCTATTCCATCTATCTGGCCGGATGCCGTCACCATTGTCGCGGTTGCCAGAATCCCGAATCCTGGAATCCATCGGCAGGCACTCCGCTCACACCGGAAAAAATAGAAAAAATGATCTGCGAAATAAATGCCAATCCATTATTGGACGGAATCACCTTTTCCGGTGGAGATCCACTTTATCATCCCCAAGAATTCCTGGCTCTGGTCAAACAGATCAAAGAAGCTACCGGACAAAACATCTGGTGTTATACTGGATATACATTTGAACAGATACAAAACGATGAAATGTTAAAACCGATACTGGATTATGTGGATGTTATAGTAGACGGACGATTTGAGCCGGATTTGTACTCTCCTTACTTGGAATTTCGGGGCAGCAGTAATCAACGCATCATCCGTGTGCGATAACGCTAAAAGAAATAAAAAAGGGGTGTTTTCTTGATATATATCATGAATTCACCCTTTTTTATGTTTTTCAGCATATATTTACTTGCTAATTTCAAGAAAAGCCGTACCTTTGCAATGTGGTTGTGAAACCAAATATTAAGTTAATAAAGAAAAGAACAAAATTAGGTATTAAGTATTAAGGTAAAGATTTTAATTTAAGGTATTAGATTTAGGTAAAGAAAGATTGATTTAGAAAGGTATTAGTAGTAAGATTTAAGGTAATTAGAAAAAGAAAGTTTTCAGGAGATTAGTTTTATAGGTATTAAAAGAGTTGTTTTTTTTAGGTACAAGAGAGAGAGGATAACACAACTGAGACGAGAAAGATGAAAAGAACCCCATAATGGAGGGGGGTTCTTCAGGATGTGAGCGGGTTTGATAAAAACTTTCGCTCTTTTTTTATGTCTTTTTTTCACCACGGGAGAGAAACAATATAAAAAACGCAGATTTCCGCAAAGACGATTGATTCAATCTTTGCGGAAATCCGTGCCTATCGGCATTGTTATAAAAATGCCGTGTCCTTTTCTGTCATGCAGACCTAGAACAAGAATCGCATGATATCATTAAAGTTCGCCCAAATGAGCAAGGCAAACAGTAAAAACATACCTACCATCTGTGCATATTCCATAAACTTGTCACTCGGCTTACGGCGGGCAATGATTTCATAAAGCAGGAATAATACATGTCCGCCATCCAATGCCGGAATAGGCAGAATATTCATAAACGCAAGAATGATTGACAGAAAAGCAGTCATTTCCCAAAAACGATGCCAATCCCATACTTTCGGAAAAATACTTCCTATCGTTCCAAAACCACCTACGCTCTTGGCTCCTTCCTTAGTGAACACATATTTCATATCGTTCACATATCCCTTCAACGTATTTACCCCCAATTGCACCCCGGCAGGAAAAGATTCAAAGAAACCAAATTCACGGGTTGTTTCTTTATAATCAGCCAATGAAGAGAATGTTGCGCCCACTCTAAACAAAGAGTCTGTACGCACCGTCACGGTGTCACGCAGTCCGTTACGCGAATATACCATTTGTAGAGAAGCATCTTTATCTCCTGTAGCTTCCGCATCAGCCTGCATATTATCCAGTTTTTCCACCAATGCATTCCATGAGTTCAACCTCTCGCCATTGACCGCGACCAGACTATCTCCCTTCTGTATACCGGCCTTATCCAAGCCACCGCCCGGTATCACCGAGTCAACGACATTAGGAACTAACGCCGTAACAAACATCGGATCATCCTTTGCTATATCCAACAAGCTGATCTCAGGCATATATACTTCGGCTTCCTTTCCGTCGCGCAATACAGTCACTGTACGTGCCTCAGCAATATCACGAAGCATATCCACCCCGAAACGCTCCAATGGTTTTTCATCTGCACGAAGAAGAATATCACCGTCACGGAAACCTATTTCCCGGGCACGCTCATTAAATTTCATACCATGAGTCATGTCTTGCAGCGATACAAAAGAATCTCCCCAATGGAATAAAATCATGGAATAGATGAAGATAGCCAGCAAGAAATTCATCAAGACACCACCCACCATGATAAGCAGACGCTGCCAAGCCGGTTTTGAACGAAATTCCCATGGCTTAGCAGGCTGTTTCATCTGCTCGGTATCCATAGACTCGTCTATCATACCCGAAATTTTCACATATCCCCCCAAAGGCACCCAGCCAATACCATATTCCGTATCACTGTTCTTCGGTTTGAATTTGAACAAAGAAAACCACGGATCAAAAAATATGTAGAACTTCTCTACTCTTACTTTAAAAAGACGTGAAAAAAGAAAATGTCCTCCCTCATGAATAATGACCAATAATGAAAGGCTCATTATCAATTGAAGAGCACGAATCAAAAATGTTTCCATCTAACTATTTACTATTTTATAATTTATAATTAACATAATTCTCTGCCAACTACCATTTAAGATGACAAAAGGGACAACGCTACCCGACGCGCCTCAGCATCAGTATCCACATAGTCTTCATAAGTCGGTTCCTTGATATAAGCAACTTTACCCATAGTCTGTTCTATGACATCACTCATACCCAGGAAAGATATTTTGTCTTTCAGGAAAGCATCCACCACCACTTCATTAGCTGCATTCACTATACAGGGCATATTTCCGGCCCGATACAAAGCCTCGTATGCCAATGCCAAATTACGAAAACGTTTGGTATCAGGCTGTTCAAAAGTCAGGTCTGTTATACGGGCAAAATCCAACCGCTCGAAAGAAGATTTCACGCGCTCCGGATACGAAAAAGCATATTGAATAGGCAAACGCATATCGGGCATGCCCAACTGTGCTTTCACGGCCCCATCCTCAAACTGCACCATAGAATGAATGACAGATTGTGGATGAACTACCACTTCAATTTGCTCCGGACGCATTCCGAATAACCATTTAGCCTCAATCACTTCAAACCCTTTGTTCATCATGGAAGCCGAATCAATGGTTATCTTCGCTCCCATCTCCCAATTGGGATGCTTCAAAGCTTGTGCTTTGGTCACTGTTTGCAACTGCTCCATGGTATAAGTGCGGAACGGCCCTCCTGAAGCTGTCAAGATCACTTTCTCCAACCGGTTATTTATTTCCAGACACTGGAAGATAGCCGAATGCTCCGAATCCACGGGAAGTACAGGTATATGGTACTGATTTGCCAGTGCATTAATCAACTCCCCGGCTACAACCAGTGTTTCTTTATTAGCCAAAGCAATAGCTTTACCTGCCTTTATCGCATTTATAGTAGGACGCAATCCGGCATACCCTACCATAGAAGCCAGTACAATGTCAATAGGTTGTGATTCCACAATTTGAGAAAGCGCATCCGCTCCTGCATATACTTTGACAGGCAGATCACTCAGCGCCTCTTTCAATTGAAGGTATTTTTCCTCATTGGCTATCACTACCGCCTCGGGCATGAACTTACGGGCTTGTTCTACCAATAAATCGACCCTGTTATTGGCTGTCAACGCATAGACCTCATATAAATCTGGATGTTCCTCTATTACCTGTAAAGCTTGTGTACCGATAGAGCCGGTAGAACCTAATATCGCTATTTGTTTTTTCATAATGTTGTTAAAATACAATGTATTTTGAGGGATCAATCGCACGTCCCTTATGCCATAATTCGAAATGCAGATGCGGTCCGGTAGTTTTTTCACCGGTATTTCCTACCAATGCAATAGCTTCACCACCTTTCACCGGATCTCCTTCTTTCTTTAATAACGAACCACAATGTTTATACACCGACACAAAATCCTGTCCATGCTGTATCTGAATAACATAACCGGTTTCTGCCGTATAAGTAGACAAAATCACTGTCCCATCCAATGTTGCCAACACACTTTCATTTGGATTAGCGGCAATGTCCACACCGTAATGCCTGTTCTCCAAGTCAAAATTAGATGACATCATGCCCCGTGTAGGACGATAGAATATCAATCCGGAAGCGGCATTATTATCATCAACAGCCGTCAGATTATATCGTTCCGATTCTTCATATTGCTTGCGAAACTCTTCTTCCTGCCTGGTACGTTCCATCAAAGAATCAGAACGAAGAATGGTCAGAGAGTCGATAGATTGGACTGTATCAGCTTTTACTTTCCCGCTAAATATATCCTGAATGTTCATGATATACATATTCTGCCTCGTCACCACTTGTTGTAACAACGTATTTTCATTGGTAATGGTCAGTTTATACTTAAACTTGAAATTATGCCAAAATGCTTTCCTTCCTTTTTTCTTCATTGTGCGCACCTTCTATATTTATATCAAGCCATCAGGTACTTCGACCGTCAGCAAACGCTTTTTCTTATCCAATTTGATGATAAATTCCTCGTGGGCAGGCAGCAAAAGTTCCTCGCCATCCTTCTCAATGGCAAAAAGGACATTCATCGTACTGTCATCCACCGCCACAATCTCGCCCAACTCACCATGATTCACATCTTCCACCTTAAAGCCAATAAAATAGTTCCAGGTAGGTATATCATCCGAATCTTCCTCCTCACCGACATATTTCTTCGGGAAATAGACCTCTACATTCGTAAACATACGGGCCTTTTCCGAGGTATCCACCCCTTCCAGTTTGACTAAAGCAGTGGTATCTGAACGAAAACGATACTCTTCAATAAAGAAAGGCACGAATATACCGTCTAACAAACAGACCAGATACTCACATTCCACACGGTCAAAAATATCATCCGTAAAAGTGAATGAGATTTCTCCTTTTACTCCATGCGGTTTGTTGAATATACCAATCTTGAAAACTTCATCTTTCTTAATCATGATTGATTTCTCTAAATTCTAGTAATACGTGCGCCAAGCGCATTCAAACGCTGGTCTATATTCTGATATCCCCGGTCTATCTGCTCTATATTGTGTATGCGGCTTATACCGTCGGCACTCATTGCCGCTATCAGCAAAGCGATACCGGCACGGATATCGGGTGAAATCATATTTCCGGCGCGAAGCTGGAAATTACGGTCATGCCCTATCACAACGGCACGATGAGGGTCACATAATATAATCTGTGCTCCCATATCTATGAGCTTGTCCACAAAGAACAGGCGGCTTTCAAACATCTTCTGATGAATCAGTACACTGCCTTTCGCCTGTGTAGCCACCACCAGTACCACACTGAGCAAGTCGGGAGTCAGCCCCGGCCAGGGAGCATCTGCTATGGTCATAATAGAGCCATCAATAAACGATTCGATCTGATAATGTTCCTGCTCGGGGATAAACAGATCATCTCCCCGCTGTTCCACTCTGATACCTAAACGACGGAAACTTTCTGGAATAATGCCCAAATTTTCATGCGATACATTCTTAATGGTAAGCTCACTTCCTGTCATAGCTGCCATTCCGATAAAACTACCTACTTCAATCATATCAGGCAACACCCGATGCGTACAGCCATGCAGACTTTCCACTCCTTCAATAGTCAGCAAATTAGATGCAATACCGGAAATCTTCGCCCCCATGCGGTTCAACATACGACAAAGTTGTTGCAGATAAGGTTCACAAGCTGCGTTGTAAATGGTCGTTTTGCCCTTCGCCAGGACAGAAGCCATCACAATATTAGCCGTACCGGTAACCGAAGCTTCATCCAGCAACATATAAGTACCTTCCAAATGCTCTGCGCAAATACTGAAAACACTTCGTTCCTCATCATAATTAAAACAGGCTCCCAGTTTCTGAATACCGATAAAGTGAGTGTCCAAACGCCGGCGACCAATCTTGTCACCGCCCGGTTTTGAAATCAAAGCCCTTCCAAAACGGGCAACCAACGGACCAACCAACATGACTGATCCACGCAGACTGGAACATTTCTTTAAGAATTCATCACTCTCCAAGTAGTTCAAATCCACAGTGTCAGCCTTAAATGTATATGAATCAATCCCTGTTTTTGATACCTTGACACCCATATCACGTAACAACTGAATCAGGTTGTTCACATCCAGAATGTCCGGAATATTAGTTACGGTCACTTCTTCCGAGGTCAGCAGAGTGGCACAAAGAATCTGTAACACTTCATTTTTAGCACCTTGCGGGTGTATTTCGCCGTGCAATTTATGTCCTCCTTCAATTACAAACGAAGCCATGGTATCATTTTTTAGGAATTAATATTTCTTTCTTTGGTTGTTGTTTTGTTGCGGTCTGCGCTGATTGTTGTTCTGTTGCGGCCTGCGTGGAACATAAACACGTTGTTGTTCATTCAAATGCAGGTCTTCAGGGGTCAGATTAATCATTCCCTTAGAGTAATCGCGAAGATCATCCAAGATTTTCTGATCCTCCACCCCGTCTTTGTTCCAGTTCAGGAAACATTTCTTCATGTGGTTTGCAATCAGGCTGATCAGCTGCTTCTTCTCCTCACCTTCCGGATAGTCCACTGCCTTTTTAATCATGTTCTCCAAAATACGTCCATAATGACGGTAACGGATTCCATTATGCGGATAAGGCAACATATCGGGTTTCACCTCCAGGCTTTCTTTCTTCACAATTTCATACGGATAATCGATATCCAGCTTGAAATCGGCCATAATAGCCAAATGATCCCATAATTTATGTTTGAAATCGGGCACATCCCGCAAATGCGGAAACATACCGCCCATAATGTTGATAATCGTGTTCGCACAACGTTGGCGCTCAGCTCTGTCCTCGATGGTCAAGGCGTGGTCTACCATGTTCTGCACACTTCTGCCATATTCAGGAAGGGGTAAAGTTCGTTGTTGAGTATTATACTCCATATATATTTAAAATTTATGATTTATGCACTGATTTGTTCATCGGCTGTTACAAAAGCTTTTTGGGTTTGGAAGCTACAAACTCTTTCAAATAGAAAGGCTCAAAATAAGCCACATCCTTAAAGTTCTGCCTTACCATTTCCTTTTCTGCCAATGGGAACATCCATTTACCTAACGGACGGATGTCATCAATAAAATGAGCATTGGGATGAGTAATCTGCCCACGGCATTTGGCTGCACCGTTACCAAAAAAATAGACCGGATGTTCATTCAGGAACTCCAAATAGGAATGCTCATCAACAATATCGGCGGCCGTGTGAAGGTCCTTTCAAATCCTCTTTGGAGAACACCGCCAATCCATCCTCACTGACGGCAACAGAGCAGGCCTCTGTTGAAGTTTCAATATGCAAAATACACGACATAATGCTCTACTTATATAATATAATCTGCAAATATACACTTTTATTTATACTTCATTTCCATAAAAAGATTACTTTTGCAAAAAAACATATTAGTTATGATACAGTCAATGACCGGATACGGTAAAGCAACCGCTATATTCGGAGAAAAAAAAATTAACGTAGAGATCAAGTCTTTAAATAGTAAAGCAATGGACTTGTCTACACGGATCGCTCCTTTATACCGTGAAAAAGAAATGGAAATCCGCAATATGATTTCCAAATCATTGGAACGCGGTAAAGTTGATTTCAGCCTGTGGATAGAGAAAGACGTTTCGGATACAGCCACTCCCATTAACGCCGCCCTTGTAGAAAACTACTACAATCAGATAAAATCTATTTCCGAAATGACCCATATACCAATGCCCGAAGATTGGTTTGCAACCCTTCTACGAATGCCTGACGTACTGACCAAAGCCGATGTACAAGAACTTTCGGAAGACGAATGGGAGGTAGTCCGCCGGGTAGTGGAAGAGGCCATCAACCATTTGGTAGATTTCCGCAAACAGGAAGGAACCGCCTTGGAAAAGAAATTCAACGAAAAGATTGACAACATCGAGCGTTTGTTAAAGTCCATCGAACCCTACGAAACAGAGCGTGTAGCCAAGATACGTGAACGCATTACAGATGCTTTGGAAAAGACCATCAGTGTGGATTATGATAAAAACCGCCTGGAGCAAGAATTGATTTATTACATTGAAAAATTAGATATTAACGAAGAGAAACAACGACTGAGCAATCACTTGAGATATTTCCGTGAAACCATGGCAGGCGGTCATGGACAAGGAAAAAAACTTGGTTTCATAGCACAGGAAATGGGACGCGAAATCAATACGACCGGCAGCAAATCCAATCATGCCGAAATGCAAAACATCGTAGTGCAGATGAAGGACGAACTGGAACAAATCAAAGAACAGGTGTTAAATGTAATGTAACCGGTTCACATACCGGACACCATTCTCATAAGCAAAGAATCAAGATATGGCAACAGGAAAACTTATCATTTTTTCAGCCCCCTCCAAAATGTGATTTTTGACGTAGATGTGGTAGGCGGATGTAATATCAAAAAATATTATGGCAGCCGCGCATTGTCTGTTTTCATTCAACCACCCAGTGTAGAAGAACTCCGTAAACGCCTGCAAGGCCGTGGTACTGATGCCCCCGAAGTGATTGAAAGCCGAATCGCAAAAGCAGAATTCGAATTGGGGTTCGCCGATAAATTCGATACCGTGATAGTAAATGACGATTTGGAGAAGGCAAAGGCGGAAGCACTGAAAGTTATTAGAAACTTTATTGAACAATAAGACGATGATCAAAGATCCGAAAAAACTGGCCCAAAGAATGTCGATACTTTGTATCCTCATTGGTTTTATAGCTTTGGCTGT
>PPYE01072644.1_pt1 | contig 13380 bp, 7 predicted proteins | sample 1559881 | NCBI WGS metagenome assembly PPYE01 (sample SAMN08240022, study PRJNA423297) | Human gut metagenome, whole genome shotgun sequencing project.
TCATCACTCTCTCCACCATGGCGCGCTGTGCGTGCTCGGCTTCCAGGTTGGCGGGATGCTTGGGGAAGGCGCGCATGACTTTCTGGTAAAGCTTCAAGCCCTGGTCGGTGGTGCACATGCTGGCAACATACACCATATAATCCGGTACCTGGCCAAACACGCAGCGCTCGGTGTTTGGCACATCCCAGCGCTTTGACTGCTTTTCAATAAAGGCGGCGCGCATCTCGTCAGGGGTGGTGTACTGGGCCATTTCCTGTTCCCACTGGGGCCAGATCGGGTCCACCGAAAGGTCAATAATGGCCGGGCCGCCGTGGTCACCCTTGACCAGAGCAAAGGACTGGTACATGGGGGCAGAATCCGACATAAACACCCAGCCCACATACTGCACAGCCGGAATACCGTACACGTTCAGGGTGCGTACTACCTGTTCGGCATTCTGGTAGGTGTTGTTCATGCGGCCGTCAATGCAGTTCACAATCTCCCGCACATGGGCATCGCTGATGGTATCGGTAGTTTCGGTGGTAAACAGCTGTGCTTCGCGGTTGAGCGGGTACATGTTGGACGGTACCTTAATATCCTTGCCGTCGGTGCGGTCTACCATGCGGAATGTGTGATTTTCAAATGTATAAGAAGCCATGTTTCTTCCCCATTTCCTTATCTTTCGTTTATCCAACAGTATACCAAAAACGGCCTGCTGATTCAATGCCGGGCAAACAGAATCCCCGCCGTCAGAGCACAGTAGCTTTGGCGGCGGGGATTCCTGTATCAAAACCCACCCCTCAAAAAAGAAGAAGGAAACGGCAGATGAGGTACCCGCAGGGCGGGCAAGGAAGAAATGTACGCGAGGTGTTGCCAACCTAAAGCCCATATAAATTGGAATGGACATCGGGCTGATATTTTGTTCGACGATAGGACGATACGTCTGCGTGCGCCCCTACGGGAGGATACTCCCAAAATGACGTGCCGTGAAATGTTTTATAAAGAAAAAACGAACCATTCCGGCGCGGTCGGGTGAGCGCGCCCTACAGGGCAAAAACTCGTCTTTATTCTTCCACCACATCCCACTCCGCAAAATATTCTCGTGCTTCGGGCAAGATTTCGCGGGTGCAGGGCTGAATGTAATCGGCGGTCAGAGGGAGGTCAGCGCTGTTGGGGCCAGCTGAGATGGTGAACCGCCCGGCTTCTAGGTGCCAGACACTGTATTCGTCCGGGAAAGCCATCTGGTTGAGATTGAACCGGAACCGCACGGTGCGGCGCTGGCCCTGCGGTACGGTAATGCGGGCAAAACCCAACAGTTCCAGTTCCGGCCGCACAATGGTGGCGATGGCATCGCGGCCATACAGCTGCACCACAGTCTCGCCGTCGCAGCTGCCGGTGTTGTGCACCGTGACCAACGCTTCGGCAGTGCCATCGGGGTCCACGATCAGGTTCAACGCCTCATACGCAAAGGTTGTGTAGGATAGGCCATAGCCAAAGGGGCGCAGCGGGCGGAAGTCCGACTGCCAGTAGCCGTCCGGGTTCAGGGAACCCGCCACAAAGCTTTGGCCGGTGGTCCCGCGATGTTCAGCCATGAACATCGGCTCGTGGCCCGCGGTGAGGGGCAGCGGCAGTGGCAGGCAGCCTGCGGGGCTGTGGATACCGGCAATCAGGGCGGCCAGCTCAGTGCCGCCCCAGGTGCCGGGGGTGAATGCTTCCAGAATGGCGGCGGCGTTGGCGTAAATATGGGGGCTGGTCAGGGGACGGCCATCTGTATGGGTTACGATGGTACGCGGGTTTGCAGCCAGCACCACACGGGCCAGTTCTTCCTGCGCACCGGGCAGGTCCAGGCTGGCGGCATCGTTACCTTCGCCGGTGTCGCAGTGGCGGCCCCAGCCATTTTTTCCGCTCAGGCACAGGATCACGGCATCCGCGCTTTCAGCGGCCGCGAGGGCGGCGGCAAAGTCGGTCTGGGTGGGGTCGAGATAATCGCAGCCCTGGGTGTAGGTGCAGTTGGGGTAAAGCTCCTGCAGGGCTTCAAAAATCGTTTTGGCTTCGGGGCGGGATTTGTGAATCTCGCGGTCGGTGGCGGCAAGGTCGTACTTGCGCACTGGCTTAGCGGTGGGTTTATCGCCCACGCCTGCCATGGCACTGGAATCCTGCACCACCTGGAACATTTCTAGCATAGAGGGCTGGGTGTAGCCGCCGTACAGCAGGCGCAGGCTGCTGGCACCGGGTCCAATGACAGCCAGCTTGATGCTGCGGTCGGTAAGGGGCAGGGTGTTGCCCTCATTTTTGGTCAGCACAATGCTTTCCCGCGTGGCGCGCTGCTCGGCAGCAGCGGTGGGGGCAAACGCAGCGGCGTGGTACTGCTGCCACTGGGGGTAAGGCTCATCAAAAAGGCCAAGTTCAAATTTGAGCGTCAGCACGCGAAGAACGGCGCGGTCCAGGTAGGAGATATCCACCTTGCCTTCGGCAAAGGCGTGGGTCATGCCATCGGCATAGCCAAGGCGGTCGGGCAGCTCCATGTCCAAGCCCGCGGTCAGGCATTGCAGCGCGGCATCGGTGATATCATCCGCAGTGGCCAAGATATCGTCTAGCAGGCGTTGTACTGAGCGGTAGTCGCTGACTACCAAACCGTCAAAGCTTAGTTCGCTGCGCAAAAGGTCAGTCAGCAGCTTGCGGCTGGCGCAGACGGGGCGGCCCTCCCATTCGGAGTAGCTGTTCATCACGGTGCGGATGCCCGCCTTGCGGATGGCAGCCTCGAACGGTTTGGCGAACACCTCGCGCAGTTCGCGGGCATCGGCCTGGGTGCGGGTCAGGTTCAGTCCGCCCACAGTCTGGGAGTACCCCAAAAAGTGCTTGGCGGTGGCGGCCACGCCGGTGCTCAGGTCGTCGCCCTGCAGGCCCTGCACAAATGCGCAGCTCATAGCGGCACTCAAGGTCGGGTCGCCGCCATATGTCTCATTCACGCGGCCCCAGCGCAGGTCCTTGGCAACGTCCAATACCGGCGATAATGCGTGCAGAATGCCCATGGCGCGCATCTGGGTACGGATGGTATTGGCCATATCGCGCACAAGGGCGGTATCAAAGGTGGCGCCCAGGCCGATGGAGTTGGGGTAAAGCACGGTATGCGGGACTACCGGCCCACCCAGTGCTTCGCAATGGAAGAGCGCCGGAATGCGGTGGGGCGAATGCTCCATCACATACTGCTGCACATCCCGCAGGCGGGCAGCCAGTGCTTCGGGTTCTTCGCAGATATCCAGCAGGGCAATTTCGCCGATGCCGCCGGAAAGATCTTTGGCAGTCAGGTCGGTGTCCTCACTGACCAGCATGGTGCAGCCCAGCTGGCGGACTTTTTCTTCCAGCGAAAGTTCTTTCAGCAATGCCGCAGCCCGCTGGCGCGCCGCGGTGGAGATAAGGCGGTTGGAGATGTTCATGGGGAGGCTCCTTTCTAGTTAGGAGTTGAATAGGCAGAGCCTGATGATGGAGCCTGAAAATATCTATAAGGAATGGTCCATTTTCAGCTCTTATAGCAATTTTCAAAATTAAAGCACATGTCCGCAGAAGCGGAACCAGCCGGAACAATCAGAGACAGTAACAGCATGGAAAGCATTCTGAATCGCATTTGGAAGAGCATCCAGCGTCCTCGCCTTGAATTTACGAAGGAAAGCCTTCACCGTCGACCAAAGTTTTTCACAAGGCCACTTGCCTTGAATCCAGATATAAGGCCGTTCCAATCTTTTCTCTTCTGCGCCACATCGGGGATGCTCCTGTTCACTGGCATGAAGAGCCTTTTTCTTCCGGCGGTATCCTGCTTTCTGAAGAAAACGCCAGACAGTGTCAATACTGACAGGCAAATCCAACGTTTCAATGATTTCCAGACTCCTCCCTCCTAACTCCTACTTTTATCAATATTCGATTTTCACCGTTCTTACCTCAAACGGTTTGAACGGGGCAAGGTTGGTGAGGTCAACGGAGAATTGGGCGTTTTCTGCCATATCGCACTGGTGGGCGGCGGTCACGGCAAAGCCGGGGTGCAGGGCAACGGGGGTAGTGTGGGAACCTTCGCATTCATACAGGCGCACGATCATGGCGTTCTGGGCGTCCTCGCAGGGCTTTACGGTTTCTACCACTACATTGCGGCAGCTGGTGGTCAGCAGGGCAGGGGAGGGCGCATCGGCAGCCAGCACGGTGGGCAGACGGTCGAACCGCATGCCGCGGCGGGGCACCTTGGCGCTGAAGCCTTCCGCATGGGGCTGGATGGCGTACCGGAACGTGTAGGTGCCTACATCGCCGCGCTCATCGGGCCGGGTACCGCCCTTGGCCAGCGTCAGGGCCATGGTTCCGCCCTGAACGCTGATGCCATACTTGCAGTCATTGAAGAGGCTCAGCCCGCGGCCCGGCTCCGAAAGGTCGGTATAGCGGTGGTTGCAGCGCTCGAACATGGCCTGCTCGCGGGTATCGTTGGCAGTGGTGGGGCGCTCAATGTAGCCAAACTGGATCTCGTGTCGGGCTGTTTTGGCGCGCAGATTGGTGGGGAATGCCGCTTTCAGCACACGGTGCTTTTCGTTCCAGTGCAGTACGGTCTGCCATTCTACCAGCGTGCTTTCGGCGCGGAAAATCATGTCCTGCTCAAGGATTGTTGCGGTGCCCAGTTCATACCGGCTGTGCAGGCGGAACTCCTGCGGGCCATCGGCGGTCACGGTCTGCTTGGTAAGGCGGGCGGCGGGCTGCAATTTCATCATGCAGTCGGCGTCAATATCCCAGCCATCCCAGCCAGCGGAAACATCCTCTGCCATCAGCAGGGTATTCATTGGGCCGTCCGCCCACTGCATGCCGTTTGCACGGGTAACAAGGGAGGTAATGCGCCCCAGCTCGTCCAACTGTACTTGCAGCAGCGGGGTGGTCAGCGTTTTGCCGTCATACACAAAGCGGCTGGTTTGGGCGGGCTGTTCACCGGGAACAAAATGCAGCACGGCAGCGCTCAGCGCGGGGCGTTCCAACCCATACACAGCGGTGGCGGCGGTGCCATCGGCAAGAACCACATTTTGCAGCGTCACGCCGGGCTCCTGGGCTATAAAGCCGGAGGCAATCTGCGGCAGGTAGAACACATCGCGGCAGGGTTCATCCAGCGGGTTCAGCACGGTATAACAGTTCTGCGCGGGGACAAACCAGCTGCGCAGCAGTTCGCTGCCGGTGTGCAGCATCTCGGCCATATCATGCAGGCTGCGGTCATTAGCGGCGGCAATGCAGCTGCCGGGCAAGATATCGTGGAATTGGTTTACCAGCAGGGTGTTCCACAGCGGGCGCAGGGCAGTGCCGTCCGCAGGGGTGTGGGTGGCAACAGCGCTGCGGGTCAGGCAGAGCTCCAGCATGCGCAGCAGGTTTTCCGCCATGCGGTTGTTCTTTTTGATCTGCTGCTTGGCCGTCAGGGTGCCGCGGTGCAGCTCCAGATACAGCTCACCGTCATACACGGGCAGGGTGGGGGCGGCAGCTTCGAGCTTTTGCACAAAGGCATCGGCAGAGGTATATTCCACCTTGGGGCAGCCTTCCAGATCCTGCAGGCGGCGGGCGGCTTCGATCATCTCAAACTGCGGTCCGCCGCCGCCATCGCCATAGCCAAAGGCCACCAGCCGCTCCGGGAACGCCTGCTTGCGGGCAATGTGGTCCTTGTAGCCAATCCCCTCAATGCGTTCCAGCAGCCCGGCCGGGTCGGGCCAGGTATCGATCACAAAAAAGTGTGCTACCACGCTGGAACCGTCGATGCCTTTCCAGACAAAGGTTTCATAGGGGAAGCGGTTGGTATCGTTCCAGGCAAGCTTGGTGGTCAAAAATCCGGTCACACCAAAACCCTGCATAATCTGTGGCAGGGCGGCGCTGTAGCCAAAGGTATCCGGCAGCCAGAATACCCGCTGTTCCTTGCCGAACTTATCCCGGATGTACCGAGTACCCCACAAAAACTGGCGGACAAGGCTTTCGCCGGAGGGAATGTTGCAGTCGCATTCCACCCAAACCGCGCCATTCAGCTCAAACCGGCCATCGGCTACCCGCTTTTGCAGCTGGCGGAATACCTGCGGGTAGTGCTGTTCCATCAGCCAGGTGTGGTAGGCAGCGCTCTGGATGAACCGATACTCGGGGTACTGGTCCAGCAGGTTGAACTGGTTGGCTGCGGTGCGGGCAATCTTTTTGATCGTTTCGTCCATCGGCCAAAGCCAGGCGGTATCAATATGGCTGTGGCCCACAAGGTCCGCAGTGGGGGCGCTGCCACCGTTTTTTTGGGCCAGGGCGGGGGCCATCACGCGGCGTGCTGCGGCCAGGCTGGTGTGCCAGATCTCGGCATCAGTGGCCGTTGGGTCATAGTACAGCACCTGATGCACCTGCGTTAATACGTTCAAAATCTCTGCGCGGCGGAAAGAAGTTTCCGGCAGTTTCTCCACCAGCTGCAGCAGGACCCGCAGGTCAAGAATAAAGTCCAGCACATCCTGGTTTTTAGTGCAGACCGAGATTTTGTCCGCAGTAAACCGAAAATCCCGGTGGGGGCGTTCCTCAAACGGCTGCTCGCCAATGACATAATGCCCGGCATAAAATTCAATGGCTAGCTGCACCGGGGTGCCCGGAACGGCAGCGCGGGTAAAGCAGTCGCAATAATGGTTGCCATGGCGGGTTACGACAATTTTGGTGGCAAAGGTACCATAGGGTTCGCCGTTCACCCACAACATGGCCTCATACCCGCCAAGCTCCGGGTACAGGTAAAGCGGCTGCCCGGCCAGCTCATTCGGTGGGGTATACTGGGTCAAAAACCAGCAGTAACGGCCCTCACCACCCCAGGTTTTGCCGGTGGGGCGGGTTTCGGGCACAGCGGCCAGGGTGGCATCCGGCACAGTCTCCAGCCGGTCGGCAGTTTCGTACATCGTATAGGGCAGCTGGGCGATTTTGGTGAACACATAGGGTTCAAACACTTCCAGCGCGCGCTTTAGTTTGCCGATCAGTTTGCGGTTCTGGGCATCGTTCAGCATGGGGCGCCTCCTTCTCTCTTTTCCTGGGTTTCCGTTTGGCTCGGTTTTTGCCGGGGCAGCGGGCGGCCCGGCGTTGTTTCATGCTTCCATCATACGGGTTTTGGGGCTTTCTGCAAGGCATTATAAAGAATTGATAATGCGATATCAACAATTCGTTATGTTGCAAAGTGGGTAAAATCGTCTATAATGGTAAAAACGCATGAATTTTGTTCAAAGGAGGCCCGCCCCATGCCGCAGGACCGCACCCCGCAGCTTTCCTTCAATTTGTCCCGCAGGCTTATCAGCATCTTTCTAGTTTCGGTGCTGGCGGTTTACACTGCCGGCATTACCGTTACCCTGCGCTTGCGCCGCAGCGCTATGCAGGACTGGCAAGCCGCCTACACTGCCCAGGCTGCGGATTTTACCGATCAGCTGAACACTGAGCTGCTGCGCATCCGCACCCAGATGAAATATACCCTGACCCGTTCTGTCACCCTGCGGCTGACCCTTACTCCGCGGCAGGCCAGCTTTCCCGCGCTGTATGATTCCATCCTGCGTATGACAGAGCAGGTATACACCATGCAGAATACCAGTAGTCTGATCCAATCTACCACAGCGTATTTTCCCTCGCTGAATAAAACCATTCATTCTTCCGGCACGTACAACGACCCCACCGCCCTGGAGCAGCAGCTGATTGAAGCATATTACGCTGCGCCCGGCCACAGTGCTGTGCTGACGGTGGGCGGGCGGCTGTATCTGGTATCGGACGCCACAAGTTTCAACAATAAAACATCCACCGCATTGGTGTGGGCGGAACTTTCCACCGCCGCACTGACCCGCCTGTGCAGCCAATATGCGGAAAACGGCCAGACCACGGCCATCTATTGTACGGACGGCAGCAACATCTTTACGGTGCGCAGCCCCGGCAGCGCATCAGCCCCCGCCGCCCTGGTGGAGGATATCCAGGATGCCGTGTTGAATGAATTCACCGGTAGCACGGAAACCAAAGTGGATGCTGCTGAATATCTGCGCATCGTGCAGCCTGTTGGTTCGTGGAGCTTGTGGACTGCCAGTTACGCTGGAACCGATGCACTGCGGGAAGTAACAGCCTCCTTTGCAGTGTGGATCGGCGTGCAGACGATAATTATGCTGCTGGCGGTAGGAATCTTTCTGTTTTTGGTCTGGCGGCTCATCACAAAGCCGTTCCGCCAAATCGCCAAACAGCTGCAAACAATGGAGCAGACCGGGATGCTACTGCCGGACCCCAACGGTGGGCCTGCCATCAGCAATGATATGGACTTTTTGCATTACGCTTTTGCCCAGCTGGGCAGCCAGCTGCAGGCCACGCTGGAACAGGCATATCATAATAAAGAGCTCGCTTATCAGTCCGAGATCAAATACTTACAGGCGCAGATCAATCCGCACTTTTTGTACAACAGCTTTTACCATTTGTACCGAATGGCCAAAATGGAGGACACCGACGGCATTGCCGAGATGAGCCTGAAATTAAGCTCTTACTACCGTTATATTACCCGCAGCGCCCAGCCGGTTGTTACCCTGGCGATGGAGTACCAGAACATTGTGGATTATACCGAGATACAGACCATCCGCTTTGGTGACCGCATCACGGTGCAGCTGCAGCCCCTGCCGGAACCTTACCGCGAACTCGCCGTGCCGCGCTTTATTTTACAGCCCCTGTTCGAGAACGCATATAACCACGGCGTGGAAAAAATGGAGAACGGTCTGATCCAGCTGCGGTTTAAGATGGAACCTGAATTTTTGAATATTTATGTTGAAAATAACGGCAGCTGCCCAGATGCCGAGCTGGAAAAACTGACCCAGTACTTGAACAGCACTGACCGCAAGGCCGAGTGCACCGCCCTGAAAAACGTAAAGCTGCGTATGCAGATGCAGGGTGGCGACTTGCAGGTGAGCCATGGCACGCTGGGCGGCTTTGGGGTCAGCCTGCGGCTGCCGTTGCATCCCGCTCACTCGCTGAACACCGAACAGCAAAACGGGCAGCCCCAAAAGGAGGAAACCAACCATGCAGACACTGTTGCTTGTGGATGATGAACCAAATATTGTAGAGGGCCTTGCCAGCCAGTTTGAGGGCCGGTACGGCGGTGATGTGATCGTGCTGAAAAGCTTTTCCGGCCTGCACGCGTTATCCATTCTGCAAAACAACAAGGTGGATGTGGTGTTGTCTGACATCCGCATGCCGGATATGGACGGCCTGGCTTTGCAGCGGGAAACGGAAGTGCTGTGGCCGCACATCCATTTCGTGTTTTTGAGTGGCTTTGATGATTTCCAGTTTATCCATCAGGCGTCCAAATCGCCGCTGTACCATGGGTATCTGCTCAAAATGGAAGGCGACGAGGTGGTACTGAACAAGATCGATCAGGAGATCGCCCAGTGCGCAGCCGAAGCACGCGCCGAGCTGGAGCAGGGCGAAATGCAGCGCCGTTATGCCCACATGCAGGGCTTTTTGCAGCGCGCTGCGCTGGAAGGTTTTGTGCGTGGCGGCGGCAGCTGGCAGCAGATCCAGCATAGCCTGCCCAATCTGGAGATGACGCTGGACCCCACCCGCCCCGTGGCCATGGTTCTGGGCAAAGATACCGCAGCCGAGGCAACGGAGCATCTGCAAAGCCTGATGCTGGCGGATAACATCCTGGCTGCGCAGTTCCCGCAGCTGGTGTTTGAATCCCTGATGCCGGAAAGCGGAACCTTTGTGTGGTTGCTGCAGGGTGCTGCGCCGGAAAACCCGCCTGCAACCAATTATCTGTATGCTGTGTTTGAAGCGTTGCAGCAGCAGTTGAGCGATACCGCCAACTGCCCGGTCAGCGTGGTGGTTGGCAACGCCGGACCGTTTGAGAATCTGGCCGAGCAGTACAGCCTGCTGAACCGCATCTACCGCATGGTGGACCAGAGCGCCGGCCGCCTGCTGATCGTGGACGAAAATACTTACGCGGATCTGCTGCTGGGCACCGGCAGCGCTTCCATCCAGAACCAATTCCAGTTTTCGGCACTGTTGCAGCAGTTGGACCAGCTGATGCGCACAGGCACTGCGGATACTGTATGCACCATGATGCAGACAACATTTTTTGATGCTGCCGAACCGCCCCAACTGGACAGCGAACAGCAGCTGCTGCTCTTCACCCTGCTGCTGAACGTGCGGCGGGAAATTTTTGCCGAACAGCTGGGAGAAGAGCCCGCCCGCGATACGGCCTGCTTTGACCTGTTTAACGCCTACCTGCGCAGCGGTGCCGCTACCCAGCTGGAAATGCTGCACCGCTTTACCGACCTGTGCGCCGAAACCTGCCGCCAGCGCGAGGAAAACGAAACCCACAGCACCCAGGCCATCATCAAGCGGATCAACCGTTATATTGAGGACAACGTGGAAAACTATGACCTTTCCCTGACTGCCCTTGCCCGCATGACCGGCTTCAACCCGTCGTATCTGTCCCGCTTTTACCGCATCAATACCGGCAAAAAGCTTTCCGACCAGATCGACGAGGCCAAATTGCAGCACGCGAAGAAATTGATCGCCCAGGGGGAACTGGTCAAAAATGTGGCCGAACGTACCGGTTTTGCCTCGCCGTCGGCGTTCATCCTGTTCTTCAAACGCAATACTGGGGTAACGCCGAGGCAGTATTTTGAGAGCGAAAATAAAAGTTAGGGTAAGGCGGGAATTGTGCGGTGTTGCCCTAACTGAAATGTAAACAGAACAGCATTCCATGTCAATTTCTATTGATTGAAAATGACACTTGCAGTAAGTACAATAAGATTATACGAAGCGCGCTAGTTTTTGTACGGAATGACAGGGACGGCAGGGGAGCCGAACATACCACCACATGCTGCTTCCCGGTTTGCCCCCAACCAAATCAAAAGGAGGGACCACTTTGAAAAAGTCTACGAAACGCAGCGCTGCCGCGATGGCAGCAGCCATGTCACTTTCACTTGCCCTTTCCGCTTGCGGCGGCAGCTCTTCTGCTGTAGCATCCAGCACCGCAACCGCAGCATCTGATTCCACCGCTGTTTCCTCCGCCACTACCGCAGCAGGACCCGTTGCTGACCTGCCCGAAGGCCTGGAATGGATGACGCCGTTCGATGAGACTGTTACCCTGAATGTTTGCGTTGGCTGGGACGCCGACAGCAGCGTGAAAGACGGCACCACCCCCGAAACCAACGCTCTGGTCCAGTTGGCAAAAGACTACCTGAACATTGAACTGAACTTCCTGTGGATGGTTCCCAACGATCAGCTTTCCGAGCGTCTAGCTCTCCAGTTCAGCTCCGGCGAGCTTCCTGATATCGTCATGCTGGACAGCGAAAACTTCTATGAATTCCTGGATAGCGATTACCTGCGTGATCTGACCGACGCTTACAATAACGATGCAAGCGACGATGTGAAAAACATTCTGAACATGCTGGGCGAAGCCCCCATGCAGTATGCTTCCCGCGATGGCAAGCTGTATGGCATTCCCGCTGCACTGGACCCGACCGAAGGCGTTGCCGGTTTGTACTACCGTTCTGACTGGCTGGATGCCCTGGGGCTGAGCGAACCCACCAATGTGCAGGAAATGAACGATATGTTGGTCAAGTTTGCTGAGTACGGCCCCACCGTCAACGGTGGCAAGGATACCGCAGGCCTCGGCTCCACTTCCAGCGTGCTGAACACCAACTTTGCTCTGGCCGCTTACTTCCAGGCTTACGGTGCATACCCCAACAAGTGGATCATGCGCGATGGCGAGCTCGTCAACGGTATCGTTCAGGACGAGATGGTCGATGCTCTGAACGGCCTGAAAGACCTGTATGACCGCGGTGCTCTGGCACCCGACTTTGCAACCTGGAACTCTGACCAGTTCACCGAGCGCGTTACCTCTGACCAGGTTGGCGCTACCTTTGGTACCTACTACATCCCCGCATGGCCGCTGAACCAGAACAAGGATGCCAACCCCGACGCCGACTGGAAAGAAATCAACCTGCCAAACCTGGGCGGCAATGCAAAGCCCGCTATGAACCAGGCTTCCATCCAATTCTTTAACGTTGTTACCAAGAACGCCCCCGAACACGCAGAAGAAGCTCTTGTCAAGCTGATCAACCTGGGCATGGCTGTCAACGAAAACTGCGCGACTGATAAGACCATCTTCAATGGTCTGGATAAAGCCGAGAACGGCGCATCCGTTTTCTATCTGCCGGTTTACATCTACTTCCCGGTACCTTGGGCAACCTACCGCCCCGAAATCTGGGCAGCTTATGAGGCAAAGGATCGCGATTCTCTGAAGGTCGAGTACGAGAAAGTCATGTACGACTATATGGATGACTGGCTGACCAACGGCAACAACTCTGAAAACCGCGGCACCTCCTGGGGCCAGTACAAGAGCCGCCTGGAAAAGGGCATGGGTATTGACATTGGCCTGACCGCACGCGAGACAGGTTTCTATGAGACCAACTACTTCTACGGCGGTGCAACCGCTACTGAGCAGCGCGCTTCCTCCACGCTGTCCGATACCGCAACTTCCTTCATCATTGAGTACATCATGGGCCAGAAGACCGAAGCCGATTGGGAAAGCTTTAAGCAGAGCTGGAACGACATGGGCGGCGCTGACTGGACCAAGGAAGTCAATGAGCAGTACAAGAGTATTGCTGGCTGATGTGTAAAGAAAAAGCTTTTGCGCTGAATTTCATGTAACGTTTCCTCTCTACACCATATCTTCCCCTTCACCCCGGCCGTTTCTCCTCCAAGGAACGGCCGGGAATTTTTTAGTTAGGAGTTAGGAGGGAGGAGGTAGGAGTTGGGGGAGCGCTTAATGAATTTTAATGAATAGAGAATAAATAATAAATAATAATTGTGGTGGACCGCGGCGCGATGCCCTCATCGCGCCGGGGAGAAACGTTGAAATACACGGCGGACGCTGCAAACAAATGGAATTCGAACATAAAAAGGCAGCGCCCGGTGCGAGATTTGCACCGGACACTGCCTTACATTCAATTTCTAATTACTCATTGCTAATTATCAATGCTTTTCCGCTCTTTTTTCCATTCCGCGCAAAAAATCTTTATAAATTCCGGGGTCGGAATCTTGCCCACACCGTGGCCCTGCTCACTGTCCAGCACACGGGTGGGACCGAAAAAGTCCGGCGCGGTGGCATCGTAACAGGCGTAACCCACGATCTCGCTGCCGCGGGTGGCGATCCAGCAGCCAATGGGCGTATGGGCAAAACTGACAGCGCATTCACCGGCAGCGCAGTCGCCAGAGTGGGTGCGCACCCAATCCAGCACGCGCTGGCGGTCCGGCGCCATGGCACGGCGGATCTCGACCCCAAACGCGTGGCTCCGCGCCAGGGCCGGGGCTTCATCAGGCAGGTCATACAGTTTAACAAGCATATCAGGCATGGGAAAACCTCCA
>PPYE01644886.1_pt1 | contig 13378 bp, 10 predicted proteins | sample 1559881 | NCBI WGS metagenome assembly PPYE01 (sample SAMN08240022, study PRJNA423297) | Human gut metagenome, whole genome shotgun sequencing project.
GATTTCTCTAAGGTTACCGTTGATTTTGACGAGCCTGCTCGGGCAATTACGCCAGGCCAAGCCCTCGTGCTTTACGATGGTGAAGAGTGCATCGGTGGCGGAATTATTGATGCTGCCTATAGCGAGAGCAAGCAACAATTGCAATACGTTTAAAAAAGGGTTCGCTGATTTTTCCGTGTTTGATAACGCAAGTTTAGCAAAGACGACTTTCAGTACAATTAAAAAGAATACCAAATAGGGTCGGGGGAAAATTTCCCCGGCCTTTTTCTTTGCCGTTAAAAGGCTAGCGTTACTATTACCAATCTAGCGTTTAATGTTAAAATAGTGGGTAAACACATTGATAAAGGGACGAGAGATTTGACAAAATTATATTTTGTAAGACATGGAAAGACCGAATGGAATTTAGAAGGGCGTTATCAAGGAGCAAAGGGGGACTCCCCGCTTTTAAAAGAAAGCTACGCGGAAATTAAGCAATTAGCCGCTTTTTTAGCACCCCAGCAGTTCCGCCACATATATGCTAGCCCGCTTCGTCGGGCACGGGTGACGGCCACCACCTTGCAACACGAACTGGATGAATTGCAAGGTCACGCAACCCCTTTAACAATTCTCAGTCGTCTACGGGAATTTGATTTAGGTGTGATGGAGGGAATGAAATTTGTTGACGTTGAAAAGAAATATGCTGAAGAAGTGGATGCTTTTCGTAACCACCCCGAACGCTATTTCCCCGCCCGAATCAAGGGAGAGACCTTCCAACACCTCATTGAACGAATGCGTCCAGCAATTTTACAAAACTATTATGCTTTAGCCACGGTTTTGGTTAAACAGCAAAGCTTTGATCAAGCTGAAGAACTCCTAGTTAAAGCACGGGGGCTTTTTAGTGATCAACCTAGCCAAGATTTACTTACTTACGGGCTCGGCAATGTTTATTACGCAACAGGGCTTTATGAGCGGGCCAACGCTACATTTCAAACTGTTAAAGATTCTCAATACCGGCACGACGCTAACCTAATGATTGCCCAAGGGTATTACGCACAAAGTCAGTATAAGCTAGCCTTTGCCTTTGCATTGACTGCGCTAGAACAGCATCAGCAAGATCCAGAGACTAATGAATTAATGGGCGATATCAATTTAGCAATGGGAGAGGCTCAAGCGGCCCAAAAATATTACGACGTGGCGTTGAAAAATAAAAATACTGCGAAATTATTATTTAACCGGGGAGTGGTCGAAATGACCTTGACCCAGCAACCAGATAACGATTACTTTGCCAAAGCTAAACAAATTGATCCCGAATTTTTCAGTAAAGCAAAGCAACGCCTAGTCGATATTGATAAACTATTGCATTCGTCAAAGGAAGCAGATTAATGGCATTTGAGAAACTAAACCTTTTTGGTGATGAAGGTTCAGCAGCACCTCCAAAAAAAGCAACTTCCATGAATAAAATGGTGGAGTTAACTGGGACGGTTAACGCCGTCTTTTTTGAAAGTCCCACTAGTTTATTTAAGGTGGTTTTGATTGACGTGGTTGATCAAGACTTTGATTGGAAGGAACCCCAAATTGTGGTAACTGGCAACATGGCGGAAGTTCAGGAGGGAGCTAAGTACCAATTTAAGGGCAAATTGGTGGAACACCCCAAGTACGGAACCCAGATTCAATTAAGCCAGGCTAGTCGGTTAGGACCAGATACTAAGGAAGGGTTAGTTGAATATTTTGCGGGCTCGCAATTTAAGGGAATTGGAAAGAAAACTGCTGAAAAGATTGTTAAACAACTGGGGATGGACGCCATTGACGTAATTAAGGATAATGCCCAGGTGCTTAGGGATATCGGATTATCAAGCGCGCAGGCGGACGTGATTGAAACGGTGCTAGCTGAATCCAATGGGATGGAGAAGATCCTGATCAAACTCGCGGATTTGGGAATTTCAGGCAAAACCGCCGATAACGTAATTGCAAAATATCGCGAAGATACCTTGAAAATTATCGAAGAAAATCCGTATCAGTTAGCTAATGACATCGAAAATATTGGATTTAAGCGTGTCGACGCAATTGGCCAGCAGCTAAATTTTCCGGTTGATTTTCCAGGACGCTTGCAAAGCGGTATTTTAGCCACGATTCAAGAGTGGTGTAACAGCACCGGAGATACTTACATGGTTGCGGAAATAATGCTGCAAAGGGCACAGCAACTATTGGGAAACGAAATTAATGCTGAAAAGATTGCTGAACAAGTACTTGAGTTGGGTAAACAAGGACGGGTGGTTGGAGAAAACGGCCAAATCTATTTAAAATGGCTTTACCAAGCGGAAGAAGCGATTGGCTACCAGCTCCAGCATCTGCTTAAGAATCCTCCTAAGGTTAACGAAAAAGCGGTTGACCGGGCAATTAAACGCGCGGAAGAACATCTTGCGCTCGAGTATGACGAAACTCAAAATAACGCAATTAGAATGGCGCTGTCTCACGGAATTACCATTATTACTGGGGGGCCTGGTACTGGTAAAACCACCATTGTAAAGGGACTAATTAATAGTTTTGCGGAACTGCACGATCTAGATCTTGATCCCAACGCCAATCCGGACCAGGATTATCCCATTCAACTGGCTGCTCCCACTGGTCGGGCTGCAAAGCGGTTGAGTGAAGTTACCGGTGTTCCCGCTAAAACCATCCATCGTTTATTGGGCTTGAACGGGAATGACGATTTACACGACGAACAAATCCAAGAATTACGGGGAGAACTTCTCGTGGTGGACGAAATGTCCATGGTGGATACGGGGCTGTTCAATACCTTGATTTCAGCGATTAACGCCGAAATGCAAGTTGTGTTAGTTGGTGATAAGGACCAGTTACCGTCGGTAGGACCGGGACAAGTTTTTAGTGACTTGATTCGTAGTCAAAAAATTCCAACAATTTCATTAACTAAAATTTATCGGCAAGAGCAGGATTCTTCAATTATCCAAATGGCGCACAGCATTCAAAACGGAGAAATGCCGGATGATTTTACCCAAAATCGTCCTGACAAATCGTTTATTAAGGCGAGTGCTTACCAAGTTGCGGATGCAATCGATCAAATTGCGGAACGCGCGGTGGCTCGGGGACTGTCTAAAAACGACCTCCAAGTTTTAGCACCAATGTACCGCGGAGCCGCAGGGATCGATGAAATCAATCGTCATTTGCAACGGGTGCTTAACCCCCCGCAAACTGATCACCCTAAATATTTAGAAGCAAATCACCAGCAATTTCGGATTGGTGATAAAGTTTTACAGTTAGTTAACGCACCTGAAAATAATATTTTTAACGGGGATATCGGGGAAATAACTGGAATAGTTACCGAAAAAGCGGGAAAGGGTCACGCACAGTTAATTGTTGATTATGATGGCAACGAGGTTACCTATGGAAAAAATGATCTAAACCAGTTGACGTTAGCTTATTGCGTTTCGATTCATAAATCGCAAGGAAGCGAGTTTCCGGTGGTGATTTTACCAATGGTACGCCAGTATTACCGGATGTTACAGCGCAACCTTTTGTATACGGGGTTAACCCGGGCGTCAGACTCCATCATTTTACTAGGTGAGGTAGAAGCTTACCAACGGGCTGTACAAAACGAATCGGCTAACCGGCAAACTGGCTTAGTTAAGCGACTTAATCCGGAAATTGCCATAACGGAAAAGCCAATTGCAGAAAAGTCTGAACCCAAAACGACTTCGGAAAAAAGCGAAGCAGGGGAACCTCAGCGTAAGTCGATCCTTACAAAGCCAGAAGTTACGGAAACTTTCGCAACTAGCGGGGATGAACCAACTCTTTTGACTAAACAACTGGTAGAAACCGGAAAAATCGATCCGATGATTGGGATGGACGGGGTGACTCCCCGGGATTTTCTTTAAGTATTTGTTGAAGTTGATAACTAAAGATGGCTATAATAGCGGTAGATAAAAATTGGAGGTTTAGCCGTGGAAAGCAAAGCAAAAAGAAGAATGAAAATATTCTCTTTAAATTCGAATCGGGCGTTAGCAGAAAAAATTGCAAACGAAGTAGGAATTCCATTAGGAAAGGCTACCATTAAGCAATTCAGCGACGGAGAAATTCAGGTTAACATCGAAGAGAGTATTCGGGGAGCGGAAGTGTACGTGATTCAATCAATTTCGGATCCGATTAACGATTCTTTGATGGAGCTGTTAATCATGGTTGATGCATTACGGCGGGCAAGTGCTCGGCAGATCAACGTAGTGATTCCTTACTACGGCTATTCCCGTCAAGATCGCAAGGCTCGTTCACGGGAACCCATTACGGCAAAATTAATCGCTAATTTGTTGGAAGATGATGACATTACGCGGGTATTGACTCTAGATTTGCATGCTCCGCAGATCCAAGGATTCTTTGATGTTCCAGTCGACCATTTGGCGGCGGCGCCTTTGTTAGCAAGCTATTTCCAAGAACATAATTTTGATTCTGAAAACCTCGTGGTCGTTTCTCCAGACCACGCGAGTGTCTCTCGGGCACGGAACATGGCGGAATTATTAGGAACTCCGATTGCGATTATTGATAACCGTAACGAAGAATCGGCGGAAAACCTCAACGAAATCCCTACGGAGATCATCGGTGACGTTAAAGGAAAAGTTGCCTTAGTGATCGACGATATGATTGATACGGGAACCCGGCTGACAATTTCGGCCGAAGCTTTGCATAATGCTGGTGCTACTGAAATTTATGGTGCAGCTACCCACGCAATCTTTTCGCGGAACGCACCCCAAATTTTACAAGCTTCCAAGCTATCTAAAGTGATCGTTACCGACTCCATTAGGATTGGTGAGGAGAAGCGCTTTGAAAAGTTAGTCGAATTATCAGTGGGACCTTTATTAGGGAACGCAATCAAGATGATTTACAACAACGAACCGCTCGCACCGCTATTTAAAAGCAAAAACTAATTAAATAACCATTAAATATTAATAAATATTTCCCAAAAGGGCCTGCAACAGATTATAATTTGTGCAGGCCCTTTAAGATATAATTGGAGGAAAATAATGGACGTTTTAGTAAGGATTTGGCAAAAGAAGTCGGTACAACTCTGGACAACGTTGGCGGCTCTGCTATTAATTGTGTATCTTTTACGCGGGTTTATGTCGCAAATTTTGCTGATTGTCATTTTCTCGTTTGTTGCCCACGTGGGTATTAAAAATATTCGAAAGTATCTGCATGTCAATCAACCGCTCGGTACCTTGATTTTTTACTCGGTATTGTTAGCGTTTGCGGCCGTGGTATTTTCTTTCACCGCTTCAATGCTTTATGACCAATTAAAGGGGATCCCCGCGTTGATTGGGCAAGCGATTAACAGCGATGCTTTTAATAACAAATATTTTCAAGGAATCATTAATGAAATTGCAAAAAACACCACGGCGGTTAAAGGCAGCCAGCACCTTGCTATGTCGGGATTGAACCAATTAGGCCGGATTGGGATTGCGGCTGAGCACGTGATGATTGCGTTATTCTTAAGCTTAGTTTTCAACTTAACTTACAACCACTTACGGGAGTTTGGACACGCAATTTTACATAGCCGTTACCAAGGGCTATTTAACCTTGTATATTATTTGTTACGAAAGTACGTCTTAATTTTAGGAACCGTGATTGAGACGCAGCTAATCATTTGTAGCATTAATACCGGACTGATGGTGATTGGTTTATGGATAATTGGGATTCCTAAACTCTTGTTAATGGCCATCATTGTTTTTGTTTTAGGCTTGATACCGGTCGCGGGGGTGTTAATCTCCCTAATTCCGTTGAGTATTGTGGCTTTTTCGGCTAATGGATTGGTTTCAGTAGTCGAAGTGTTAGCGTTAGTGGCGGTAATCCACTTTTTCGAATCGTATTTCCTACATCCTCGACTAATGGCGGGAGCCACGGATTTACCAGTGTTTGTCACCTTCATCACGCTAATCATTGGCGCAAAGATGATTGGAACGTGGGGGTTAATCGTGGGAATTCCTACGGTGGCCTTCTTTATTGATCTGTTAGGAATTAAGATCAAAAGACGCCGGCCAAAGAATCCCAAAGAAGCTATTGAAGAGGAATTTGAATAATTTAAACTAATAGTTTATGGAAAATAAAAGACGGCTAGCTTGTGCGTCTTAACTAATAAACGACTATTATGCCTAAATTGGCATATGGTCGTTTTTTTGTTAAGCGGAACGGGTTGACTTTTGACGCTATTAAAGGCAACCCGTTAAATTTTTTTATAGTTTCACCCTAAAAAAGGATTTTTTAGTTTTCCCGGGCCACTTTTTTGCGCGTAACTTTGTAAAGGACCCGATACCAGAAGATGTAAATATAAAAATCCACGCTCGTTTGAATCTTTTTGAACAAAAATGAATTATTTTGAACAATTTTGATTGATTTTGGCGAAGAATGGTGATATATTCTTTTAGGGAGTTGATGAAAATGCTTACAGAACTGCGTGAGAAAAACATTTTGCGAATGTTAAAAGAACGTCAATTCGTTAAGGTTAATGAAATTATGCAAGAAAACGACGCTTCTATCTCCACTGTTCGGCGAGATTTAAAACGCCTAGAAGCAGCCGGAAAGTTGAAGAGGATTTATGGAGGAGCTCGTTTAGAAACCAATTTACAAGATGAAACTGATTTTCGAGTAAAGTCCAAACTGAACTTACTAGAAAAGAATGAAATTGGTAAACGGGCCGCGGAGCTTGTCCAAGACAACGAAGTGATTTTTTTGGACGCTGGTACTTCTACCGCTTCAATGATTGCTTATTTAGCGGAACTCAAGGGTTTGCTAGTGGTCACGAATGGCTTATCGATTGCTAGCTTATTGTCTGATTTTGATATAAAGACTTACTTAGTTGGCGGACAGCTAAAAAACAAGACCCGAGCGTTAATCGGCGCTGAAGTGGTCGATCGGTTGCGTACTTTCCGTTTTGACCGCTGCTTTATGGGAACGAACGGAATCGACCGTGTTCAAGGGTTAACCACTCCGGACATTCAGGAAGCGCAAATTAAATCCACGGCAATTGAACAAAGTCGGGACGCATATGTTTTGGCAGACTGTAGTAAATTTGATCAGACTTCTTTTGCAAGGTTTGCTGATTTACAGGACGTAACCATCATTGCTGACGAATGTCCAGAATGGTTAAAAACTGATCAGCAACTAAATTACTTGGAGGTTCAAAAATGATTTATACAGTAACGCTTAATCCCTCAATCGATTACGTAATCAGCTTAGACGAAATGCAAGTTGGGCTAGTTAATCGATTGAAGTCTGCAATCCGGTAGTGTTCCAGCAAACTTACCACAAACTTTGTACGATGACATTATCAAGAAGATCGGCCAAAATGGAGCGAGCTTCGCGGTTGATACAACAGGACAAGGTTTGTTAGATACGTTGGATAGCCATCCGCTGGTCGTTAAGCCTAACAATCATGAGCTCGGAGATTTATTCGGGGTAAAGCTAACTTCCGATGACCAAATTGAAGAATATGGTAAAAAGCTAATTGAAATGGGCGCTCAAAATGTAATGATTTCAATGGCTGGCGAAGGAGGGATGCTCGTTACTGAGGATCAGGTTTTCCGCAGTTTTGCACCTAAAGGCACCGTTGTTAATTCGGTTGGGGCAGGTGATTCAATGCTTGCTGGATTTGTTGGAGAATTGGTTAAATCCCACGATAAGCAACGGGCCTTTAAACAAGGCTTAGCTTGTGGTAGTGCAACGGCCTTTTCACTAGACATTGCCACCAAAGCTAAGATTGATGAAGTTGCTAACGCAATTGAAATTTTTGAAAAGTGAGGCATGAAGGATGAAAATTAAGGATCTACTCAAACCAAATTTGATGATTCTAGATTTAAAAGCTGATTCAAAAGAAGCAGCGATTAACGAAATGATTGATAAGTACGTGGCTGAAGGAGTCGTTACCGATCGTGCAAAATATCTTAAAGGAATATTAGATCGGGAAGCAGAATCCACCACCGGAATTGGTGATGGGATTGCTATGCCACATGCTAAAACTGATGCGGTTAACCAAGCAGCCGTGTTATTTGCTAAGAGCAGTCAAGGCGTTGATTTTAATGCCTTAGATGGACAACCAGTCCACCTCTTCTTTATGATTGCAGCTCCTGAGGGTGCGAATAACGCCCATTTACAAGCGCTGGCAAAACTTTCCAGTTTGTTAATCAACCCGGACCTAGTTGCGAAGTTGAAAAAAGCGGAAAGTACTGACGACGTGATTAAATTGTTTGAAGAAGCGGAAGCGGCGAAGGATGCCGAAGATGCTGCAGATACTCAAGACGAAGCTCCTGCAACGAATGCGGCTCCTGCAACTGAAGAAACTTCAGCAACCCAAAAACCATTTATCGTTGCGGTTTCAGCTTGTCCTAACGGAATTGCCCACACTTACATGGCGGAAGCAGCTTTGAAAAAAGCAGCTAAAGATAAGGGAATCGATATTAAGGTTGAAACTAACGGTTCCGAAGGGGTAAAGCATCGTTTAACTAAGGAAGATATTGAACGTGCAGACGGAGTAATTGTCACCGCCGATAAAAAGGTTGAAATGGCGCGTTTCAATGGGAAACCCTTGCTAAATCGGCCGGTAATTGATGGGATCAACAAAGCTGATGAATTAATTGAAATGGTCGAAAACCATCAGGCAAGCACGTTCCATGCAAGCCAAGCCGATGGCGATGATGCTGCTGATGAATCTAAGGGCGGTTTTTGGAACGAAGTATATAAGGACTTGATGAACGGAATTTCCCACATGCTACCATTCGTAGTTGGTGGTGGGATTATCATGGCGATTTCGTTCTTTATTGAACGATATACTTCGGCAACCAGCTTATGGTTCACCTTCCCAAACGATATCGGTAATTACGCCTTTTCGTTCTTAATTCCGATTTTAGCTGGGTTTATTGCTCAATCAATTGGTGATTTACCTGCGTTAATGCCCGGGGTAGTTGGTGGTTACATGGCTACCCAATCGGCGGCAAGCATTATGCATACTAATAGTGTTTCAGGTTTCATTGGTGGATTGATTGCTGGTTTTGCGGCTGGTTTAATTGTCAATGCGCTAAAGAAGTTCTTCCGCTTCATTCCTAAATCATTAGAAGGTTTGAAACCGATGCTATTCTACCCAATTGTCAGTTTATTGTTAGTTGGGGCCCTAATGTTCTTCATTATTAACCCGGTATTTGCGGCGGTAAACGCTTGGGTAACTGGTGTTTTGGAAGGCATGGGTACTGGTAATGCAGTCCTCTTAGGAGCTGTCTTAGCCGGAATGATGTCGATTGATATGGGTGGTCCGTTTAATAAAGCGGCTTACGCATTTGCGATTGCGGCCTTTACGTCAACCAAAAATGGTGATCTAATGGCGGCCGTAATGGTAGGTGGGATGGTTCCACCATTAGCAACGGCCATTGCGACAACTTTCTGGCCAAAGAAGTTCACTGAACAAGAACGCGAAGCGGGGATTTCTAACTGGGTATTAGGAATTTCCTTCATTACCGAAGGGGCAATTCCATTTGCTACGGCTGATCCGCTCCGGGTAATCGGCTCAAGTATTGTAGGTTCAGCAATTGGTGGTGGACTAAGTCAGCTTTGGAAAGTTAGCGTTCCTGCACCACATGGTGGCCTTTGGGTAATTGCGTTAGCGGATCACAAGCTCTTCTACGTCCTATCAGTCTTAATTGGGGCAGTAGTTGCAGGGTTCATTATGGGAATCTGGAAGCCACGGCGCACTACTAATGACTAATAAATATTCATTTTGTGCATAAAAATAGTTAATGCATAAATAGTGTTTTCAAAGTTGGCGAAAAATGCTAATATTATAGACGTGCAAAACCAATTATAATTTATTTTGAATAAAGTCGAATGAAATAATATATAAATCGAAAACTTTAAGGAGTGGACAAACTTATAATGGTATCTAAATCTAAATCAAATGCGTCCAAATTATTGCTTGCCGGAGTAGCCGGTGCGGGATTACTTGTTGCTGGCGGTTCACAAGCAGTTGCGCATGCTGATTCTGTGAAAGTTCAAAAGAACGACACAGTTTGGGCACTTTCTCAAAAATACGGAGTTTCCATTAAGAGTATTGAATCCTTGAATAACATTAATCAAAACAGTCACTTGATTTTTGTTGGTCAAGAAATCAATATTCCAGAAAAGAACAACGCCGAACCCAAAACAAGTGTTAGTGACAAAGTAAAGGCTGACTCGGTTACGGTAAAGAGTGGCGACAGTCTTTCAGTAATTGCTCAGCGTTATGGTGTTTCAGTTAACGCTTTAATGCAAGCAAACCACTTGACTAGCTCATTAATTCTTGTGGGACAACAACTTAACATTCCTAGCGGAAATACCGTTTCAACACACAGTACATATGTAGCACCTGCAGCACCAGCAAGTTCAGCTGCTAAGCCACAAGTACAAACTCCAACTTCGCAAGCTACTCAATCAGCAGCTTCCAATAGTGCAGCAGTTTCTTCAGCGGTACAAAGCAGTTCTGCAGCTAGCCAAACTCCAAGTAGTGCAGTTACTTCGAGTGCAGCAAGCTCTGTAGCTCCAAGTTCAGTTGCTCCAAGTCACGTCGCTTCGTCAGCAGCACCATCAAGTGCTCCTGCAACGACTAATCATGTCGCTTCATCGGCAGCACCATCGAGTGCAGCTCCTGCAGCTTCAACAAACCACGTCGCTTCATCAGCGGCACCATCAAGTGCAGCAACTAGCAACGTCCAAAACACAGGATCAGTTACCGGTTTGGCTACTTCGTTAGCTAACAACACCATTCCTTATGTTTGGGGCGGTAAGACACCTGCAGGATTTGACTGCTCTGGTTTTGTATCTTACGTATTCCAACATGCTGCAGGGATTAGCTTACCAAGCTACACCGTAGCAATGGAATCATACGTTAACAAAGAGTCAGTTTCAGCTGCTCAACCAGGTGACTTGTTATTCTGGGGTACTCCAGGAGCAACTTACCACGTTGGTATTTACCTTGGTAACAACCAATACGCAAGTGCACCAACCTTTGGTCAAAACGTTAAAGTACAAACAATTTCATCATACTTCTACCCAAGCTTTGCTGGGAGAGTTAAATAAGATTGACTAACAGTCGTCTTCACAAGGCTCCGCTTTTACTAGCGGGGCCTTTTTGTATGTTCTTGTTAGCACGGAATCAATTTTCAATAGTGAAATTTAGCAGGATTGTTGCGCAGGGGGAGGGGTAGGCAAGTTAAGTGGAGTAGTTAAGCCACATTGCAAGCGGTAGATATTAAAAAACACCGCTAATTTTGATTTAGCGGTGTTTGAAATTTTAATCCATAATTAACATTGGGATGATTACCGGGTGACGTTCGGTCTGATCGTACAGGAATTTTTGTAAATCATCAATGATTGCTCGATTAATTGAAGCTTCGTTAGCGTGAGGGTTGCGCATGGCTTGCCGAATCGTGGCAAACATTCGCCGCCGTCCTTCATTAATGAGTTCCCCAGATTCACGCATATAAACAAACCCACGCGATAATAGATCTGGTCCTGATTCAATCATTTTGGTCTTGAGGTTAATGGTGGCTACGACGACCACTAAACCTTCTTCAGAGAGTAATTGACGATCACGCAAAACGACGTTACCAATGTCGCCAATGCCATTACCATCAACATAGACGTCCCCGGCATTAAAATGACCGCAACGCCGAGCAGAGTCTTTAGTTAAGGCTAAGACGTCCCCGTTGGACATGATAAAGCTATTTTCGAAGGGAATGTCACAGTCGTGAGCTAATTCGGTATGCAATTGAAGCATCCGGTATTCGCCATGGATTGGCATGAAGTATTTAGGTTTCATTAAACGGAGCATTAATTTTTGTTCATCTTGGCCACCGTGTCCAGAAGTGTGGATGTTGTTGACTTTACCATGAATAACTCGTGCTCCGGCTTCTTCCAATTCGTTGATTACGTTATTTACACTGATTGTGTTTCCAGGAATCGGATTACTTGAAAATACAACTGTATCACCAGGTTCAATCGAAATTTGTCGGTGAGTCCCGTTAGCGATTCGGCTTAGGGCGGCCATTGGCTCACCCTGCGAGCCGGTACACATAATCAATACTTTATCAGCGGGGAGGTGCCGGATTTCTTCAGCATTAACCAACGCTTCGTCAGGAATATCTAAGTAGCCTAGTTCACGTCCGTTAACTAACGCTGCTTCCATAGAGCGCCCAAAGACCGCAATTTTACGGCCGTGCTTCAGCGCAGCCTCGGCGGCCATTTGAATCCGGGAAATATTGGAAGCAAAGGTCGCAAAAATGATCCGTCCTTGAACTTCTTCAAAAATTTTACGGATTGATTTACCAACCCAGCGTTCGGATTTGGTAAATTCGTCACGTTCAGCATTCGTACTATCGGACATCAATAACAGTACGCCTTCGTCACCTAACTTAGCCATTTTTTGTAAATTAGGCGGCTGGTGGGTGGTAGGGGTGAGATCGAACTTGAAGTCACCAGTTTCCACAATCACGCCAGAAGGGGTGTGCACCGCTACTCCGAGAGTGTCCGGAATAGAATGGGTGGTCCTAAAGAAGCTTACGCTAGTTTTAGGGAACTTAATCACGGTATCTTCGTTAATTTCGTGAATTTCGGTAGTTTTTAACAATCCGTGCTCTTCAAGTTTGCCCCGGATTAAGGCGGCAGCTAGTGGACTAGCATAGATTGGCACGTTAATTTGTTGTAGTAGAAACGGGATTCCACCAATGTGGTCTTCGTGACCATGGGTGATCACTAAAGCCTTTATTTTTTGTTGGTTTGCGACTAAAAATTGATAATCGGGGATGACGTAATCGATTCCTAAAAGTTCGTCTTCAGGGAATTTGATACCGGCATCTACAACAATAATTTCGTCTTGAAATTGGATTCCATAGGTGTTTTTTCCAATCTCATTTAGACCACCGATTGCATAAACGGCCGTCTCGTTATTTTTTATATTAATCTTACCCATCGCTTAGTACTCCACAAGCTTATAATTTACCCCTTGTTGTTCGTATTCAAGGGCTTTCCCCTCTAAAACTTCAATTTGTTCGAGGTTAAAATCGGGATTGTGGTCTTCGACACGCTTAATTGCTTCTGGTTGAGAGTCAGCTTCAATATATAGTGAGCGGGTATTCTCCCGGCGTGGCATTTCTTTTTTTGATTCTTGATAATAAATTTTAAAGATCATGTTTTTTCCTTCCTTCTTCAATAAAAATGTGTTCCAATAAAAATAAAGTTTTTCCCGTTCAATAAGTTGTATTACTACAACGCATCTTAGAATATTTTATCACAGCGGTACTTATAAGTATAGAATTAGGGTTTTGAAAGGACGGACGTTCAATGAAATTAATCATTTTGGGATTGTTGCTTGTGCTGG
>PPYE01433422.1_pt1 | contig 13375 bp, 16 predicted proteins | sample 1559881 | NCBI WGS metagenome assembly PPYE01 (sample SAMN08240022, study PRJNA423297) | Human gut metagenome, whole genome shotgun sequencing project.
CTTATAAAACAATGACCTATGTATTCTGAATATGATTATAAAGAAATTATTCCCAACAAATAAAGTCCCAGAATTTACCGGCTTCTTTTCCTGTGTTACATGTATCTTTTAATGAACGAAATTCATAAGCTAATAATGAATCTGTTCCACCAACACTAATATCAAAGTTTCCGGTGAAATCTGCACGCGGGAAAATAAACTGACCATGGTACACATTATCACATTTATCTTGAACGGTTACATCTAGATAAGCTTTAAGTGTCTTGCTGTATGTATCTGCACTGTTGCTTACTCTAACTGCATTTTCTGCTTCCATATCGTAGAATACAACAACCTGATCTCCATCTTCAAAATCACCTTCAAAGAAAGTAATGACTCCTTCCGAATAAGCAAATTTTTTTGAAGCAGAAGCGGTTGCATCCTGTTCATATTCTCCCTCAAGCATACCAGAACTTCCTTTTTTACGGAGAGTAATAATTTCTGCACCAGCAGAACCTACAGGCGTATTAGAAAGAGTAACAGAATTACTTTCAACAGTTAATACATCCGTAGCTCTTACGATAAAAGTTCCTGTCTCTACATCAGACCCAGTTTGGGCAGCCATACCACCACCAACAAGTAATCCATTATTTCCAGAAACTGTAACAGCTTTATTCCTCTTAAGTGTACCGATAATAGCACCATTTTTACCAGTAATATCATTGTTTTCCTGAGTGTTAGAAATAGTAGAATCTTGAAGTTCATCAAGTACCATTTCAAGTTCATTAGCATTATTAAAACATGTTAATTGGTCAAGGCTTGTAACATAAAAGCCATCAATATTCATCATAATATGGGTACCTCCTATAAAAAATAAAAGCATCCTATTTCAAAGATGCTATATACCTGGATTAATCCAAGTTAAACAGGATTTATCCTGTATTTTATTTGTATCTATTATGCCTGTGTATACACCGCGCATAACATTATTAAAATTAATTTCGTGTTGAATTTGCATATAACTTTGATAGAAATTATAGATAGAAAGATTTCTTATAGATTCATAATCATATTTGAAATGTATATTGTTTACTAAAGCAACAACAACCTTTTCAAAGTCAGATTGTTCATATTCTTTATTTTTTCGTATACGTTGCATGTTTTTTAGATGGCGACGTTCTTTCTCCAAAAGATATTTCTTTGTGTGTTCACCTTTGGGTTTTTTTCTTTCATATTTTAAACAATTAATTTGCCTCATGAGTTTTGCTATTTTAAAATATACATACTCGTCAATTGTAATATCTGATTTTACACTATATAGAACATCAAGATTTGTAGACTGATCATGATATAATTTGATATCACTCAGATCAATATTTCCGAAAATAATAGATGTATCCTGTTTTGCATATACTGGAAAAAATATTTGAAACATTTGATAATCCGTGACAGACGTATAATCTATGCCTAAATCATCAAGCTGCACCATGTATTGGAATGGAGTGGAAGTCATTATAGAAACAAGGGAAAAGTATGTTGATTGATTATCAAGAACTTCACCAACTGTTGGGATATGAATAGATAAATCATTAGTGATTGAAATTGAGTTTTTATTTAATAATGAATTATTTTCCATATTTTAATCCATTCGTAAAATCTTTCAGCTTAAATGTTAATTGTCTTCCCTTAAATTTTTGATGTGGATAGTATGGAGCATTAGTTATTAAACTCATGTTACCTATACCAAAAAAATTTTTATCCGTGAATAGGTTATCAAGTTCACATACTACACAATCATACCATAAAAATGATCTTCCATTCTCAATATAAGGGACAACATACTGATGACATACAACGAAAAACCATACTGTTAAGTCTTTTAAGACATTATTCCGTAAGTCTAAATCGGCTCGAATTTCAAAATTTATAAATCTATCAGTTTCTTTAATTTCATCAGGAATGTACTCATGAGGAAAAGATTTATGAAATGGAATTGTATCTTCAGGATAACTTGAAGATTCTTCACCAAGCAATTTAACTAATTGAGGACTGGTGCAAATTTTGTCCATGATTTTTTTTCTATATTCAATAATCTCATAACTTCTAGCCTTTCCTATAATATCACCCCCAACTAAAATGCTTCTATAATATTAATTTCTATATCGCAAAGAACGTCTCCGTTATAGATAACCTGTAATATAAATGATTTTCCAATATCACTTTCATTATCTGTAAATAATTCTATTTCACAAGAATCTTCTAGTTCTTTGGTTTTTATAGATACGTCACCTTCAATATTCCAGGAATACTCAACATCCTTTTTTATATTGCCATCATTATCAAAAAAACGAACTTGATATGTACGTGGAAACCCTACTTTAAGGATAAACAGTCCGTCTATCACACAAGATATATGATCGTCTTTATCTGTGCCAGTAGGTGAATTATCTAATGGAATATAATTGCATATACCAACATCTTGTCGGTCTGTTTCAGGATTAAACTCATCTTTATCAGCAATGAAGCTTAGTATTCCACCATGCTCATTTCCATATAAATATAAAACATCATCACTTCGAGTTATTTCGAAAACTTTTCGTGGATTTGTATCATTTCTATCTATGAACACCCTTTTACCATCTAATGTAGCTGCATCATCATCGTCGGGAATCCAAACAGTAAAATTGTTTGATGTAAGAACAATGGTTTGGTTTCCAACACGTCCGGTATCATACTTACTTGCAGAAGTATAATTTGCCCAACGTTCAATAATCTTACCAGTGTCGTCTTGCCATCGAAGTTTATGTTGACACAAAACCATAGTGGCTTTTTCGTAAATTTTATTATTCCCTGGATAGCCAGTAATAAGCCAGTATCTATTTTCAAATAAAATGTACATGCCGGCTTTTAATGAACCAATTGATGCTAATATGGTACGCTCAAGCGATTTAAGCTGGGTACTTGCCGTATTATCTTGTATAATACAACGCATCTGCCTTGCTTCGGATAAATCGGAATTGAAAAGAGTAACTGTACATGCGATATCAGTTTGTAATGATTCTTCAAAGGCGTCGGCTTTATACTCTAAAAATGAATCATTTTCATAACCGCCGATTTCATTAGGACGACTATTTGGGGTTAATAAATACCAATCTTTCATATTTAACCTCCAAATTATGCATAAGCAGTTGGCTTTTGATTTTCAATCATATCGATTGATTGTGATTCCGCATAAGACAGCTCTTCCTGCGTATATTTTTTTGAATTATCAGAAGCTCCAATACTTAGATCTTTACCGACAATACTTATACGCTTATTCACAAGCGACCATTGTCTCTCCATATACATTTGCTTCATAAACGCAGCCAATGTATCAATAACATATCTATCAAGTTTACAATCAAACTCTCTAATTTCTTCATCAAAGTTTAGAGGGTCTAGTTCAATAGAATATCGCCCGATTGCTTTATACAGCCATTCCATTTCTAAGGATTCAGGTAATTCCTTTTTGTCTACAAAAGAAGACTCGAAACTTTGAATAACATCATTTGCAGTCGTATTATCCATAGCATCACCTCTACAGTTTATAGCCTGTATAATTCTCAATCATACGGATTTTGTCATGGTCGTTTAATTTTAACTTTTTGATAATTTGTGTAATTGCAAATTTTTCAGCCCGTGTTACAACACATTCATGTAACTTTTCTTCGAAAGTTTTCATTGTTTTATAATCAAAAAGTTTTTTGACAAGATCTGAACTCAGAATTGACTGTGTACGTTTTTCTTCCTTGGAATCAAATTCAACTTCTAAGCGCGTAGGTTCATCTTCAATATAAAGTGTCGCATGTGACCCGCGATCATCAATACCAATGAATAAGCGATTTCCGCTTTGTATCTGAGCGATAATTTCACTCCTTGAAAGTCTGACTGTTCCTTCTTTTGGAATAGTAACATCACCCTGAGTTTCAATTCGTCTAAACCCCACAGTCCATCCTGCCAGATTTCTCACCGTAACTTTTTGATCCATGTTTAGCTCTTCAGGCTGATTTAATTTTGTATTCTCTGTAGCCATTTATTTCTCCTTGTCAACTATGTATTTGCGTATATATCAACTAATTTTTTTTGATTTGTAAATAATTGTCTAATATGTTATCGATATGATCGATTTCATCATACCATAATTCCAATAATGGAATGTTATGGGTAGCGGCGTACTTACGTTTGCGTTTGTCGTGTTCTTGTTGCACACGAAATTTTTCATCACCGCCAAAATATTCAACTGGTCTTTTATGTTGTTCACCTTGGAATTCAATCAGAATGTTATAGAATGGTAAATAGAAGTCATAAGATAATTGTCCTCCGTTTACGCCAAGTAAATCATCATATTTATATTCATAGATAAAATAAATATCGTGATTTGAAAGATAGTTTTGTATTAATCTTTCACCAATAGATATGGATTCTTTTTGATGACAAGAAGGGCAATAGATATGATTTCGAGTCTTAACATTATTAGGTATTACATAGAATTCAATATTACACTTTTTACATTTTACCAATACTTTTTGTTGCGCACTAATGTATTTACTAACTACTTCAATATCTGGATTGATTGTATTTACTCTATCTACAAACTCTTCATGAGTCATTAAATGATATTTTGATAGTTTCTCAGATTTACAATATTTGCATCCTTTCCCCTGCAACAAATGTTGAGGTACTGATTTAAATTCAAAATTATGTAAATGACATATACAATCAATTTTGGTACTATTATTTATATATTCACCAATAACTTCGATATAGGGTTGAATATCTTTTAAACGCTCTTTAAAAATTTCTGTGTTTTGAACTCTACCAGCACACTTAGGACAACCAGTGCCACGTGATAAATTGTCTGGCGTTGCAAACCAGTGGTATCCGTCAATTAAGCATTCACATTCAATTTTTGAACGAGCATTTTGATATTTGCCGATTATTTTAATATTTTGATTAATATTTTTCATTTCGCTTATAAATTGATCATGTGGTTTTAAATGACTAATTGACTTCTTTTTATTTCCGCATTTTGGACACCCACATCCCTGGTTCAAAGAATCTGGAGTAGTTTTCCATACATTTCCACATGTTTTACACATACATTTAATTTTAGATTTTGCATTAATCTATTCTGATAAAAATTCAATTTCTGGATGAAAACCATGAATTCGATTAGCAAATTCTTCGTGAGTTATTTTTTGCCCCAATATTATCATTCCTTTCAACTTGCTCAAAGGAATGTTTCACTTTGTTATATAGTTCGATAATTTGATCTAATTTTTTTGATTTATCAAAAGCATAATATCTTTGATGATTATTTTTATTTATCCCAATGTATAAATAATTAACATCAAATGCTTTGATGAAGTGAAACAAACGCTTTGAATAACAATAAAATGTATTTGACATATTTGTTTCCTCCGTTAGACTATTGATATATTTTAGACTTAATATTAATAAAGGCAGGATATTTCCCGCCTTTATTGCAAAAAATAATACCTATGTCTAGGTATCACAAACTAATTAATCTGCAAGTGAGTCCAATCCGGTATCATGCAATAAGCCTACTTGGAACTCCCTGCCTTTTACTAACATCGCCCCAACTTCCAGGTCGAATCGGGAAAGAATATTTCCACTTGTCACGTCATTTCCTGAGAATGATGTAAGACCACCACGAGTTACTGTGTAGATCGGAGAGGAGCCACCTGCAGGAATAACGAAAGCAAGACCTGCCGGAAGCATCGTCTCAAAGTTATCTCCATCAGCGTTCAGGGTTGTCAGATCGTAAGCATTCGGAATCTCTGTAAGGATAGCACCATTGTACATTCCCATAAGTCCTGTATCCTGGATCTCATTCATTACTCTTTCAGAAATGCCAGTAACAGTAGGAGTAACACCCTGATATCCTGCAAAATTGTTGAACTGAGAAATCAGTGCATAGTCACCAGCTACGGTTGGCTTACCAAAACGTCTTACATTTGTAAGTACACCATCGACACCAGTTTTTGTCATACCTGCACCTTCAAACGCATACTTAACGCCAGTAGCATTCATGATTGCGTTATATACAGTTTCAACAACATATTTGGCAGCTTTATTTCTGATCTGTACACGTACCTGTTCCTGCATTTCATTTTCGTCTGTCATATCGCCAAGTGCAGCTTTTCTGTAGTCTACAGCATAACCGCCAGAAATAGTTACTGTAGCAATCGGATAGCGTTTCTTTCTGATTACCGGGAAGGTTACATCCTGTCCAAGTGCCTGAATATTAGCACCAGTATTTGCATATGTAGGAACCTCTACTTCACAAGATTCATTGTATCCAATGTTTTGATAGTTGCCAAAAATACTTAACAGTTTAATTTCCTGAGCAAGAACTGGCTCCATTACAAAACGTCTGATTTCATTAAGCTCAGATACAGCTGTTAAATCTCCAGAAGCTGCTTTGCTGTTAAGATCCATAATATATTTAGCGGCCACGTCTGCCTTTTTACCAAATGGAGCAATATCTTTTCCATTAACCATAGCGGAGAAGATCTCAACTACAGCAGATTTGCCATTAATTTTTCCACTAACAAAGTTAGCGTCTTTACGTTCATTATTTAATTCGAATGTATAAGACATAATCTGTTTTCCTCCTTTTTATTACTCTTTAATCAGCGCAACAACGCCGTCGTGATTTCCGATGATTTCTTTAACTTCTAAATGTACACCTATAGCACTAGAGTTTACTTTAAGAGATCCATCTGCTTGAGATTCAAGCTTGTCATCAACTGCAACAGTGGCAGGTAATGGATAATCGTAGACTTCCACATAATTATTTTTACACTTCTCTAAATCGATAACTCTTACATGAGTACCTGCTGGAATTGGAAACTTATCCATTCCTTCATCATCGCCACATTCTACCTGCATGATTGCTTTGGTTTTGGTAGCACCCACTTCGAATTCTCCGTCTACGACATCTCCAAAAGCACCATTGAATGTATCTGTTTTTGTGACAGCATCAATAAAAGGAACACGTTCATGTTCCCACTGACCAATCGTATGAAATTTTAAAGCCATATTTTTTACCTCCTACAACGTTAATTGGTGTGTTAAAATAGATTCAATATTTTCATAATCCCAATATGGAATACGAATTAGATTAATGTTGTGTTCTAAAGCGTAATTATTTTTTAACTCATCCCTAATCTTACCTTTTTCAAAAGTTTCTTCATTAATAATAGGTTGGTAGTGATATTGTCCATCATATTCAATTAATGTATTTAAAGCGGGTAAATAAAAATCATAACGAAGAGAATTGATATGTTTTAGATCGTCAAATTTCTTTTGACATTCATAGATTATGTGATGTTTATCAAGGATTTTTGCAATTTGACGTTCTCCTTTAGACCCATCACAACTTGGACAATGAGGATTATGTAATATGCTAGTGGGGGATATTTTCCATGTATACCCACATCGTTTGCATTTATGATAAATTTGAGAATTCCATCCTACATATTTTTCAATAGGAATTATATAGCCACATACATTCGACAATTCTTCTAAATATTTATCATTTGTCCAACATTGTCTGTCAGATTGATTTCTAGACATGCATGTTGGACATCCATACTTGGTTCTCATTACATCTCGTGGAGTATTTTCCCATATGGTACCATCTATTTCGCAAATAAAAACAGTTGATTTACGCATCCCATTATAGTGTCCATATAAATTAATATGTGGATGAGATTCGTGTAATTTTTCTATAAAATCCTCATCAGATAAATGTAATCCATAACATTTCCCACATCCCTGCCCATGAAGTAAAGCATTTGGAATAGCTTCCCATTCGAATTGGCATATCTTACATTTGCATTTTACTTTTGTATACGAATTAGCATATTCAGACAATATTTCAATATCTGGATTTATTACTTTTAGTTCATTAATAAATTCTTGATGTGTTTTCTTTTTAACACCGGCGCATTTTGGACACCCATGTCCACGTAGAGGAGTACTTGGTGTAACATCCCATACATGCCCACATTGCATATCTTTTACAGTAACTTTCGTACTACTATTTACATAATCACTTAATAATTCTAAATTAGGGTTTGCTTTAGATAACTCAGTTTTATACTCTTCAGTTGTTTTACGTTTAGCCATTTATATCCCCTTTAATTACAATAGGAGAACAGCCTACCGCTTAACGCAAAATCAATATACAGTTGAAAGCGTTATTAAATTAGAAAATGTTAAGATCTTCGTCTTCATCTTCAACAATTGTTTCAGAACACATCTCAGCAAAAATATCTTCGATGTCTACTTTTTCTTCATGAGAATTCTGCTCTGCAACTTTTGCCTTTTCTTTTGCTTCTGCTTTCTGTTTCTCAACAATTGCCATGCAGATTTTAGATTTAATAGAATTGATTTCAGAAGTTACCTCACAAAGTTCTTCTTTTTTCTTGCATTCTTCGATTTTCTTCTGAAGTTCTGCAATATCGTCTTTAGCAACTTCCTTTTCTGCCTCATTGAATTCGCCCATTGCATCATCGAGTTCAGCAAGTTTTTCTGCGACCTTAGCTTTGGCAAGTTCCTGCTCAAGAATATCACGTTCCCTATACCAGGTTTCACGATCCTCTTCCATTTCCTTAATAGCTTTTCTTAGCTGTTCAACAGAAGCATTAAGCTCCGAAATCTGACCATCTTTTTCAGTAATTACAGAATCTTTATTTTGTAACTGATCATTCAGTTCTGTAATTTTTCCATTAAGTTCCTGAAGTTCTTTTGCATGAGCGGTATCTTTTTCGTTAAGTTCTGTAATAGTTTTGGCGATAACAGACTTAACTTCGTCCATATTAAACTCCATGTTTTGTTCCTCCTTTTTTTGATTGTTAAGTTCTAATAGTGTAGAAGCCGGATCAGCTGGTGACATAACCATATCCCAACCAGAATGTACATATTCTGTAGGAATTCGCCCTTTTTCAATCCAACCTTTTTTATAAACGATTGAATCGTTATCTTTGGTTTTATATATTTCGATACTCCCATCAACTGAAATACCGTTATTTAAATTCTCTTCAAGTGCTGCGACAAAACCTGGATAGCACATTTCATCTAAATAACCTTTGCCGCAAACACACCGTTTAGATTCTCCATCAATAACAACATCATCTATGTACCCTTTAGTAAAATGTCCGATTACCGTTGCATTTTCAAAGACCGGCATATCATTAACAATTCCAGTTTCGCCATGACCAGCAATCATTGTTCTTTCTTCGTCAATAAATTCAACACGGACACTCATATTCTCGATACTATCTAGGGCTTTTTCTGCATATTCCTCTAAAAATGTAATTCCATTCTTGTTATATTTAGTTCCAACATCGTCAACTACACAATCTGGAGGCTGTAACTCATATAAAGTAGCAGTAAACGTTCTACGTCCACTTTTATATTTTTTTTCGGATAATTCAAATGTAGCCATAGTTACCTCCTTCCTGATTTTTATGTATAATAAAAAAGAACCACAAATTAAGCAGTTCTTTTTGTATTATTAATATTTAAAATATTATTTAGAATTTGATTGATGTTATCTACGTCGTAATACCATATTTCTACGAGTTCAATCCCGTGGGTTTTAGCATATTTACGTTTTCTTTTATCATGTTCTTGCTGTATTTTAAATTGTGCTTCTCCACCAAAATGTTCTATTGGGCGTTCATGTTGGGCACCCTGACATTCTATTAATATATTTTGATCTATTAAATAAAAGTCGTAGGATAATTGTCCTTCATTAATTCCACGTAAATCATCAAACCTATAAGGGTGGGTATAATTAATATTATTATCTTTTAAATATCTCCCTACTCTATCTTCCAAAACAGAATTCGTAGTGCAATTTGGACAATTTGGATGTTTTCTTAAATCTGCTAAAAATTTGTAAAATGTTTTTCCGCATTCATCACACAAAATTTCTAATTTTTGATCAGAGTAATTTTCATTGTATTCAAAATGTAAATGTGGATTTATAGATGAAATATATTCTTGATATTTATAGAAAGAATCTTGTCGTCTATTAGATTGGCTACATGTAGGACAAATTATGTTATATCGTTCTATATAATTTAATGATGTTTTAAATTTAGATAAACAGTTATCACATTGAACTCTGATTTTTGTGTATGGTGTAATTGGAAGGACATCATCTGTTTCCTTTGAAATAAAACTCAAATCATATTTCGATAATTCATATGATATATCTTGTATAGGATGGCACTTGCTTATCCTCGTATTCAACTTTCCACATTCAGGACATCCACGTTTTCTGATTAATAATGTTCTATTTTTCTTTCCTCTATACCCACATTTATTACATTGATATGTAATAAAGCCATTTTTATCTTCATATTCCAATGTTAAATGCATTCCATTTTGTTTACATTTTTCTTGAATATCTTTTATTGTTAATTTGTTTGGGAGATTTGATATTTTTGAAGCACAATTTTTATGCATACATCCTTGAAATAAACTGTCGTATGATGTTGTGTATAACTCCCCGCATACAAGACATTTACAATTGTATGTATCTTTATTGTGTGATATAATTTCAACATTTTCAGATAGTCTATCTTTTAACATATCTACTCTATATCGTTCACGTTTTTCTTCCTTTTGTTTTAATAATGACTTTTTCCTACACTCATCACAACCAGGAAATTTCCATGCTCTTACAAAATCATATTTGGACTTAAATTCTTTGCCACAAATTAAGCAACGAAAAGTCGCTATCTCTTTTGTAGATTTGTAATCGTCTAAAACTTCTAAACTTTGTTTTTTTATTTTTTTATTTATATCATCTTTAGATAACTGATTATATGTCATATATACCTCCAGTGTTTCTACATTTTCACATAATAAAAGTGAGCTACCTATTCGCAGCCCACTCATTCAGCAACTTATCTAGTTGTTCATCTTTTATATAAACCCAAAATAATTTTTTACTATTTGGATTTAGTGCAGCCAATTTATATCTCAATCCATTCTTATAAAGAAAATTTCGAAGTGGAAGAGAGTAGCAACAATATAATTCTATATTCATATAATCGACCTCATATCAACTATTTATTATCACTTGGACTTGGAAGATCATTGCCATTATTATTTTGTGACTTTACAGTATTATCAGTAGGTGTATCTGTTGTAGGACGACCTGTAACTTTATCATCTTTTGATATAGTAGAACTTGTCAGATGAGGAAGATATTTACTAAAATATCCTTCTGCAATTTCAGAATCTAAAACAGCTAAATAAGCATCTACGTCTACACCAGCACTTGCGATCAGAAATGATAAACTACCGCCGACATCGTATAGACTCTTCATGCTATCAAAGAATGACTTCCTATTTACAAAGGAAGTAGGGAAGTAGTATACCTCAACTTTATTCCTATCATTCTGAATTATATTTTTATTGATAACATGATTAAGTTCTTTTTGCCATTCATATACCCACGTATACAACTGCGCATTAATCATTTCCAAGTTATTAGTACCTGCAGCGAAGCTACCTGTTTCCATTGCTCCAATTAAAGAAGCACAGATACCTAAATCCACAGATATCTGACTATTCAAATCTGATTCATTATTATCATCAAAAATATCCGTAGAAACATCAATATCATCAATTTTTGTTCCGGATGCCACACTAAAGAAACTAATTCCGCCACGACTATTCTTATTCATAATAGCTTGTCTAACGGCCGCATGTTGATCTTCCTGTTGTTTCTTTGTCAGAGCACACGATCCTTTATCTTTACCCTCTGGAAATGTTTGGTAAATTACTTTATTATTAATTTCATCAAGAACATTTCGTTTTGTATCTGTAAAATAGTCTTTATAAAGAACGTCTTCTAACGCAGCAATTACTAAGCTTCTTCCCCATGGTTCTGTATCTTTACACTTAATTTTTCTACACATAGTTTTATCATTATCAAGAACCACCCAATCACCAGTAGTGACTGTTTTTTTTCTTTTGTTGTAAGCATCAACGATTTCTTTTGGATACTTCCGTAACTTTCGCTCTAATGTATCTCCCGTAAAATCATCAAAATAACGTAAATTAAATGCCAAAACATAACGTCCATTTTTCTTTCCGACTATTTTTGTATATCTCCATGGAAGAGTAATGATTGACGCATTTATGCCAGCTTCATTGATTTCAACAATGTTTTCTACATCGTAATCTGACATAAATTTATTTCGATCAAAACTTTTTTGTCTTATATCGAAATAATAAAATGCAATACCATCAAGCATTTCTGTGAATAATGCATCACGTATGAATTTTTTATCATCAATTGTTTCCAGTGTGGATTTCATTAAATCTTTACTTGCTTGAATTGATTTAGAAGTGCGTTTATTTTTACTAATAACAATCCGGTCAAGACATGGCAGAGATGTCATATAATCGATAGAATTTGCTACGATACCATTTTTTGTATATACAAATTCAGAAAGACGTATTGCAGTATTATGATTTAATATTGGGTTTCTTAGAACACACCCGATTTCTTCTTTATTAAAATAATCATATATTCCGCAGGAAAATAAAGGATCAAAAATAGAATTGATTGCAGAATAGCTGTTATATTCAAAGTTGATATCAGATTTGCTAGAAGAGTTATTAGATGTTTTTTTTGAAGACTCAGTTTCTTTTTTGATAGTAGGAGAGGACTTTGTATTTGTCTCAGCTACTGGTTTTTTGCGTGGTCGCCCACGTTTTCGTTTTACTTCTTCTTCTGGCATTTGTCCACTCCTTTCGTTAGTTTATTAGAGTTGTATAATCATAGTCGGATGAAGCGTATATGTCTTTACAAAATTCATTAATATACCATAAGACATATATTAATGCAGATACACGGTCTTTATCCATTTTCTTTACCACTCTTTCTATCGTTACACTACCGTTGGGTAATTGCTTTAATTTTAAGTTTGCTATCTCTTCAAATAAACAATCGGTTTGTAAGAATGGTGCAACCTTATTGTCAAAATCATCCTGTTCTGCAACTGAAAAATCATTCAGTTGTTTATTACAAAGAAGTCGTAATTTCTTGCTATCAACCATATCAATGAAGTTTGTAACAATTTTACTTTAGGTTTCTTTACAAAGGCATAATCATAAAACACAACAAAAACCGAGCCAGCCTACACTAAAACGTCGCTTTTTTCGAGGAAAAGGCGGCGTTTTTTTCATGGCCCGGTTTTGGAAAGGAGTGGTGCTGACTTAATACTAAAACGAAAGGGGGAATTTTTTTAGCTGGCCGGGCCGGGAGGTCTGGCCTTTTTTCATCTCACGAAAAAGGAGG
>PPYE01433423.1_pt1 | contig 13375 bp, 13 predicted proteins | sample 1559881 | NCBI WGS metagenome assembly PPYE01 (sample SAMN08240022, study PRJNA423297) | Human gut metagenome, whole genome shotgun sequencing project.
CTCCCCTGCTGCCCCAGCGCTGCGTGATCACCTTCTTCCGGGAGGCCCTGGAGGAACTGGTCCGGGAACAAAATCTCGAACTCATCGCCCATCTTCATTCCGAGATCGTGGATCTTCCCATCTATCAGCTGGAGCGGGACGGCAAGCCGGTATGCGTCGCCCTTCCCTTTGCCACCTCACCGGGCGCGGTCTGCACGCTGGAGGAGCTGCACGCGCTGGGCGCAGAAAAATTCGTGGTCTGTGGCGGTGCAGGCTGCCTGACTCCCGGACTGGAGCTGGGTCGGATCATCCTGCCGGTGAGCGCAGTACGGGATGAGGGGGCCTCCTATCATTATCTGGAGCCCGGGCGGGAAGCCGCCTGCCCGGCCGAAGGCCTTGCTGCTGCCCGCCGGGGTCTTGCCGCGCTGGGGATTCCGGTGCTGGAGGGCAAGACCTGGACCACTGACGCCCTGTACCGGGAAACCGAAGAAAAGATTGCCCGCCGGGCCGCCGAGGGCTGCCTGACGGTGGAGATGGAGTGCGCGGGCTTTTTCGCGGCGGCGCAGTTTCATGGTCTGCCGCTGGCCCAGCTGCTTTATGCGGGCGACGACCTGATCGCAGACACCTGGGACAGCCGGGGCTGGGACCGGCAGCACACCGTGCGCCGCAATCTGCTGGAAACCGCTCTTGACCTGGTCACCTATTTTTAAATCAAAAAAGCCGTCCGAAATACCCGGACGGCTTTTTTCTACGTTTATTTCTTCTGTGCCTTGAAGATCTCAACCTCGGTGGCGGGCAGCTCGTGGCGGAATTCCCGCTCGGTGCGCTTCAGGTTACCGCAGATGCAGGTCTCCTCGCCCTTGCCATCCAGCGGCATGTAGTAACCGCAGGTGGTGCAGCGGGCATACAGGCCGGGCTTGCGCTTGAATTCCTTCGCCATAAAGCCGGTGGCCTTGGGGCCATGGCCCACATAGGTAAAATTCATCTTCGCCTTCAGCTCTTCCTGCTGTTTGCGGATCTGTTCCTCGTTCACATTCCAGTTCGCCAGCATATACGGTTCTCCTTTTCTCTTTTACTGCCTGTTTCTCTGCCTGTCCGGCAATCAATCCAGGAAATCCCGCAGCTTCTTGGAGCGGCTGGGATGACGCAGCTTGCGCAGGGCCTTGGCCTCGATCTGGCGGATACGCTCACGGGTAACCTCGAACTCGTGACCAACCTCCTCCAGGGTGCGGGGACGGCCGTCCTCCAGGCCGAAGCGCAGGCGCAGCACCTTCTCCTCACGGGGAGTCAGACTGCCCAGCACGGTGGACAGCTGTTCCTTCAGCAGGGTGTGGCTGGCAGCCTCGGCGGGCACGGGAGCATCCTCATCGGGGATGAAGTCGCCCAGATGGCTGTCCTCCTCCTCACCGATGGGGGTCTCCAGGCTCACGGGCTCCTGAGCGACCCGCATGATCTCGCGCACCTTTTCCACCGGCATGTCCAGTGCCTCGCTGATCTCGTCAGCGGTGGGCTCATGGCCGTTCTGGTGCAGCAGCTGGCTGGAAACCTTCTTCACCTTGTTGATGGTCTCCACCATGTGAACCGGGATACGGATGGTACGGGCCTGGTCCGCAATGGCGCGGGTGATGGCCTGACGAATCCACCAGGTGGCGTAGGTGGAGAACTTGAAGCCCTTGGTGTGGTCGAACTTCTCCACCGCCTTGATCAGACCCAGGTTGCCCTCCTGAATCAGGTCCAGGAACTGCATGCCGCGGCCCACATACCGCTTGGCAATGGAAACAACCAGACGCAGGTTGGCCTCGCTCAGGCGCTGCTTTGCCCGCTCGCCCTTGCGGATGGCGGTCTCCAGGTTACGCAGTTCGATGCGCTCCTCGGTGGGCAGCGCGTCCTTGGTCTGGGTCAGCCAGATACGCTTCTCGTCGCTGGAGAGCTCCTTGTCGTCCTCGATCTCACAGATCTTGGCAAACTTCTCCTTCTTTTCCTCAATGGCCTTGTTGCCGTCCAGAATGTCCAGCGCCAGGCGGATTTCCTCGTCGCCGCTGAGCAGAGGCACCCGGCCGATCTCCTTCAGATAGACCTTCACCGGGTCGTCGATGGCAACGCCCTCAGCAGACAGGGCGGTCTCGAACATATCCACACTGTCCTCGGTGAGGGTGAAGTTATCGGAATCGGCATCCGGCTCATCCACGATCTCCACATTGTGGCCTTCCAGCGTCTCATACAGCTTGTCGATCTGCTCCACGTCGAAGCCGGTTTCCTCAATGGCGTCGTTGATCTCCTTGGTGGTCAGCTTGCCGTTGCGCTTGCCGGTCTCGATCAGTTCGCGGATGGTGATTTTCTTTTCTGCCATACTTTTACTTCCTCCTGGTTTGGATACATTTGGACTTTTGACCTGTGTAATATGTAATACTGCCGAAGTTTACGCTTTTTGACGGCGCAGCCCGGCAAGGTAATCTTCCAGTTCCTGGCCGCTCATGCGGGCGGCCTCGGTGCTTTTTGGGGCGCTTTGCTCGATGCGGTTCAGATACATCTCCACATCCCGGGGACCGATGCCCACATCGTAGTTGCGGGCCAGCAGGTGGGAAATGCGGTTCACGGTATCCTCCGGCAGCTGGGTGGTCAGGGCGGTCAGGTCCGGCCGGATGCCCTGGGCCTTGCAGCGCAGAATGGCCCGGTAGGCTTCCCCCATATCCTCCATGAGGAATTGCTCGGGGGCAAGACGCTTTTCCACCGTGGCAATAAAATCCGGGTTCTTGACCATGGCCGCCACCAGCTGCTGCTCCGCACTGGCCACACCCAGCGCCTTTTCGCTGTTCATGGTGTTGTAGGGCAGCTTGATGTCCGACCCCAGGCCCTGATTCAGCAGGTCCCGCTCGAACTGACGCTGCTTGCGGCGGCGGCCCGCCTTCACCGCTGCATCCAGCTGGTTCAGGATCGCGGCCTTGGCCACATCGGTCTCCTCCGCCAGTCGCCCGGCATAGATGTCCCGCTCGGTGGGCGAGACACCGTCCGCCAGGATGCGGATGACCTCCTTGATGTACTCCACCCGATCCGCCGCCCGGGTGATGTCGTATTTGCTCTTCACCTTCTGGATTTTATACTCAATGGCATTGCTGGTACCGTTGAGCAGACGGTCGAAGGCATCACGCCCGAATTTTTTGATAAACTCATCCGGGTCCTTGGCGTTGGGGATATTCAGCACCGACACCTTCACCGGGCTTTCGCTGAACAGGCCCAGGCTGCGGGCGGTAGCCTTCTGGCCCGCCTCGTCCGAGTCGTAGCAGAGCACCACCTCGTCGGCGTACTCAGCCAACAGCCGCACCTGCTCGGCGGTGAGGGCGGTGCCGCAGGCGGCCACCGCCGTATCAAATCCGGCCTGATGCAGGCTGATCACATCCATATAGCCCTCGCACAGAATGTACCGGCGGCTGGTGCTTTTCTTGGCAATACTCAAGGCAAACATGGCCTTGCTCTTTTTGTAGACCAGTGTTTCGGGACTGTTGATGTACTTGGGCTTCTCGTTGCCCAGCACACGCCCGCCGAAGGCAATCACGTTGCCCCGCAGATCGAAGATGGGTGTCATCACCCGGCCGCGGAAAGCGTCGTACACGTTGCCCTTTTCGCTGCGCTTTTCCACGCCTGCGGCGAGCATCTCCTCCTCGGTGAAGCCCTTGGCCCGCAAATGCATGCGCAGCGCCCGGAAGTCGTTGGGTGCATAACCCAGACCGAACCGCCGGATGGTGGAATCGGACAGACCGCGCCCCCGCCAATAAGCACGGGCGGCAGCGGCCTCCTCAGTGGGGGCGTTCAGCTGCTCGTAGAAAAAGCGGGCGGTCTCCTTGTTCACCGAAAGTACCCGGCTTCGCAGGCGGCCCACCTTGTCGTCCTCCTCGGGCATGGGCATGCCCGCCCGGCCCGCCAGATACTTGACCGCCTCCACATAGTCCAGATTGTTGATCTTCTTGATGAAGGTAATCACATCGCCGCCCGCTCCGCAGCCAAAGCAGTAGAAGCTCTGGGTCTCCGGGTAGACCACGAAGGAGGGGGTCTTTTCACTGTGGAAGGGGCACAGCCCGGTGTGGGTGCGGCCCCGGTGGCGCAGCTGCACATAGCTGGCCACCACGTCGGTGATGTCGTTGCGGCGCACCACTTCCTCCACATATTCATGGGGAATCACAGGCAGCCCCTCCTTTCCGGGTCAAACTATCGGGCGGCAAAGCTGCCCTTACAGAACGTGCCACTTGCGGGGCACGAAGAATTCTTCAAAGGTACGGATGGCGAACTCGTCGCTCATGCCGCTGATATAATCGCTCACCGCCCGGTCCACGCCCTCCTGGTAGGCAATCTGCAGAAAGCCCTCCGGCAGAAGGTCGATGTGGGTGCACAGCCGCTCGTACAGCGCGCCGATCACCCGCTCCACCTTTTCCTCCTCCTTCTTGGCGGTTTTATCCACATAAACCGTGGAATACATGAAGGAGTGAAGCGCCTCATAGGCTTCGCCCACCTCCGGGCTGAAGGCCAGCTGGGTCTGGCTGCTGTGAGCCACCAGATCGGCGATCAGGGTGGAAATGCGCTGGCTCTTGGTGTCGCCCAGCACCTCCACCACGTCCCGGGGCAGCTGCTCCGGACGCAGCACACCGGCGGTGATGGCATCCTCAATGTCGTGGTTCATATAGGCGATGCGGTCCGCATAGCGCACCGCACAGCCCTCCAGGGTGGCAGGCCAGGTGCCCTTGGTGTGACACACCAGACCGTTGCGCACCTCCCAGGTCAGGTTCAGCCCGGCAAAACGGCGCTCCAGGCGGTCCACCACCCGCAGGCTCTGCTGGTAATGGCGGAAGCCATGGGGGCTCAGCTGGTTCAATGCCCGCTCCCCCGCGTGACCGAAGGGGGTGTGCCCCAGGTCATGGCCCAGGGCAATGGCCTCGGTCAGGTCCTCATTGAGCCGCAGCGCCCGGGCAATGGTGCGGGCAATCTGGCTCACCTCCAGGGTATGAGTCAGTCGGGTGCGGTAATGGTCCCCCTCCGGGGAGAGGAACACCTGGGTCTTCTGCTTAAGCCGCCGGAAGGATTTGCAATGGATCACCCGGTCACGATCCTGCTGGTAGCAGGTGCGCATGGGGCAGGGCTCCTCCGGCCGTATCCGGCCCCGGCTGTTCTCGCCGAGAGCCGCTCCCGGTGCCAGAATCTGACGCTCGATCTGTTCTGTACGCTTGCGGATCTCATCCATGCCGTATCCCTCCCCTGTGCGCAATCCGCCTTTTGCGGATACGCTCTGTAATAATATATACGACACAAACGCACAAAACCCTCTTTGAATTTTGTGAATTTTTTGCAAAAGCCCCAAAATTACGTCAACACTTCTTTAGGCGGGCAACGCTTAAAAGGGAGTGTAAAAAGGCTGGGAGATATGCGGCGTCACCGCGCCCCGGCTCAGCTCCTGGAAAGCTGTGGGCAGACCCACCTCCTGCCCGGCGGGCAGGGTGGCGGTGAGGGTGACCTTATCCGCAAAGACCGGCTCGTCCACCTGGGCTCCTGACCCCTGGAGCAGCAGCATGGCCCGCTCATAGAGGGCGTAATCCACCTCCACGGTGAGCTTCACGCAGGAGCGCACCGTGACGATCTTCGCCGCCCGCAGTCCGCTGGCGGCGCTTTCGGTGTAGGCCCGGACCAAACCACCGGTGCCCAGCAGAATGCCGCCAAAGTACCGGGTTACCACCACGATGCAATCGGTAAGGCCGGCATGCTGGATGCTCTCCAGCACCGGCAGGCCCGCGGTCTTGGCGGGCTCGCCGTCATCGGAATAGCGCATCCGGCCGCCCTCCCGCAGGATATAGGCATATACGTTGTGGCGTGCGGTGCGGTGCTGGGCGCGGATGCTGTTCAAAAATTCCACCGCCTTTTCCTCGGTGTCAGCAAAGGACACGTTGGCAATGAACCGGCTGCGTTTTTCCTCAATCTCGGCCGTGGCGGTGCCCTGGATGGTGCGGTAATCCTGCATGGGCGGCGCTCCTTTTCTTGTGATTTACAGACAACAAAAAAGGCGGTTTGAAACAAACCGCCTTTTTGGCTTTTGGATCTTACTTCTTGAGACCGAAACGACGGTTGAAGCGATCAACACGTCCGCCGGTGTCAACCAGTTTCTGCTTGCCAGTGTAGAAAGGATGGCACTTGGAGCAAACTTCAACGTGGATCTCAGGCTTAGTGGAACGGGTGTGGATGACCTCGCCGCAAGCGCAGGTGATGGTGCAGTCCACATACTTGGGATGGATGCCCTGTTTCATTCTTTTCACCTCTTTCTGGTTAATGACTAAAGGGGCCATGCTTGATACATGCGCCCATCACAACCTTCAATAGGAGGCCACCAGCATACACCATCCTGTGCGTATGGAGCGGCCGTCGGAACGATTGCCAAAACAGTATAGCACGCCGAATTCCAAAATGCAAGCTTTTTTTGCTGCCTGCCTGCAAAAAAACAGGAAGAACACGATTTTCGACGTTCTTCCTGTTTGAATTCTGTTTACAAATTGTATTGTCAGCTCAGATATTGCCGCCAGTACTCTTCCAATGTGAGATTCTGTTCCTTCAGGAAGGAAGCCAGCTCCTTGCCCACATAGCGCCAGTGCCAGGGCTTGAACTCCACGCCGGTGATCTCCTGCTTGTCCTCCGGGTAGCGCAGCACGAAGCCGTATTCCGCCGCGTGCTCGCTGAGCCACTGGTATTCCGGAGTCTGCACGATGGTCGCGGCATCCTTGGTCTGACGGTACTGGGGTACCAGATCCACTGCTAGGCCGGTGTTGTGGTCCGACTCGTAAGCCTTCTGTTCCACACGCTGGGCCTGCTCCTCTGCGGCAGCCTGGTCCAGCCCCTGACTGAGCAGCGCCTGGACCTCCTGTTCATACAACTGCTGCTGGCGCTGGGTACTGCGGAAGCCGGAGATGATCTTCAGCTGCAATCCCGCCTCCTGGGCCGCCTGCTGCATGGCAAAGAAATCCTCCACCGCCCGGCTGTCCAGATAATAGCCTGCGCCGTCAATGGCATCCGTCTGCGGGTCAAAGTCCTCCGGCAGCGGATTACCCGGGCCGTTCAGCACCGCAAACCAGTCCTCTGCCGTCACTGCGGGACCCGGCACCGGCGTGGGAGAGGGCTCCGTCGTGGGCTGTGCCGAAGCACTTGCCTGCGAAGAAGCCGGGAGGCTATCCGCCTCACCTTTCTGTCCTGCACCGCCACCCCAAACAAGAGCAACAATCAGAGCTGCCACTGCCAGCACGATGACCACAAGGGCAATGATCCAGCCTTTGCGCCCACCCGAACCGCCTTTTTCCAGCGACGGCCCTCCTTCGGCGGACCAGCGAACCTTTTGCGCCGGGTCCGTTGGCTGCGCAGCGCTCTGCTGCATTTTTTCCTCCTCTTCCGGAGTAAAATATTTCATCTCGTGCGGCATTGTTTGCCCCCCTTATACCGTGTTCTTCCCGTATCTGTTTACGCTTCTTCCCGCTCTTCCTTTGCGCGGCGGTAAACCATACGGTATTTTTTGAGGCCCGCACGCCAGGCAATGGCCAACGCAGCCACAACCACCACATAGATCAACGCGAAATAGAAGAATACATCCACCGCACCGTGGGTATAGGAAGCCACCAGCATTTTCAGCGTTTCCGGGCTCAGGTTCAGCCGGTCCATCCGAATCAGTGCATTAAACAGCAGTGGAACCGCCACACTGAACAGTGCTGCCGCGGAAAAGGCGTTGATGCACCAGCGCAGCCGCGCCGCGCCGGAAGGCTGCAGGCGCATCAGCAGTACCAGCGTGATTACACACAATACCCCAATCACCGCAAAGCCGATCCAGACCATCTGGGTAATGCGGGCGATATACGGTGCCACATAGGGCGTTATAATCAGCTGAACATAATTGTCATAGTCCACCTGACAACCGTTGGCCATCTCCTGCACAGCCTGGCTGATCTCATCAGTGATCTGAATCCCACGCTCCTCCAGATTGTTCTCGATGACTTCCACCGCGGCCTGAGCCACCTCCGGATGAGAAATCAGCCGCCGGTCGCCCTCATACAGGCTCTCCACCGTCTTGAACATATCCTGCTGGATCTGGTCCTCAGTTACAATGCTGGTCATCACCTCTTCCGGGATGCCGCCTGCATTGCCGTAACTGGTATAGTTTTCATTCAGCTGTTCCAGTGCCGCTTCGCAGAAGCCACTCTCCAACACCTGATTGCGCAGATAGCGCGAATTGCAAACAGTGCAGGCCACAACGCCCAATACTGTGAGCAGTGCCAGCAAAAAGCTGAGCAGCCATGCCACCGCACCGGTGATCACCGGGCCGGCAGCATTTCTGCGGATTTTCTTTTGTTTCATCCTTGCCGCCTCCCTGTTACTTGCTCTTGTCGATCATCGGACCGGACACATACTCCGCGTACACAAAGTAACGCTGAGGCGTAAAGCCAAGTGCGTCAAAGGGGTAGCAGGTATACAAAATCAGATTTTCGTCCGTACGGGTAAAATCGTAGGTGGTTGCATCCTGATAATCCGCCACCTTCATTTCGGTCACCCGGTACACATAGCTGCCGTAATGAGTATCAATGTGAATGAGGCTGCCTTCCTGCACATCCTGCAGGCCATTAAAGAAGGTGTTGTTATGGCCTGCCAGCAGAACCGTCCTGCTTTCACCGGGAATCCCTGCCCCCACCGAATCCGCATACGTTGCCACACCCCGGTTCAGCTCACGAGTGGAGTCGCCGTAATACAGCGGTGCATCCACACTGGTGCCCTCGATGGTGATCTGTCCATACTGGTCACCTTTAGAGGGATACACCAGCTGACTGAACGGCACCGAAGTGGCGTTTTCAATGCTGTTGGCCAGTCCCTCGTACAAGTTGGTGGGCTGACTCGTCTCCTCCTTGCTGAACAGGTACTTTGCGAGCCCCACATAAGGCCCCACCGTTGGGGCGGCTGCCAGGTAAATCACACCGGCAGTGATTGCAAAGAACAAAACCGGCACGCCCACAAAGCTGAGCAGCTTGCGCCAGAGCGGCGCCTTGGGCCGGGAAGGAGCCGGGCGGGTTGGCCGGGAATCGTCCGGCCGATGGTATACGGGCATGGGATAGCCCCCTTTCAAGAGATGCCTGCCCCGCCCCATGCCTCCTTTGGGGAGACAGGCCGGCGGTGACAAATAATATATATCAGAGGCAAAAAGCCTTTATATACAGAAAAAACAAGGAAAGTTAGCACAACGGGTTCCTTTCCTTGTTTGTGGGCAAATTATGTGGCAAACACATCATTTGCCTTGTTCGAGTGATTACTCACCCAGCTTGCGAGCCTTCACAGCAGCAGCACCCAGTACGGAAGCCACAGCCAGAGCCACAACAGCAGCGCCGGTGGTGTTCAGGCCAGTAGCCTTGATCACGCCAGCGGTAGAAGCGGCAGCGCCACTGGTAGCAGTGGTGGTGTCCTTCTTGGAGCTGTCGGTCCACTCGGGAGCGCGCTCAGCGTTAGCGGGGGTAGACTTCTCGGCAGTGATGGTAACACCACCAACCTTCACAGAAGCCTTAACGGTAGCGGAACCGTCCAGATTCAGCTGAACGTTAACGTCACCCACCTCCACGCTGTTGTTGCCGGCAGCAGCCTTCATCTCAGTCAGAGCGGTGTTCACAATGTCAGTGATCTCCTTCTGGCTGTTAGCGGTCTGCAGAGCAGCCTGAGCCTTAGCAGCGGCAGCCTTAACAGCAGCCACGTCAACGCTGTCGGGATCGGTCAGGCCGTCGATGGCGGCATTGACCTGATCCATGGAAACACCGTAAGCCTTAGCCTGATCGGCGTACTTGGCAGCCTCAGCCTTCAGAGCGTCATGACCCTCAGCAGCGAAAGCGGAGGTAGCCATGGCAGCAGCCAGAGCCAGAGCAGCAACGGTAGAAATAACCTTCTTCATTGGTATCGTCCTCCTTTCCCCAAAGATTTTATATAACGCAGGTTTCCCCGCGTTATACCGAGTGAAATTCAGAACCACCGGCCAAAGAACTTCTTCGGCTTGGAGGCGTCCCGCAGCTGGGGTTCCAGCCCGGCGAACACGTCCGCAGCGTTCTGCGTAAGATAGCGGACCATATCAGTGCCCTGCCAGCCTTCGACCTTCTGCATGGCAGGGCCGATGAGCGGCGGACGCTTGTCCACAGAATGAGTATCGGTGGAGAGCACGTGAACGAGCTGCCACCGCAAAAACTTTTGAATCATGGCCTGGCGGCTGCCCACGCGCATGATGCTGCTGGCATTCACCTGGGTCACAGCGCCCGCACTGACCAGATCGAACAGGCGGGTGGGATCGCTGAGCATATAAGGATAACGCTCCACATGGGCCAGCAGTGGTGTGATGCCCTGCAGCCCCAGGTTATAAAAGATATCCTTTGCCCAACTGGGATAAAACATGGGGGAAAATTCCACCAGGAGGTAAGGCGTATCCTGCAAAAGCAGCGGCTCCAGATCCAGCTCCAGCAGATTGGAACTGAAGAACACTTCCGCACCCAGTTTCAGCTTGACCGGAAGGCCCTGCTGTTGCACTGCATTCTGCAGAATTGCAAAAGCCTCAGCCCGGCGCTGGGTGAATTCCTCCACACTGGTGCGCTCGGCGTTGAAGTGCGGGGTAAGGGCGATCTCATCCACCCCCTGCTCCAGCTGGCGCCGGATCAGGGCCAGCGAATCTTCCACAGTCTGTGCGCCGTCATCAACGCCCGGCAGGATATGGCTGTGAAGGTCCGTCATGAGCCGCTCTTCCTTTCCTTATTTATAATAGCCGTATTCGTAGGAATAGTAGTAACCGGTGTCGCGGGTGGTGCTCTTCAGATCAAAGCCGTTCAGCACCGCGCCAATCACGTTGGCGTTGGCCGCCTCCAGATTCTTTTTCGCCAGCTGTGCCGACTCGATGGTGGCGTTTGCATGGCTTACCACGAAGATTACACCGTCGGCCAGTGCGCTCAGCACCGCCGCATCGGTAACCACCGAGGCGGGAGGGGTATCCATAATAATGTAATCATACTGCTCGGAAAGGCCATCCAGCATCTTGGCCATGCGGGCGCTGCCCAGCAGCTCCGCAGGGTTGGGCGGGATCACACCGGCAGTGATGACGTCGATGTTCAGATCACTGAAATGCACGATCACATCCGCGGGCGTTGCCTCGCCGCTGAGCACGTTTGTCAGACCGCTGGCGCGGCGGGTGATGCGCAGGTATTTGTGCATGACCGGCTTACGCAGGTCACAGTCGATGATCAGTACCTTTTTACCGTTTTCAGCCAGAGAGATTGCCAGGTTGATTGCCACGTTGCTCTTGCCCTCACCGGGAATGGAGCTGGTGATGACCAAACGGCGGTAATTGTTGCTGGCCGCCATGAAATTGATGTTGGTGCGCAGAGTCTTGTACGCCTCCACATACTGGAAGGGAGCGTCTTTCGAGATGATCTGCAGCTTGCGGTTGCTGGGCTGATCTTTTCTCTTTTTCTTCCCGAATGCGGGCAATTTGAAAGCCATCGATCAGTCCTCCACTTCCACCTGCGGAATGACGCCCAGCACAGTAAAGCCCAGATGCTTCTGGATGTCGTCATCCGACTTAAAGGTATTGTTCAGCATTTCCTTCAGGAAAATAAAGCCCACACTGGCCACCAGGCCCAGCAGGCCGGCAATGGCGGTGTTCATGGTCTTGTTGGGCGAAACCGGGGCGTCACCCACGCGGGCATCCGAGATAACCTTTACGGAACCGGCCTCTACCGCTTCCTGGATCACATCGGGTGCAATCTCCACAATCTTGCCCACAATGGCCTTGGCCTCAGCGGGATTTTCATCCTCCACCGAGATCTGCATCACCTGGGTGGAGTCCACCGCAGACACGGTCACCCGGTCAGCCAGCTGCTCGTAGGTCATATCCAGGCCCAGTTCATCAATCACCTGATCCAGAACCGTGTCGCTCTTCACGATGATGCCGTAGGTAGCCACCAGATTTTTCGCAGTGGTGAGCATATCGTTGGTCAGATTGTTGCTGGTCTGGCTCTGCTGCGAGTTTACGATCATGGTAGCGCTGGCCCGGTACTGCGGGGTAATCAGAAAGCTGGTGATCAAAAAGCCCACGATGGCGCACACGATCGTGCTTGCCACAATAGCCAGCAGATTGTTTTTCAGCATGAAAAATATTTCACGCAGGTCTATGGTCTCGTACTCTTGCTCCACAGTCTTTCCCCCACTAATTGATAAAAAAGGACATATTTTGTCCTGTTAAAAATGCCATTCAATCAAAACGGTTAAGATTTTATTTGAAACTACTCAATGACGTTTTAAAGTATATCACAAAGGTTTTTGGCCTGCAAGGCAAAAGTGTTTTTTCGTAAACTCGCATAAAGGAATTCCGCCCTTCGATTCATTCTTTAGATAAATTCATACCTGGTTTGTCATGAAGCTCCATATTTCGGCCTTCCAACAGCATAAATTCCCTTTAAACAGAGCTATTCCTGCTATCATTTTCCATTCAGTGAACCCTTTGATGCATAAAAATAAGGAGCGCAATTGCTTGCGCTCCTTATTGAAAAAGCTGTTTTACGCTGCCGGTTCCGCGGTAGGCTCCGGTGTTGCCGTCTGACCGTCTTCCTCCGTCTGAGCAGCTGTATCGCCGCCTTCTGTGGAATCCGCTTGGCCATCGCCCTCATCGGCATTGGCTGCATCACCGGTTTCCCCGTCTGTCTGGTTCTCATCTCCAGTCTGACCGGTATCGTTTTCTCCCGCTGTACTCGTCTGCGCAGTGTCGGATTCTCCGGAATCCGATGCAGTGATGGAGCCGGGCGACCAGGTGGGCCGCAGGCTGCCATCCTCCAGCTGATGGGATACATCCAGCGTGCCCTGCTCGGTATCGCCGATGCCTTTACCGTCTTCGTTGTGCAGCAGATAGGCGGCAAACTTGATCTTGTAGTCCAGATTATTAAAGGTACCAAGCAGCACCTTGGCCCGGTTCTGGTAGATGAAGTACAGCTCGTTGGAATCACCGAACTGAATGCTGGTGCAGTCATCCTTCAGCTCGTAGGTCCAAAGCAGTTCCAGCAAGCGGTTCACGTCATCCATCGGGTCGTGCGCACTTTGCTCACTGCCCGATGTGGAGGAGGACGAAGAAGATGCTGTAGATTGAACCGCGGACACTCCGGAAGCAGCGGGTGCCGGAGTGGCGGTGGCATTGGGTGTTGCCAGCTTCAGGTAATACCCGGCCACCGGCGCTTCAATGTCCAATCCAAGCAGCGCAGGCAGTCCCTGAGGCTGCTCCTCGCTGATCTTCATAATTTTAAGCCCATCGCTCAGGGTCAGCCAGCCACTGTCCGACTGGGCACACCAGGTTTCCACGGCCGGTTCCACCCGGATCACC
>PPYE01001320.1_pt1 | contig 13374 bp, 13 predicted proteins | sample 1559881 | NCBI WGS metagenome assembly PPYE01 (sample SAMN08240022, study PRJNA423297) | Human gut metagenome, whole genome shotgun sequencing project.
TGCACACTGTAGCTCATATGGGCGGGCGCGTATGCGGCATCGAAGAGCTGAAAGCGCGGCGGTGATCCGAATGGGGCGCCGCTTATATCGCATGACGACGTGTTTGGCAAATCGAGTGGGGGCGTTTATGGACTTATCCCCATGTTATACACAGAGTTATCCCCCTGATGTGGATAACTGCATATGTTATCCCCAGAGTTATCCCCTAAATGTGGATAACTCAACTTTTTTGTCCACATGACGTCACCCGTGCGTGTCGCGCAGGTAAACGCCGGCTGAATATGACTTGCGAGCAAGCCGTGTGTGACGGTGACGAATGTCGCGTCCGCTTACCGCGACATGCCGTCCGAGAGATGGCCCTGTGCATTTTTCGCCAGATATCTTCCACCGGAAAAGCTCCGATATATACTCAAGTCTTATGGCAGCAGAAGAAACGAATTGGGGAGGGCCGCGCCCGCAATCAGGTGGCTCGTATGTGCAGGGCGACGCGGGGTCGCCGGGGCGCGACGCCGTGTTCGACCGCGTGCCTCCGCACGACGACGAGGCGGAGATGGCGGTGCTCGGCGGCATGCTGCTGAGCAAGGACGCCATCGGCGAGGTCAGCCAGATGATCGACGTCACCGACTTCTACCAGCCGAAGCACCAGACGATATACGAGGCGATCATCGACCTGTTCTCGAACTCGCAGAACGTCGATGTGGTGATCGTCGCCAACCAGCTGATGAAGGACGGAAACCTCGACAAGGTGGGCGGCGCCGACTATCTGCACACGCTCGTCGCGTTCGTGCCGACTGCCGCAAACGCCACGTACTATGCCGAGATCGTGCATCAGCGGGCGATATTGCGCAACGTGATCGCGGCCGGCACCAAGATCGCGCAGCTCGGCTACTCGGCGGAGGGCTCGCAGGCCGAAGACGTGGTGAACCTCGCGCAGGCCGAGGTCTACGAGATGAGTACCGGACGCGTCAAGCAGGACTACGAGGCCATCGGCCCGGTGGTGCACGATGCGCTCGAACAGCTCGACAAGCTGCAGAACGGCGACCTGAAAACCGGCGTGCCGACGGGTTTCCGCGATATCGACGACGTGACCCAGGGTCTGCAGCCCGGCCAGATGGTGGTCGTGGCAGGGCGCCCCGCCATGGGCAAGTCGACGCTGGGCATCGATTTCGCCCGTGCGGCTGCGCTGCATCACAATATGACGTCGATCGTGTTCTCGCTGGAGATGAGCAAGGTGGAGCTTGCGCAGCGCATCATCTCCGCCGAGACCAACATTCCGCTCGCGGCGATGCGCCGCGCCGACGACATCACCGCCGACCGGTGGAACACGCTCAACAATTTCTGGAACAAGTTGCAGAACGCGCCGCTGTTCATCGATGATTCGCCGAACATGTCGCTGATGGAGATCCGTGCGAAATGCCGCCGTCTCAAGCAGACCAACGACCTCAAGCTCGTCGTTATCGACTACCTGCAGCTGATGTCATCCGGCAAGCAGGTGGAAAGCCGACAGCAGGAGGTCTCGGAGTTCTCGCGAGCGCTGAAGCTGCTCGCCAAGGAGCTGGAAGTGCCGGTCGTGGCGTTGTCCCAGCTGAACCGTGGGCCCGAGATGCGCAACGACAAGAAGCCGCAGCTGTCCGACCTGCGCGAATCCGGCTCGATCGAGCAGGACGCCGACGTGGTGTTGCTGGTTCATCGACCGGATTTCTACGACAAGGAGGACCGGCCCGGCGAGGCGGATATCATCATGGCGAAGCATCGTAACGGTCCGACGGAGACGTTCCATCTGGCGTTTCTGGGCGCATACTCGAAGTTCAAGGACATGCCGCAGGACTACAACAGCGATCAAGGAGTGTGACGATGGGTGAGGAAAACGGATCCCAGCCTCGTGAAACATCGCGTGAAACACGGCGCGAGGCGCTGGGCGGGCAGTCGGATGCGGCGCGTCCATGGACCGCGTTCGCTACGCCGCTGATCGGCAAAGCCGTACGCGGCGCCTCTCGGCTGCTGCGGCACGGCGGCAGCGCGTTCCCTGGCAAGATCGTCGAACAGATCGACCCTGGTTTCCTCGCCCGCACGCTCGCCGACCTGCCGTATGGCGTGGTGCTGGTGTCGGGCACGAACGGCAAGACCACCACGACGCGCATGGTCGCCTCGATGCTGGAGACGCTGGGACTCAAGGTGTTCACCAATCCGACCGGCTCCAACTTCACGCGCGGCGTCGTCTCGGCGCTGCTGACCGAAGTGCCGTTGAACGGCAGGCTGGACGCCGACGTGGCCGTGCTTGAGCTTGACGAGGCGTATGCGGTGAAATTCGTGCAGCAGGTGAAACCGCGGTTCGCGCTGTTGCTCAACGTGATGCGCGATCAGCTCGACCGGTTCGGCGAGATCGACAACACCGCGCGTCTGCTGGAGCGTGTCGCCGAAGCGACGACGGGCACCGTGGTGCTCAACCGTGAGGATCCGCGAATCGCGCGTTTCGCTTCGGCCGTGCCGGAAGGCACCGGAGTGCGCTATTTCGGGCTGGCGCCCGAACTGCGTCGGTTCTTCCCCTCCGACGACGACATGCAGACCACCGTCGCCGAAGAGGCCGCGAGCGTGGCCGGCAATGGCAGGCCGTCGGCAAATGACCGCGCGCAGCAGGAGCCGGCAGGCACATCGGTTTCGGCTGAGGCCCCCGATGCCGATGGGCGCGAGGCGACGGCCGATGTCACGCTGACCCGTGTCGGCAACCATGAGGCCGATTTCCTGATTGACGGGCGGGCCGTCCATACCGCCGTCAAGCTGGAAGGCGTGTACAACCTGTTCAACGCGGCGGCGGCGCTCGCCACCGTCCGCGCGGTCATGGCGCAGGATATTGCTTCGGCGCAGGTCGCCGAGACCGTCCCCGCCGAAACCATGCCCGGCCAGGCCTCGCATGCGTCAGACGCGGCGATATCTGACGAGAGCCCAGTAGACAGCCCAGTAGACCATGACCGGCTTCTGGCGGCGCTCGCCGAGGTGACCCCCGCGTTCGGCCGCGGCGAAACGATTGCGGTCAACGGCAGCGACGTGCAGCTGCTGCTCGTCAAGAACCCGATGGGCTTCAGGCTGTCGCTCGGCTCGTTCCCGCCCGACGGGCATGACACGATGATTGCCATCTGCGACCTGTACGCGGACGGGCGCGACATGAGCTGGCTGTGGGATGTCGATTTCACCAGCCTGCGCCCGACTGGCGTCGCGATGGTGTCGGGTACGCGAGCCTGGGACATGGCGTTGCGGCTCGAATACGATCAGGTCAGGGTGGAGCAGACCGGCACGGATCTGGAGGCGGCGGTGCGGCAGTTCGTCACCGCCCGTCCCGGTGTGCCCAAACACATCTACTGCACGTACACGTCGATGCTCCGCGTGCGTGCCGAACTCGCCAAGCTGACCACCGTCGCCGATGCCGGCGTCGGGCGATGAACGGCGCGGCGACTGACAGCATGAGCGGGAAAGGTGAACGGATATGGGAAAAGTGATCGACGTGATGTCCCTCTACCCGAAGGACATGAACATCTACGGGGATTCCGGCAACGTGCTGGTGGTTCTGCGCCGGCTGGCACTGTACGGGTATGAGCCGCGCCTGCACGCATACAATCAGGGCGACGAATGGCCCGAGCGCGTGGACATGATCCTCGGTGGCGGCGGTCAGGACACCGGGCAGAAGAAAATCACCGGCGACCTGTTCAAGCGGGCCGGCCGGCTGCGCGACCTGGCCGCGGACGGTACGCCGATGCTGATGATCTGCGGCCTGTTCCAGCTGTTCGGCGAATACTTCGAGACCTCGGAAGGCGAGCGGTTGGACGGCATCAACGTGCTCGGCGCGTACACGGTGGGGCAGAGCCACCGGATGATCGGCAATCTGGTCGAGCACAGCGACGAATTCGGCGACGTGATCGGCTATGAGAACCATTCCGGGCAGACGTTCCTGCGCGAGGGAACGTTGCCGCTGGGGCATGTCGATCATGATGGTACCGGCAACAACGGCGAGGATCATACGGAAGGCGCTCGTGTCGGCAATGTCATCGGCACGTACATGCATGGCTCGCTGTTGCCGAAGAACCCCGCGGTCGCGGATTTCCTGATTCGGGCCGCAGTGACGAGACGGTACGGGGAGTTCGAGCCGGACCAGTCCAGCGAGCAGATGTTCGAACTGGCACGGTTGGACGCTCTGGCGGACAAGGCCCGCAAGGTCGCCGCCGCCCGCCCCCGGTGAATTGGACGGTTCCGTGCCCTCGGACTCTGCGATGCTTGACGGGTCGATGAGCTTGATGGGCCGATGAGCGGATTGCCGGGGCGTGGTTTCCATCTCATAGCGGAAACCACGCCACCCCTATCGCGTTATGCGACGGGTGGGGGTAATCTTGGAACCACAAGTAACCAAAGGAGGTATCATGGCTGATTTCGATTTGGGTGAAGGCCTGCGCCGGGTGTTTCTCGCGGGCGTTGGGGCATTGGCCACCGGCGTTGAGCTGGGGCAGCAGAGCTTTGAGAAGAGCCAGCAGATCGTCGACGGTCTGGTGAAGAAGGGCGAGCTCACCGTGGAACAGGGCAAGGCGTTGAACACCGAGCTCAAGCACAAGGCGCAGGAGGCCAAGGAGAAGGCCGAGGAAAAGACTGAGGGCGCCAAGGAGCAGAGCGATGCCGGTGCCGCCGCCGAAGATCCTTCCCCGGCGGAAGGCTCCGCTGCTTAGCATGCCGGAGCAGCACACCATGCCGTCCTATACCGCGGGCGGCCATGCCGGCGACCCACGGCATGATCCGGAACGGGGGAAATCCGCATCGGGGTCGGACGGTTCGGCGAAAGACGGTGTCGTGACGCGACGTGCCGGCAAACGCCGCGAATGGGACGGGTCTCCCACCATCGGGCTGTTCAACAATCATCGCGACACCTTCTCCAGCCGATATCACCTGACGAGGCGCGGGAAAGTCAAGCGCCTCGGACAGATCATGCGCATTGCGAACCAGTTCGACGTGGTGCACGGCCTCACTCCGGTGAAGATGAGGCTGATGCTGGAGGCACTGGGCCCCACATTCGTCAAGGTCGGGCAGATACTGTCCATGCGGTCGGAGATTCTGCCGCAGTCGTTCTGCGACGAGCTCGCGAAGCTGCGCGCCGATGCCGACCCGATGCCGTATCAGATCGTCGTCGACACGTTGACGCAGGAATATGGCCGCCCCATAGGCGAGGTGTTCGCCCGCATCGATCCGACGCCGCTCGGTTCCGCATCCCTCGCGCAAGTGCATCGCGCCACGCTGGTCACCGGCGAAGACGTCGCCGTGAAGGTGCAGCGGCCTGGCGTGCGCGAGATCATGGCGTTGGATGTGTCCATCATGCGTTCGATCGCCCGGACTGCCACGAAGATGCTGCCCAGTGCGCAGGTGGTGGATCTTGGCGGCGTGGTCGAGGAACTGTGGGATACGTTCGAATCCGAGACGGATTTTCTGGTGGAGGCGCGTAACCTCAGCGAGTTCAAGCGCTTCTGCGAAGCCTATCGGTATATGGACTGCCCGAAACCGTACATGGATCTGTGCACCGAGCACGTGGTCGTCATGGATTACGTCGAGGGCATCGCCGTCTCCCATACCGATCAGCTGATCGAAGCCGGGTATGACCTCAAGGAAATCGGCACCAAGCTGGTCGACAACTATGCGACGCAGGTGCTGGACGACGGTTTCTTCCATGCGGATCCGCACCCCGGCAACATCATCATCTCCGGTGGCCAGATCGTGCTTATCGATCTGGGCATGACCGGGCGGCTCAACAGCCAGGCCCGCAGCGTGCTCCGGGAGATGATCTTCGCCGTCGCCAAACAGGATTCCGCCGCGCTGGCGGACGGTCTGCTGCGTTTCGCGGGCACCGAGTCCAATCCTGAGGATTACCCCGCGCTGCTGGCCGACCTGGACATGGTCGTCAAGGAGTTCGGCACGGTAGACCTGGGCGACCTGGACATAGCGGCGTTCCTGACGTCGCTGACGTCGTTGGCCCAAAGGCATGGCATCGAGGTGCCGGGCACGGTGACGACGGTCGGCAGGGCGTTGGTCACGTTGGAGGGCCTGCTGGATGAATTCATCCCCGACGTGAACATGATTCAGATCATCTCCGACCATATTGCTGGCAGCAAGTCGTTGGATCGAGCGGCGAAAGACGAGATCAAGGCGCTGGGCGTCGAGGGACATCAGGCATTGCACGGCCTGCTGTCCGCGGCGAGCGAGTCCAGGGTCGCGATGCGCATGCTCACCCGAGGCCAGCTGCGCATGAACATGGAGGTCGTTGGTTCCGAGGAACCGATGCGCCTGCTGTCGGACATGGTCAACCGTCTGACGATGGCGTTGATCGTCGTCGGCCTGTTCGTCGGATCGTCGATCGTGTACTACGCGGGCATGAAGCCGATCATCTTCGGCATACCGGTCGTGGGATTCATGGGATATGTGATAGCGTTCATCCTCTCCGCATGGATCGTGTTCGACATCTACTTCAAGGGACGCAGATCAAAGCGCCGGTAGTACTCGACGGAATGATTTGCGCCCCACGGTCCGGTCGGTCTTCAGGCCGGGCAGTTTTACGGGCCGGTCAGTTTTCCAGGAACAGCTGCGGTGCCTTCATGAAGTTGTTGGCGCAGTGTTCCCCGCAGAAGTAATAGGTCGTGCCGTCGTGCTCGCGCGTGATGGCGTCGTTGTTGACGGCGACGGTCATGCCGCACACAGGGTCGGTCGCGGTCTGCGTCGCGTCGTTCATGTCTGCGGAATGCATGTGGTTCATGTGCATGGGTTGCTCCTTGTTCGGCTGATGGTGATGGCCCTCATCGGTGTGATGGCCATCGGCACGGGGACGGTCTCCGGTGTCGAGAATGATGCTGCGCGCGCCGTGTTGGTCGGGCGCTCTCCTGTCGGCGTCTCTTCCGCCTGCGGCGGTGAAGGAGACGGTGTCGGGGCTCAGTGTGACGCGCCGCATGCGGTTCGCGTTCAGCACCAGGCAGACGGAGCTGAGCGCCATCGCCAGGCCTGCGATCATCGGGCTGAGCAGCCAGCCGGTGAAGGGGTACAGCACGCCGGCGGCGATGGGGATGCCGATGATGTTGTAGCCGAAGGCCCAGGCGAGATTCTCCCGGATGTTGCGCATCGTGGCTTGGGATAGGTTGAGGGTTTTCACCACGCCTCGCAGGTCGCCGCTCATGAGGGTCACGTCGGCGGATTGCATGGCGATGTCGGTTCCGGTGCCGATGGCTATGCCCACGTCTGCCTGTGCCAAGGCGGGGGCGTCGTTGATGCCGTCGCCCACCATGGCCACCAGTCCATTGGGGACGTCGGCGATGGCGGGGGCCACCGACGACTGTGCCGCGGCGGCGTCGCGCGATATCTGCAGCTGTCTTATCCAGTAGGCCTTGCCGTCGGGCCTGACCTGAGCGATCACCGTGTCGATGCCGACTTCCGCGGCGACGCGTTCGGCGACCTCCGCCTTGTCTCCCGACAGCATCACCGTGCGGATACCAGCGGCTCGAAGCGCTGCTATCGCCTCCTTGGAACCCGGCTTGACGCTGTCCTTCGTATAGCTCGGCTTGGCGTAGTCGGCGTCGTCATCGATGGCTCCGACGGTGATCGTCCCGGTCTTGTCGAACACGACGGTTCGGATGTCGCGGGCCTGCTCCAAGGCCCTGGCGGATGTGACCAGCACGCCGTTCGTGGCGCCGAGGCCGGTCGCCGCGGTCACCGATAGCGGCGTGGCCAGTCCGAGCGCGCAAGGACACGCGATGATCAATACGCTGACCGCCGTCACCAGCGCATGGGCTAGTTTGGGTTGCGGCCCGAACGTTATCCATATGGCACCGGTCCACAATGCGGCGATAATCACCGCGGGGACGAACACACGGGCGATCCTGTCGGCCAGACGCTGCACGGGCGCTTTGGTCGCCTGTGCGCGTGCGACCAGAGCGATGATCTGGGAGAGCACCGTGTCCTCGCCGGTGCGTGTGACCTTCATGACCACATTGCCCTGCTGCATGATGGTCGCCCCCGTCAGGGGCTCTCCGACGCCACGCCGGGCCAGAACGGATTCGCCGGTGATCATGGACTCGTCGACGCTGGCCTCGCCGGCCAACACGACGCCGTCCAGCGGTATGCGCTCGCCGGCGCGGATCACCAGCAGATCGCCGGTCTTCACGCGGTCGATGTCGATGTCTTGGGATTGGGCAGGGTCGAGCCATCCGTCGCCGGATGCCTTGCCGGCGGCCAGATCCTTGGCCAGTGGCGTTCCGACATCGAGGATGTGGGCGACACGTGGGCGCAGCTTGATCAGTGATTGCACGGCCTTTCCGGTGCCCTCACGGGCTTTCGCCTCCAACAGGCGTCCGACCAGAACGAGCGTGATCACTACGCCGACCGACTCGAAGTAGGGCTCTCTCGACCCCTCGGGCATCAGCTCCGAGACGAAGCACAAGGCGATGCTGTACAGGTATGCGGCGGTGGTCCCCAATGCCACCAACGAGTTCATGTCCGGAGAACGATGCCACAGTGCCGGCCATCCGACGCGGTGGATCGGCGCCCCGCAGTAGAACATGACCGGGGTGATGAGTATGGCCTGCAGCCAAGGGTTCATCAGCCATGAAGGAACGAGCGAGTGACTGACGAGCATGAGCATCATGGGGACGAACACCGGGAGCGTGAGAACGGTGCCGATGGCCACCAGCATGCCGGTATGGCGAATCTCCTGACGGCGTTCCTCCGCCTCCTGCCGCTCGGCCAGCAGCGCGTCCGCGGCGGACATCCTGGGCGTGCCGGCCGGTATGGCGGTCCCGGTCGATGCAGTGCCGTCGTCCGGTTTTGTGGCGGAGTCCGTCTCCCCCTCGACGCGAAGCAACCCATGCACCATGTTCATACCGCATGCAAAGGGGTAGTCGCCGGCCGGCAGCGGCGGAAGCGACATCTCGGTGGTCTCGTTGCCCGGCAGCATCGTGTCCGTTCCGAGATCGGGGAACACGACATGCGACGTGCATTCGCCGGTCTCCTTCCGATCGAACCTCAGCGTGATCGGAATGCCGGCTTGCATCGTGACGATATCGGGGGAGTACCCACCCCTGACCGTGATGGTCGCCTGTTGAACGCCGTCATGCAGCGTCGCCCGGGCGCCTCCCCTTCTGGGCGCGAAGAAGAATCGCAGGATGCACCATGTCAGCACGGCGGCTATCACCAGTGCCGCCGCACCGAGGAAGATGTCGAATTCCATCGCCGCTCCTTTCCCCTTTCTATCATAATCTCGGATATTAACTATACCCTATACCCCTAGAGGGTATATAATGCGTGTTGTCAGGAATGTTCGCGCTGGGCGGAAGGTTGGTTATGCAGGGTTACGACGGAGACAAGGCGAAGATCCTCGCGCGGCTGCGGCGTGTCGAGGGGCAGGTCCATGCGGTCGCGCAGATGGTGGAGGATGATGTGTATTGCATCGATGTGCTGACCCAGATCTCCGCCGCGACTTCGGCATTGAAGGCCGTGTCGGTGATGCTGGTTGACGACCATCTGAACCATTGCGTGCGGCAGGCGGCGGCCGAGGGCGGCGAGGTGGCCGACGAGAAACTGTCAGAGGTCGAGAAGGTGATTTCCCGACTGGTTCGCTCATAAGTGCGGCACTCGTTCGTCCGCGGGATGATGTGTAATAATACACATGTTCGATGAAGTGCTTGATGTGGTGATCGTTGCGGTGGTGGCGTTGTTGGGTCTGGCCGCCGGATTCGCGCTGGGCAAAATGCGTGGCCAAGCCTCCGCCCGCATGGCGAAGGCCTCCGAGGTGGACGCGCTGAGGGGCGCCGGGAAGAGCAGGAAAAAGCGCTGACAGAGCAGGGCAAGGTGCTGTCGGCGTTGGCTCCTTTGCAGAAGAATCTCGATGAGCTGCAGCAGAAGGTCTCGAACATCGAGGAGGGGCGCAAACACGAGATGGGCGTGCTGGGCGAGCAGCTCAAAGGGCTGGGTGAGCAGCAGGCGAGGCTCGACCGTGAGACGAGCTCGCTCTCGGCGGCATTGCGCAACAACAAGGTCCGCGGCGCTTGGGGAGAGGCGCAACTGCGCAACATTGTGGAGTCCGCCGGTTTGCTGGAGCACGTCGACTTCGATACGCAGGTGGTGATGACTGGCGTCGACGGTAAGACGCTCCGGCCTGACATGATCGTCCATCTGCCGGGAGGCAAGACGATTCCCATCGACGCGAAGGTGCCGTATGCCGATTATCAGCGGGCCTGCATGATTCCGGAAACCGCGGGGCCTGAGGATCTGGAACGGCGTGACGAGCTGCTGCGGTCGCATGCGAAAGCTTTGCGTGAACACGTCAGGGCATTGGGTGATAAGGCGTATTGGAGTGCATGCGACACGGCCCCTGATTTCGTGATCGCGTTCATTCCCAACGAGGCGTTGCTGCAGGCTGCAATGGAGGCCGATCCGACATTGATGGATGACGCCTTCGCCCGCAAGGTCGCATTGACCTCGCCGGTCACCCTGTGGGCCGTGCTGAAATCCGTCGCATACGCTTGGCAGCAGCAGAGCCTCACCGATGACGCCAAGACCCTGTTCGACCTGTCGAGGGAACTGTACGAGCGTTTCGCCGTACTGGGGGAGCGTGCGAACAAACTCGGTACCGCGCTCACCCGCACCGTGACGGCGTACAACCAATTCGCATCATCGTTGGAATCCCGCGTGCTGGTCACCGCGCGCAAACTGCAGAAGCTCGATCAGGCCACGGTCATCGGGTCGGTGAACATCATCGATCCGGACAAATCCGATGTCCGTGAAATCACCGCCCCGGAAACCACCTCCGAATAAAACCAACGCAAGAGCATCCAAAGGAATACCAGCATGACTCGGCCCCCGCCAGCGAGGCAAATACGCAACCGCGCGGATATGCATGGCCATTGCCGGCGGTGACTTGACGGCACGCAACGATATCCTGAGAACCATGAATGAAGAGCAAGGATTCCGCAAGACCGGGACGACCGGAACCGCTGTGGGCACGAACAACATTCCTTCCGACGCATCGCCGAATCAGACGGATGACTTCTCCATGCTGGAGCCGCGCGAACAGCTCCGACGGCTGATTGCCGCGGAAATGGAAGGCAAGCCGTTCTGCGAGCTCGCCGGCGTCACCTTCGACCATCGCGGGGCGGCTATCGTCGGTCACATTCTTCTGGACACGCTTGAGGAGAACGGCTATTCCATCGGTGATTTCGACGCCGTCGGTGCGTTGACCGCCGCGGCCGTTCCACTGGTCGGCGCGATGATTCAGGCGGCGGCATCGCGCGGTGAAGACCTCGACGGATTCGTCATGGACTTCGTATACCCGTCCATCAAAGGCCCGTCCATCAAGGGCAAGCGCGTGGTATTGCTGGATTCATGGCTCTCGGAGAAATCCTATGTGCAGACCTCGTCGCTGGTGACGCTGCGCAACGGCAATGAGCTGAGCCTCGATTTCGGCGTGGTGGAGCATGAAGGCGCGAAAGTGGTTGCCATCGCATCGCTGATCGGCGGCGTCGACATGACCGAACCCGTCATCGAGGTCGTCAACCCCGTGAGCGGTGAACGGCAGGAGCTGCCATTCATCGAAATCTACCACGAATCCGAACTGCGATAGCCATGCACAAGCCCAACCCCATCTCTCTGGCGGCAAAGGCTTCGGGGGAGCCGGAATTTCGTGAAGTCGGCGTAGGACCATGGACGCAGGAGCACCCCGGTGAGCCACGCCCGGATGACCCTAAATCGCCGAACTACGATCGACGCTACGATACGACGCTGCTGGATGAAGGCGATCGTCGCAACGTGCTCGACCGTTACCGGTACTGGACCGTGAACGCCATTCGCGACGATCTGGACGCGGCCGGTCGCCACGGCTTCGAAGTCGCCATCGAAAACTGGACGCACGATTTCAACATCGGTTCCATGGTGCGCACGGCGAATGCGTTCACCGCGAATCGCGTGCACATCGTTGGCCCGCACAAATGGAACCGCAAGGGCTCGCTGATGACCGAGCTGTACCAGCACGTTGAGTATCATCCCAGCATCGACGAACTCGTCACCTGCTGGAAGCTGCGCATCGCGGGAGAAATTGCCGCCGCCCAGGCACAGGCTGCCGCCGCGGCGATGCACTCGCATCAGGCTCACTCCGATGCGAGTGCGCTTCTCTCGGACGATGACGAATCCAACGGGTCCCCCCGATTCGCGTCCGCAACGGATCATTCGGGCTATGATGCGGTCGCGCGGGCCGACGCTCGCATCAGGACGCTGGAATCGTCCCGCATCATCGCATTGGATATCATTCCCGGTGCCGTACCGATGGAAACCTACCGTTTTCCGGAACGGTGTCTGATGCTGTTTGGCGCGGAAGGCCCCGGATTGTCGAACAAAGCTCTCGAACTCGCTGATGACGTGGTATACATCTCGCAATTCGGTTCCGTGCGGTCCATCAACGCCGGCGCCGCAGCCGCAGTGGCCATGCACAGCTGGATTGCGCAGCACGGGTGACGCGGGCGTGTATGCTCGAATCATGATAACGATAGAGGCCTTACCAAACGCTTCGGGCGTAAGACCGTGCTTGATAATGCCAGTTTCACCGCCGAAGACGACAAGGTGACCGGTTTCCTTGGGGCGAACGGCGCCGGGAAGTCCACGACGATGCGGGCCGCCCTCGGCTTGGTCACCCCCAATGCGGGCCGTGCGCTGGTTGACGGAGTGCCGTTCGTCAAGACACCATCGCCGATGACCGCCGTAGGAGCGGTTCTCGACGACAAATCCGCGCATAAGGGTCGGTCCGCCTACACCCATCTGCGTGGCCTCGCCCTTACCAACGGCATACCGCGATCCCGCGTCGATGAGGTCATCGAATTCACCGGCCTTGCGAGCGTGGAAAAGCGCAATGCAGGAGCATTCTCGCCGGGCAGGGCCGTGCGGTGCTGTTGAGCTCGCACCTGATGAGCGAGGTCGCATTGACCGCTGACGATCTCGTCATCATCGGTCGTGGCCGCATTCTGGAGACCACGACGGTCGCGGCGTTCGTCGCAGAGCATTCCACCCATCCGATCCGTGTCGCGGCGCCGGAACCCGACAAACTGCACGCGGTGTTCGAAACCGCGCCGCAGGTCACCGTCCGCGAGGTGCCCCGCAATGCCAACGACCCGCAGCAAGGCCGGGTGTTCCGCATTGAAGGTGCCGCATTGGAGCCGACTGCGCGGGCGCTCACCCACGCGCAGGCGCAGTACGAGACCCGCGCGATACCGGGGCAGGTGCCGGCCCAATACGGCGAGCCTGCCGCAACCTACACTCAGCCGAACACGCAGGAGGTGCCGCGATGACACAGCCTCATATCCCGCCGCAGCCTCAGCC
>PPYE01131000.1_pt1 | contig 13374 bp, 9 predicted proteins | sample 1559881 | NCBI WGS metagenome assembly PPYE01 (sample SAMN08240022, study PRJNA423297) | Human gut metagenome, whole genome shotgun sequencing project.
CTCTCGCTCGTTGAGTGCGTAGCGGTATGGGCACTGAAACTACCAGTGCCACATACCGACGTACTCAAACCCACGAGTCGCAAAGTTTTTCTACGGAATTACTGAAAACAAAAAAAGTGCCAACGAACACTTGACACAAACAACTTTTCTTTTTGTATTGTGTTTCAACACATTTACGTGTAAAATATAATTTATCCTGAATTAAGTTATATTAGAAGGGAGAACTATGAGAAAATGTAAGTTAAAAAAAGGATTAGCATGGATTTTAGCATGTGCATTATTTATGGGGATGACCCCGGTGAATACGCAGGCGAAGGAACAAAAAAACAGTGAAATTGTATTATTAACTGCAAATGTGACTTCAGGTGGAAGTGCGACCGGAGGGGCTGCTACGATAGAGCCTACAGCTGAACCAAAAGAAATTGTTACGGTAACACCATTTTCCGGCTTGTGGAAGTATTATGGACAGAAGCGTACATTTATCAGAGATGTGCATTACGCAGTATCCGATGAAAAGGATTTGCCGGATGGAGTTACACTTACGATTTCGTCGGAGACTGCCGGAAAACAGCAGTTTGTATTAAAGGATGAAAGAAGCAGTGATGAGAAACAGAAAATTTCTTATCAGCTGGCAAAAAATGCTCCGGCTTATGAAATTCGTGCTTATCATACGAATGCGGTGGCAAAGACGGAAAAAGATACAATTAATATTGCAGACAGGACAGGATTGACAGACGATAAGGTTGAGATAGAAGCACCGGCAGGCTATCGAATCAGCAGTCAGGCTTCAGTGGATGCAAATTGGGCAGATACGATGTCTGTGACGTTGACAGAAGGAAAAAATGAGATTGCTTATTATTTAGCATCGAAACAGGCAGATGCGACAAAGAATGCGATTGATACGACAAAGAAAACGATTACAATTGTGGCTGATTTTACAGCACCACAGATTACATCGGTTTCCGGTTTTGACAGTGATACCGATACGACTTCTTCCGGATTGATTACCGGAAATGAACCGGGTAAATTTTATTACGTGGTACTGCCAAAGGCGTTAGGCGAAGAGGCAGAGAAAGAAAGCGGTGGTATGACAACGAAATTTATATTGTCGCGTGTGACTTCTCATTATGGGATTGTCGGCTATGGAAGAGTAGATGGTGTAAAAGCTTCTGATTTTTCATTTAATGGACTTGCAGCGGAAACGGAATATGTAATTTATTCTTTTATGACAGATGATGCAGGAAATGAATCGGCAGTGGCAAAAAGTGCGGTCTTTACTACTGACAAAATGGCAATTGCCGGAAGTGTGGAAATAACCGGAACACCGGCAATTGATGAGATGCTTACCGCAAAACCATCACTGGATTCAGTGGATCCGGGTGAATTGTCTTATCAGTGGTATCGTGTAAAAAAAGCAGAGGATGCAGAGAGTTTTGAGTCCGTGTTAGATGAGACAGGTGGAGCCGAAGAAGACGATTTGGAAGCGGATGACGATGAGGATGATGACGAAGAAGAAGACAGCGATGACGATGGCGCATATGAGTTGGATGCCATCCACAAATTTGTGGCAAATGTAAAAGAAGAAGATGATGTCACGACCATTGACGGAGCGGCAGCAATTAAAGGAGCAACCGGGCTTACCTACAAAGTGACAAAAGAAGATATCGGATATCGTTTAATTTGCCAGGTGAAAGCAAAGAAATATTCCGGTTATCGTGCGAAATATGTGCCGGAAAATACAGCAATGTACCGTACGGTGATTATCCGTGTGAAAGTTCCGGTTAAGAAAAAAGCTTTGACAAAGAAAATGATTTGTTTGAAAAAGAAATATGCTTATGAAGGTAAGGCAATCAAAGGAAACGAAACGGTTAAGGATGGAAAAGAGGTGCTTGATTCCGGAAAAGATTACAAGGCATCTTATCAGAATAATAAAAATTTAGGAAAAGCAACAATTACGATTAAGGGAATCGGTAATTACAAGGGGACAAAAAAAGTTTCTTATACCATTGTGAAGCGTTCGGTCCGCTCGGCAACTTGTCATTATAAAAAGACAAGGAGTTATACCGGAAGATGGGTGAAACCAAATGTGACGTTGAAGGTGGGGAAAGTGAAATTAAAGAAAAATAGAGACTATACATTGGTGTACCGGAACAATCTTCAAATCGGAAAAGCCTCGGTTGTTATCCGAGGAATGGGCAATTTTACCGGAAAGAAAACCATTACCTTTAAAATTGTGCCACAGACACCGAAAATTCAGAAATTGAAGAAAAACAAGAAATCGTTTGTGATTACTTATTCGAGTGGCAAAATGGTACATGGGTACCGGATGGAAGTTTCGACGGCATCTTCCTTCGCTGCGAAAAAAACACAGAAATATATATTGAACGGAAACCGTTTTGAAGCGTTCGGTCTGAAAAAGGGAACATATTATATCCGTGTGAAAGCATACTACAGCAAAAAAGGAAAACGCTATGAGAGTGGTTACACAAGCAAACGGAAAATAAAAATTAAAAAATAAAGAGGTCAAAAAATTGGAAAATAAACTTGTACTGATTGATGGAAACAGCATATTGAACCGCGCGTTTTATGGTGTGCCGGATTTGACAAACCGCGAGGGCTTGCATACAAATGCGATTTACGGATTTTTAAATATTTTGTTTAAAATATTGGATGAAGAAGAGCCATCGCATTTGTTAATAGCGTTTGATGAAAAAGCACCGACTTTCCGCCATAAAATGTACGAAGAATACAAAGGGAAAAGAAAACCGATGCCGGCAGAATTGAGTGAACAGGTGCCGGTAATCCGAAATCTCCTTCAAGTGATGAATATCCGTATTTATGCGGAAGAAGGCATTGAGGCGGATGACATTTTAGGAACGATGGCGAAAAAAGCGGAGCAGGAAGGATATCTTGTTTCGATTGTATCCGGTGACCGCGATTTGCTGCAGTTAGCGACGGATACTATTTTGGTCCGCATTCCGAAAACGAGTCGTGGCAAGACGGTTGTCGAAGACTATCATACACCGCAGGTAATTGAAAAATACAGTGTTACACCATCTCAGATTATTGATCTCAAAGGGCTGATGGGAGATGCTTCAGATAATATTCCGGGTGTTCCGGGAATTGGTGAGAAGACAGCAGTTAAAATTCTGACGATGTTTGGTACGGTTGAAAATGCGATTGAGCATGTAGATGAAGTAACACCAAATCGTGCGAAAGAGGCGTTGAAGAACCATGTGGACATGGCAAAAATGAGTAAAGATTTAGCGACTATAAGGACAAACTGCAAATTGGGAGTGGTGCTTTCAGAGTGTACGTTTGAGGATATGTTTAACGAAAAAGCATACCAGATGATTCAGTCTTTGGATTTGAAATCCATTTTAAAGCGATTTTCGGAGGATACCGGCAGAGATAAAAAACTGGAAAAATATTTTCAGGTAATTGAGACAAAAAAAGACTGGCTCTCTTTTGTGCAGACAATTGAAAAGAAAGAGCCGGTAGCGGTCAAGGCCGTTTTTCGAAAGGATGCTGCAGTAACAACGAGTGCCAGCGGACAGATGACGTTATTTATGACGGAGGCAGATGGAAGACTTTTAGGTATGGCGGTTGCTTTTTCCAAAGAAAAGATTGCTTTTTGCAAAGTGGGCGATGATTTATCCGAATACGATATTACAAGTGAAATCAGTAATCTTTTGAAAACACATATATTGGTTGCCAATGATTTAAAGAACCAGTTAGATTTCTTCCCGGATGCAAAACCGGAAAACTCGTATGATACGAATCTGGCTGCGTATCTGCTAAGTCCGGTTCAGAAAAAGTTTGGAGAAGAAGAGATTGCAGAAAACTATGCATCTGTTTTGATGCACCCATATGAACAGTTTTTTGGTAAACAGCCGGAAGAAACTGCCTTTTTAGAGAAAGAAGACGAGGCAGTACGTTACTTTAGCTACTGTGCACTGGTAAATGCGCTTGCATATCCGAATCTTTCCAAAGAATTGAAAAAACAAAAAATGCAGTCATTGTTTGAACAGATTGAAATGCCGCTCTTATTTACCCTTTATGACATGGAAAAGGTGGGGATTTTAGTGGAAAAAGAGGCATTGCATGAATATGGTGCAAAACTTGGTGAGCGCATTTCTGAACTGGAAGCGGATATTTATGAGCGTGCCGGGGAGTCATTTAACATCAATTCACCGAAACAGTTAGGTGTAATTTTGTTTGAAAAAATGCATATGCCTTATGGAAAGAAAACAAAAACAGGATATTCCACTTCAGCAGAAGTTCTTGAAAAACTCCGTTTTGAGGATCCGATTGTGGAGATGATTCTGGAGTACCGCCAGCTCACGAAGTTAAAATCTACCTATGCAGATGGACTGGAGAGCGATATCGATGAAAAGGATGGCAGAATCCACACAACATTTAATCAGAATGTGACGGCAACCGGACGTTTGAGCAGTACTGAGCCGAATTTGCAAAACATTCCGATTCGTATGGAACTTGGCAGACAAATCCGAAAAGTTTTTGTTCCACAGGATGGATACGTTTTCTTGGATGCCGATTACTCACAGATTGAATTAAGAGTGTTAGCACATATGTCGGAGGATGAAACTTTGATTGAAGCTTACCGGGAAAATGCTGATATTCATCGAACGACGGCAGCACTTGTCTTTCATACGCCTTATGAAGAGGTGACAGAACTGCAAAGACGGAATGCGAAAGCGGTTAATTTTGGAATTGTATACGGAATCAGCGGGTTTGGTCTGTCGCGCGATTTGAACATTTCAAAAAAACAGGCTGAAAAATATATTGAGGATTATTTTGAAACGTATCCGGATGTAAAACGGTTTATGGATGAACTGGTGGAGCAGGGCAAACAAAAAGGCTATGTGACGTCTTTGTTTGGAAGAATCCGCCCAATTCCGGAATTTGCGTCGAAAAACTTTATGCAGCGCCAGTTTGGTGAACGCATTGCGATGAATTCTCCGATACAGGGAACGGCGGCGGATATTATTAAAATTGCGATGATACGTGTGCATCGGAAATTAAAAGAGGGCAATTACAAATCCCGCTTGATTTTGCAGATACACGATGAACTTTTGATTGAGACGCACAAGAATGAAATTGATGAAGTAAAACAAATTCTGGAAACGGAAATGGTTCATGCCTGCGATTTGGCAGTTCCTTTGATTGCTGAGGTAAAGCAGGGAACAAATTGGTATGAGGCAAAATAAAACCAAGGAGAAAGAAAATGGTAATTGGTATTACTGGCGGCGTAGGCTGTGGTAAATCAACGGTGTTAAATCTACTGGAAGAAAAATATGGGGCAAAGATTATTGAGGCGGATGCCCTCGGTCATGAGGCGATGAAACCGGGAACGGAGCCTTATCAAAAGATTTGCGATACATTTGGTGTTGACATCACAGGAGAGGATGGACAGATTCTGCGTCCTTTGCTTGCGGATAAAATCTATCGCGATGACAACGGCAGAGAGCGGCTAAATGCCATTGTACATCCCTTTGTGAAGGAACAGATTCGTAAGCAATTAAATGAATGGAGGGATGAACCGGTTGTCTGTCTGGAAACGGCAATTTTATTTGAAACCGGATGTGACACGCTCTGTGATACAATCTGGGCGGTTGTGACAGACAAAGAACTAAGGATTCAGAGACTTATGGAATCGAGAGGATACTCCCGCGAAAAGACAGAATCCATTATGAGAGTGCAATTATCGGACGAAGATTGGGAAAAACGATGTGATGCACTGCTTGTGAATAATGGAAACCTGCAAAAGCTGCAAGAAAGAATAGAAGAATTACTAGTCAGAAAGACAAATTTGTGATAGAATAATGGATATGTAGAATCTTTGATGAGGGAACAAGGTGAAAATGATGAACGCAGAAGACAATAAGCTTGTATTTGGATTGGATATCGGAACGAGAAGCATTGTGGGAACGGTTGGCTACCGGGTTGGTACAGACCGTTTTGTTGTGATTGCCCAGGAATCGATTGAGCATACGACACGTGCCGTGATTGATGGACAGATTCATGATATTCCGACCGTGGCAGATACGATTTATAAAGTCAAAGAGCGTTTGGAAAAGCGTGTGAGAGAACCTTTGTCAGACGTCAGCATTGCGGCTGCCGGAAGAGTGTTAAAGACAAAGCGCGTCAAAGCCCGCTATCAGTTTAGTTCAGAGACAAAGGTGACCGAAGACCATATTCGTTCTCTGGATATGATGGGTGTGGAACAGGCTTATGATGAAATAAGAAAAGAGCAGACCGACAGTGGAAAGAAGTTTTTCTGTGTCGGCTATTCGATTGTAAAATATTATTTGAATGGCTACCCGATGGAAATGATTGAGATGCATATGGCAAATTACATCGAGGTAGAGTTGATTGCAACTTTTTTGCCAGAAGAGGTTGTGGATGGCTTGTATTCGGCTGTTGAGCTTGCAGGATTGCATGTGGCAAGTCTGACGCTTGAGCCAATTGCTGCGATTAATATGGCAATTCCGGAAAAATTCCGCCTTTTGAACATTGCGCTTGTGGATGTCGGAGCCGGAACAAGTGATATTTCGATTGTAAAAGATGGAAGTATTATTGCATTTGGCATGATTCCGCTTGCCGGCGATGAAGTGACGGAGGCGATTGCTAAGAAGTATTTGACAGACTTTGAGACTGCTGAGTACATAAAAAGAGCCTGTGAGCGTAAGAAGAGTGTTTCTTTTAAGGACATATTTGGAAGCAAAATTCAGGTAACAAAAGAGGATATTGCACAGATATCTGAAGACGCTGTGAAAAATATTACCAAAAACATTGCCGATCGTATTTTGGAATTGAATGGCGGTCAGTGTGTTAGTGCGGTATTTGTTGTCGGTGGAGGCGGTAAACATGAGGGATTTACCGAGAGTCTCGCACATTATCTGGGATTGCCAAATGAGCGTGTGGCAATACGTGGTGCAGAGGTACTTTCACAGGTTCAGTTTGAGCAGGAGGGAATTCGCAAAGATTCCACGTTGGTGACACCACTTGGTATTTGCATGACTTATTATGAGCAGAAAAATAATTTTATTCATGTAATAGTAAATGAGCAGCGTGTGAAATTATATGATAATGGCAAGGTATCGGTATTAGATGCCTGTGTCAGTTATGGTTTTTCCAAAGACAATTTGTTTCCGATTCGCGGAGACAGTATTCATTATACGGTAAATGGTGAAGTCCGGGAAAAGAAGGGCAGAGTTGGCGAGGTTGCTGAGATTAAGAAAAATGGAGCACTAGTCAGCTTGAATGATAAAGTAGAGGAAAATGATACGATACAGATTCGGCCTTCCACAAAGGGAAGTACTGGAAAATTGTTAATCAAAGAGATTCCGGAGTGCAATGCGGAAATTACCGTGACTTTATTTGGAAGAAAACTGTTATGTCCAAAGTTAGTTGAGGCAAATGGTGAGGTGGTATCCTCGTTTTACGAAGTCAAGAACGGAGACGAAATCTGTACCTATGATTATTATTCCGTTAAGAGATTGTTAGAGTTTGCCGGTATGGATGTTGAAACTTTGGTTCTTTTGAATGGAAGAGAGGCTGGTTTATCGGCAAAAATTGTTGACGGTGATGTAATTACAAAAAGACCGGTTATTAAGCTGGAAGAGCCGAAAAAAACAAGAGAAGAAACGATGCAGGAGCAGATGGATGATGATCCATTGTTGGCACCGTTAAAACCGATGCCGGATTGGATGAGCGATGTCCCGTTCGATACGGCAAAATTAGGAGCGGACGGAGAAGTGATTCCGGGTGCAAAGCAGTTACGGCAGGAGAAAACGATTTCTACACCGGTAGAAGAAGTGACGGGACCTGTATTTGTTACGATAAATGGTGATGTGGTCGAAATGCCACATAAGAAAAATCCGATTTTTGTCGATGTGTTTGATGTATATCCGTTTGATATGACAAAAGCGGGAGGAACGCGTTTAGTAACTCGAATTAATGGTGAAGACAAAGATTTCACAGAGCCTATTCATGATGGTGATAGGATTGAATTGTTCTGGGAGTCTTAAGGGAGGCTTTGCATGGAAGATAAAATTAAAGAATTTTGGAAACAAAAACAAGTTGTGTTTCATCACATTTTTTTGGATGTTATGCTGTTAATTTACTGTATTGGTGTTTATTTTGCAGCAAATCAGGAGGTAAGCATTCGATATGCGGTTCTTTTTGTATACGCTTTGTTGTGTATTGTGACAGAATTAGTACATAATCGCCATATGCAGAAAAAATATGTTCATTCCAAGCGGATAATTCAGGTAGAAAAAGTGTATTGCTTTTTGCGGCCGGCACTTGGATTAGCTTATTATTATATGGCAGAGACAAAATTAGAGGGGATTATATTCCTGATACTGTTTCTGATTTATTTCTTTGAACTTTTTTACAGTGTTGCTCTTGGGAAAAAGGCTCATCGGGTTATTGTTTACGTGACTTATATCTGTCTGTATGGTATTATATCTTTTGTTATGCTTGTTGTGTTAGCACAAGATAACTTAAGCCGTGTTACGGTTGGAATTGCTATCCGTGAACTTGTGACGGTATCGGTTGTGCTTGTTTTAATTGTGGTAGTCAGTGAAATGATGTCTTACATGTGGGATTGTTTTGAAAAAGATATTTTCCGCCAGAACCGTGCACTGGAAGATTTAAATGAAGTCAATGATAAGATGAAAGAACAGCAGGAAAAAATCAACCGGGTAAATGAAAAATTAGGAGTTCAAAAAATCGAATTACAGCTTGCAAATAAAAAGATTAACCGTTCGCATGATGAAATGTCGGTGCAGAATGAATTGTCATCCATTATTATATCATCAATCGAGATAAAGGATATGTTAGATAAAATTGTTGATATGATACAGGTTCGATTGGATTTGGATGTTGTTGTAATTGTTTTGGAACAGGATCATGAACTTTATGTTCCGGGAATGGAAGAAGAACAGCGGCGGGTGTATGCCATTTCCTGTGTGTTAGGAGATGAATTCAAAAAAAAGGTGATTGAATCCATTGAACATACGGATATGTCAGAGATTCTCCGCATGACTCAGACTTATATACAAAATAATGTCACGGATTCTGTGCAGTTATTTACTAAATTAGAGGGTAAACAGGAACTTCCATCGGTGGTATGCCTGCCAATCCGGAATCAGGAAGAAAGACTTGGCACACTGTTTGTTGGAAAGAACAAAGAAAATACCTTTATGGACGGCCGTGCGTTCTATGAGAATATTGCCAGCCAGATTAGTATTGGTGTTGCCAATGCACGTCTTTATGCGAAGATGAATGATATGGCAATCCGAGATGATTTGACAAGAATTTATAACCGCAGACACTTAACGGAGCTATTAAGAAAGTATTTGGCGGAAGCTATGACGAAAAAAGTGCCGGTTTCACTTGCACTTTTTGATATTGATAAATTTAAAATGGTGAATGACACCTATGGACATCAGTGCGGTGATGAAGTGATTCGTTATGTGGCTTCGTTACTAAATCGTGGAGCACTCAAGCATGGCGGTATTGCCGGACGCTATGGCGGTGAGGAATTTGTTGTAGCATTCTTTGAAAAAGATTTGGATGAAACGTATCATATTGTTGAGGACATTCATAATCAGATTCGGAGTGAGGAAATTGTTTACGAAGGAAAACATATTTCAGTTCGTGCCAGCGTTGGTGTGGCAAGTTATCCGCAGACCTGCGCTAATCCGGGAGAACTATTGACAAGAGCAGACTGGGCGATGTATCATTCTAAAAAGAATGGACGTGACCGGATTACAATTGACAGTGAGAAGATAAGTTCTCAGATGTAATATAAAATGAGACAAATTGAGGTGGAAACACATGCAGTTATATAGTATTGCCAGCGGAAGCAGTGGCAATTGTATTTATGTCGGTGGCGAAGAAGCCCGGATTTTAATTGATGCAGGGATTAGCATGAAACGGATTCGGGAGGGCTTAATGGAGGAAAATTTTCCGATAGAAAACCTTCATGCCATTTTTATTACACATGAGCATACCGATCATATTTGTGGTTTAGGACCGGTACTACGCAAGTACCAGATTCCTGTTTATGCTACGAAGGAAACGATTGAGGCAATATGGGAAAAAGGTGATATGAAAGGTGTTTCCGAAGATTTGTTCCATGCGGTTGTACCGGAAAAGACGGTTTCAATCGAGGATATGGAGATTGTGCCTGTCAGAATTTCCCATGATGCGGCAAATCCCGTTTGTTATACGGTGCAGTCAGAATCGAAAAAAATCGGAGTTGCGACCGATATGGGCTGCTTTTCCAATGAAATCGTAGACCATTTGAAAGACTGCGATTCCCTGCTTTTAGAGGCAAACCATGATATTAACCTGTTGCAGGTTGGCAGTTATCCGTACTCACTTAAAATGAGGATTCTCGGTGAAAAGGGGCATTTGAGCAACGATGCCTCGGCAAGACTGATTGAAAAAGTGCTGCATCCCGGTTTGCAGCATATTTTACTGGGGCATTTGAGCAAGGAAAATAATTTTCCGGAACTTGCCTATCAGACCGTAAGTTATGAATTGGAACAAAACCCAGTTTGGAAAAAGATGGATACAGAGTTGTTAGTGGCAGACCGTATGGCGCCGACAAAACTGTTGACGATACAATAATTATGAAATAGAAAACTATTTCAGAATGGAGGAAGAAATGAAAAAGACAATAATTACTGTAGTAGGAAAGGACAGCGTAGGCATTATTGCAAAAGTATGTACTTACTTAGCAGAAAACGACATCAATATTTTAGATATTTCTCAGACAATTGTAGATGGATATTTTAATATGATGATGATTGTTGACTTTGCAAAGCTTACAAAATCTTTCGTGGATGCTTCCGAAGAGTTGGAAAATTTGGGCGAAGAAATCGGCTGCGTAATCCGTGTACAGAGGGAAGAGATTTTTGACAAGATGCATCGCTTATAAGGATTAGATTACGGAGGCTTAACTATGATAAATATAAATGAAGTCATTGAAACAAATAAAATGATTGATAAAGAAAATCTGGATGTGCGTACGATTACTCTTGGTATCAGCCTTTTGGATTGTATTGATTCGGATTTGAATAAACTTTGTGACAACGTATATAAAAAGATTACGACGATGGCAAAAGATTTGGTTGCTACAGGAGAAGAAATTGGAAAAGAATTTGGAATTCCGATTGTAAACAAACGAATTTCTGTTACACCAATTGCTTTGATTGGCGGCTCTGCGTGCAAGACACCGGATGATTTTGTTAAGATTGCACAGACACTTGACCGTGCAGCAAAAACAGTAGGCGTAAACTTTATCGGCGGCTATACGGCACTGGTATCGAAAAAGATGACGCAGGCAGATAAAAACCTGATTTTATCGATTCCAAAAGCACTTGCAACAACAGAATATATCTGTAGCTCAGTAAATGTCGGTTCTACCAAGACAGGACTTGATATGGATGCGATTCTTTTGATGGGTAAAGTTGTGAAAGAGACAGCGGTACTCACAAAAGATAATGATTCCATCGGCTGTGCTAAGTTGGTTGTCTTTTGTAATGCGCCGGATGATAATCCGTTTATGGCGGGCGCATTCCACGGCGTAACAGAAGGGGATGCCGTAATTAATGTTGGTGTCAGCGGACCCGGTGTTGTAAAAACGGCGCTGGATAAAGTAAAAGGAAAAGATTTTAGTGCCGTTTGTGAGACAATTAAAAAGACAGCATTTAAGATTACCCGTGTTGGACAGTTAGTAGCCCATGAAGCGTCCAAACGTTTGGGTGTTCCATTTGGTATTATTGATTTGTCGTTAGCACCGACACCGGCAGTTGGAGACAGTATTGCAGAGATTTTTGAATCCCTTGGATTAGAGCGTGCCGGAGCACCGGGTACAACAGCAGCACTTGCAATGCTTAACGATCAGGTGAAAAAGGGCGGCGTTATGGCATCATCTTATGTCGGCGGTTTAAGTGGTGCTTTCATTCCGGTCAGCGAGGATCAGGGAATGATTGATGCTGTAACCGAGGGTGCATTGACACTTGAAAAACTCGAAGCAATGACGTGTGTCTGCTCCGTTGGTCTGGATATGATTGCAATTCCGGGAGATACGAAGGAAACAACGATTGCCGGTATCATTGCGGATGAGATGGCCATTGGTATGGTAAATCAGAAGACGACAGCTGTTCGTCTGATTCCGGTACAGGGTAAAGATGTTGGTGACCAGGCAGAATTTGGCGGACTTTTAGGATATGCACCGATTATGCCGGTAAATCCGTTTGGATGCGATGATTTTGTAACCAGAACCGGCCGAATTCCGGCACCAATTCATAGTTTTAAAAATTAAGGAATATTGGCAGGTGGTGAATCATAATGGAAAAGTTTCAAATTATGGGTAAAAAACTGGAACATCATGGACATATTCTGGATTTTTATACTTACGAACTCAAAGTGCCAAATGGCAATACAGCTTACTGGGATGTGTTGGAGCACAAAGGGGCTTCCGCCATTATTCCGGTGGATGAGGATGGAAGAATCATTTTAGTACGACAGTACCGCGGTGCAATTGACGATTTGCTGTTAGAAATCCCGGCAGGAGGAAGAGATTCTTTGGAGGAAGATTTTCTTATCTGTGCAGCGAGAGAGTTAGAAGAGGAAATCGGGTATCGTTCGGATGAGATTCATCATTTGGTGGATTATCACTCAGCTGCTGCCTATACAAGTGAAAAAATTGCGATTTACTATACGGAAAAGTTAATTCCATCGAAGCAGCATTTGGATGAAAATGAATTTGTTCAGATTGAACGCTATTCGCTGGAAGAATTAAATGCGATGATTTTTGGTGGCCGGATTACAGATGGAAAAACCATTGCCGGTATTATGGCATATCAGATGTTAAAACATAAGAATCAGGAATAATACAGGCTTTGTCCACATACCTTGTAAAAGGCACTGCCTGAGAGGAGTGGACATATGTATAAACATCATCGAACAAATCACAGCCGATTGTTAAATAGAGAATTTTTGCAAAAGATAAGTCTCTGTTTTCTAATCGGCTTTTTGTGTGGGGCTGTTTTTTATTACTGTTTTCAAAATTCATTTCGTGAAATTTTACAGGCAACTTTAGAAAATAATACAAAGACATGGACAAAAGAAACTGCGTTTTTCACGGAATGGTTTCGTTCTTTGTGGAATCATGGAAAGTATTTTGCCTTAATATGGCTTTTAGCAATAAGTCCGGCAGGACCGGTGAGTCAGAAGATATTTGTCGTTTATACCGGAATAAGGAACGGCTTTTTATTTGTCTTTTTTTTATATGCCAAAAGTGTATTTGGCATCATTGTCTACTTTGCC
>PPYE01047801.1_pt1 | contig 13373 bp, 8 predicted proteins | sample 1559881 | NCBI WGS metagenome assembly PPYE01 (sample SAMN08240022, study PRJNA423297) | Human gut metagenome, whole genome shotgun sequencing project.
AGAAAAAGCCGGTTAAGATCGTTGAGACCGTTCTTCGTGATGCGCATCAGTCTCTCCTTGCAACAAGAATGACGACTGATCAGATGCTTCCGATCGTTGACAAAATGGATAAAGTTGGCTACTACGCAGTAGAATGCTGGGGCGGCGCTACTTTTGATGCCTGCCTGCGTTTCCTGAAGGAAGATCCGTGGGAGAGACTCAGAAAACTGAGAGCTGGATTCAAGAACACGAAGCTCCAGATGCTGTTCCGTGGTCAGAATATCCTTGGATACAATCATTACGCGGACGATGTGGTTGAGTACTTTGTACAGAAATCTATCGCTAACGGAATTGATATTATCCGTATTTTTGACTGCCTGAATGATATCAGAAACCTTGAGACTGCTGTTAAGGCAACAAAGAAGGAAGGCGGACATGCCCAGATCGCCCTTTGCTATACATTAGGCGATGCGTATACACTTGATTACTGGAAGAATATCGCTTCCGAGATCGAGAGCATGGGCGCTGATTCCCTCTGCATCAAGGATATGGCAGGTCTGTTAACTCCGTATGCGGCTACTGAGCTTGTTACGGCATTAAAACAGGGTACAAAGCTGCCGATCGACCTGCACACGCACTATACCTCCGGTGTTGCTTCCATGACATATTTAAAGGCTGTGGAAGCAGGCTGCGATATCATTGACTGCGCAATGTCTCCGCTGGCTCTCGGTACATCCCAGCCGGCAACTGAAGTTATGGTTGAGACATTCCGCGGCACCAAGTATGATACTGGCTATGACCAGAATCTGCTTGCAGAGATCACCGATTACTTCACACCGATCCGTGAGGAAGCTTTAAAGAGCGGCCTTCTGAACCCGAAGGTTCTCGGTGTAAACATCAAGACGCTCCAGTATCAGGTACCGGGCGGAATGCTTTCCAACCTTGTTTCCCAGTTAAAGGAAGCTGGTCAGGAAGACAAGTACCGCGCAGTGCTTGAGGAGATCCCGAGAGTAAGAAAAGACTTCGGTGAGCCGCCGCTTGTAACTCCGTCCTCCCAGATCGTTGGCACACAGGCTGTCATGAACGTTCTTGCCGGCGAGAGATATAAGATGGTTCCGAAGGAGTCCAAGAAGATCATGATGGGTGAATTTGGTAAGACGGTGAAACCGTTCAACAAAGAAGTCCAGAAGAAGATCATCGGCGATGCGACTCCGATCACCTGTCGTCCAGCAGATCTGATCGAGCCGCAGTTACCGAAATTCGAGAAGGAATGCGCACAGTGGAAGCAGCAGGATGAGGATGTATTATCCTATGCTCTGTTCCCGGCTGTAGCAAAAGACTTCTTCGAGTACCGTGAAGCCCAGCAGACGAAGGTTGACCAGAAGACTGCAGACAAAGCAAATAAAGCTTACCCGGTATAATTTTGCAGTAAATCTGAAGTGTAATTGACGAAAAAACATGAGGCCCGGCGTTTCCATGAGGAGATGCCGGGCTTTTGTGCTGTCATGCATTCGAAAGAAACTGGCGGTGGAAGCTTCTGCAGGTTATAGTATCTTTTTTAAGTTTTTATTAAGAAAATGCGGCAATATTTGGAATTTGTGTGAAGTTTCTCCTGCGCGGTTGACAGAAAAGTGCCTTTATCATTATAATGGATATGATGTCGATTTTATGCAAAATTTCACGAAACCGGCAGTGGGAGAGAAGAAAAACATGACAAAGAGACAAAAAAGATTTCTGGCGCTGATGCTGGGGGCGGTCCTTTTGGGAGATTGTGCGGCTCACACCGGAACGATGATATCCGGGCTGTCTTCCGTATACGCGGCGACAGGCTCGGCGACAGTAAATGCCACGACTCTGAATGTGCGGAGTACACCGGGGACGACGGGATCTATCGTAAAAAAACTTGCCTACGGAGCTGCTGTGACCGTGGTTTCCGAGACAACGGGATCCGACGGGAAGATCTGGTATAAGATCCAGTTTTCCTCCAGTTCAGGGACACAGGGAGGCTATGTCCGTTCAGACTATATCAAATTCCCGGTATCCTACAGCTATGACGCGAACTTTGAGAGCTATTTAAACAGCCAGGGATTCCCGGAAAGCTACAAGACGTCTCTGCGGACCCTTCACACGGAACATCCGACCTGGGTCTTCCAGGCCCAGAAGACGGGGCTTAACTGGAGCGATGTGATGGAGGCGGAAGGAGCAGTCGGAACGAATCTGGTATCGAAGGCGAGCATTTCATCCTGGAAATCCACAGACTACGGCGCTTACGACTGGAATACAAGCACCTGGACCGGATTCGACGGTTCTTCCTGGGTGGCGGCATCCAAGGACATTGTCGCCTACTATATGGATCCGAGAAATTTCCTAAACGATACCTATGTATTCCAGTTTCTGCATCACGCCTTCGACAGCAATACCCAGACGAGAGCGGGACTTACGAGCCTGATCACGGGAACATTCCTGGAAAAGACGCCGGAGGAGACGACGGCAGCCCAGAGTATCCAGGAGACTTCGGGGTCCGGTACAGCGGCAGTCATAAACAGTAAAACGAATACTGAAGCTTCCGGCTCCCTGCAGCAGGGGGAAAACTACGGACCGGGAATGAGTTCTGGAACGTCCGGCGGAAGTCCTTATGGAAGCGGCAACATAAGCTCTGGCAGCGAAAATCAGGGTGTGAGCCTTGAGGGGCCGGGTTCTACGGTGAGCTCCACGATCAGCCAGAGAAAGATGTATACAACGGCACTCCCGGAGGTAGAGTATGGTCCGGGAATGGACGCGTCTGCCATCACCGATGACAATACCGGCGCGTCAAACACTTCACCGGTACCGACGGGACAGACTTATGTGGATATTATTATGAAGGCGGCGGCCCAGACTGGCGTCAACCCGTATGTCCTTGGCGCTATGATCCTTCAGGAGCAGGGGATAGGTAAATCTGGAAGTATTTCAGGAAAGACCTCAGGCTATGAAGGTTACTATAATTTCTTTAATATCGGCGCTTTCGCCTCCGGCTCCATGTCAGCCATCACGAGAGGTCTCTGGTACGCGTCCCAGTCTGGAAGCTATGGAAGACCGTGGAATTCTATCGAGAAGTCCATCATCGGCGGCGCGACCTACTACAGTGAGAATTTCCTGAAAAATGGACAGGATACCTTCTATTTAAAGAAGTTTAATGTGCAGGGCAGCAGCCCTTACAAGCATCAGTATATGACAAACGTGGAAGGCGCGGCCGGAGAGGGCGCGAAGCTCGCGAGAGCCTATACGGATGAGATGAAGAAACAGGCGCTCGTGTTCAAGATCCCGGTATTCAACAATATGCCGGAAACTGCCTGCGCAAAGCCGACCGTAACGGGAAGCCCGAACAACAAGCTGTCAGGAATCACCATCGACGGATATTCCCTGACACCAACCTTCAATAAAGATACGGAGAAGTATGATCTCGTTGTGGACTCTTCTGTTTCCTCTGTAAATATCCGTGCAACGGCAATCGACTCCAAGTCAACAGTCAGCGGAGCGGGATCGATCAGCCTTGGAAGCGGAACGACGATTGTGAAGATTCAGGTGAAGGCAGAGAACGGTGATGTCCGCACATACCAGGTTTCCATTGCGAAAAGAAACGGAAACGGCAGCACCACCGTAGTTTCCCCGTCGACAGGAAGCTCCACAGGTTCTTCGACCTCGGGCTCTACGACGACCGGATCTACAGTAGGACCTGGCGGATCGACCGGAACATCGAACAGCGGAAGCAGTTCCGGAACCACCGGCCCTGGAAGTACAAATTCCGGATCACAGAGCTCTTATCCGGAAGGCGCATCCGGGTCTGGAAAGCTAGTGACGTCATCGACGGGAACGAGTGGTTCTTATCCGGAGGGCGCGACCGGCAGCGGAAAACTTGTGATCGGTAACTGATATGGGAATATCTGGTCATAATAAGATCCATTTCTGGAAAGACTATGCTTAGAAGTACAGGCGGAAATTATGAAAACAAGATAATGCCCAGCCTGGAAAAAGCTGGAATAGGAGATAAAGAAATATGAATAAATACATGAAAAAACTGGCGGCGGGGCTGTTGGCGTTCGCGCTGATGGTCATGCTGCTGCCGGCTGGCGTGGTGGTTTCATTTGCGGCCAGCGGAAAACTTTCGTTTTCCGACCCGACCGCTTCGGTGGGAGACCAGATATCCGTCACGATGAAGATTGCCGCGGACGCAGCACTCGGTTCCTCCGATGTGATGCTTCAGTATGATGCGGATGCCCTTGAATTTGTCAGCGGTACGAACTCCAATGGCGGAGCAGGATCTGTCCGCGTCATCGGTTCTGCGGAGGCTGCGGACCAGAAGACGTTCAGCTTTACATTAAAATTTAATGCCTTAAAGGCTGGAACTTCCTCTATCACGGTGAAATCCCAGGAAGTTTACGATGCCGACTCCAAAGCAGTGACTCTCGACCATATTGGAAGCTCTTCCGTAAAGATCAATGCGGCGGATACTTCTTCCAAGGACGCGTCCTTAGCGTCCCTCACGATCTCACCGGGTACTTTAAAACCTGCGTTCTCCGCGGATGTGACCGAGTATACCGCTGCGGTTCCCAGTGATGTGACATCCATCACGGTCAGTGCGCCGGCAAAGGACGGCGGCGCGAAGGTGGCTGTCAGCGGAAATGATGATCTCCAGGACGGAGAGAACACTATCACCTGTACCGTAACAGCGGAGGATGGGGAGACAACAAAGACCTACACCATCATGGTCACAAAGTCTGACGATGCAGCGGCTTCCAACAGTGAGACAGATGCGGGTTCTGCAGAGACAAACGCAGGAGTCATCGGTGAGGACGGCAGCTGGACTGTTGCGGATACCTTTGATGATTCTGAACTTCCGTCAGGATTTACAGCGACGGAGATCGAGTATGAGGGCAGAAGCGTAAAGGCAGCTACAGATGACTCTGGAATGACCTTACTTTATATGACAGATGATTCCGGCAACGGGGACTTCTTTGTATACAACAGCGAGACAGGCACTTTATCTGCTTATGTAGTCGTGAAGATGGCAGAGAAGACAGTCGTAGTGCTTCCGCCTGAGTGCATCCCGGAGGGAACAGCACTCCCGGACGGTTTTGCCGAGTGCACCATCGATATCGGAGATCACACAGTCCACGGCTGGATCTGGAAAGACAGCGGAGATTCCGCACCGGAGTATTGTGTCGTTTACGGACGTAACGAGAACGGTGAGGAAGGCTTCTACCGCTACGATCAGAAGGAGATGACGCTCCAGCGTTACTTCCAGGATCCGGACGCAGCAGATGCCCGCAGCAAGTACTTAAAGGTTGCTGAGGATTACAACAGTCTGCTTAAGGATTACGAGATCCGCGGAATGTTCGTGATCGGGCTTTTTGCACTCAGTATTCTCTTAGTGATCATCATTATCGTTCTCTTACTCAGAAAGCCGAAGGCACCGAAGAATCCGGGCCGCGGCGGATATGATGACGATTACGGTGACTACGAGGGCGGACGGAAAAACAGAAAGTCCGAGCCGAAAAAGGCGCAGAAGACCGGAAAGTCCGAGAAAGCGCCGGAGAGAAGAGCTGCGTCCAGACCGGCTGCCCGCGGGGAAGAGCTTTTCGATGAGGAAGAGGAAGAAATCCAGATCCCGCGAAGAAGACCGGAGGCAGCCGAGACATGCCGGTCGGCAGCGAAGAGACGGGAAGCTGTGAGGACAGAGAATGTTCCAGAGAGAACAGACACTCCGGAGAGACCGGTGAGAAAGAATGTGGCGGATATGGAAAAAGATCTGTCAAAGAACCTCGCGAAGGAGGCCGCGAAGGCAGCGCCGAAAGCGGCACCGGCTGAGAAGAGGAACGAGGATGACGATGACTTCGAGTTTATCGATCTGGATCTGTAAAAGAGTATAATAAAAATGCCGTGAGAGGTAAAAGCAATCTTCTCACGGCATTTTTCGGTTGTCGCGTACTCGAAACAAACTATTGGCAACAATTTTTCAGCGGCATCAGAACGGTATATCAGATCGATTTAAAAAGAAAAATTTGGATGAAAAAGAAAAGGTCTGATTTCTGCTGAAACTCAGACCTTTTCTCTCATACGGAGCAAATTTGTAATTACCGGTTCATCTCACTGACAGGTCCTGTGGAATGATGCTCATGGATGATCCGGTCGATTTCCTTGAAGTCAGAGGACGGGAGGTCGCCCGGAACGGTGTTCTTGACGCTGGATGTGGCGTTTCCGAACTGCATGGCCTTTTCCGGATCTCCATATTTTAAGAGACCGAAGAGAACACCGGCGACATAGGCATCACCGGAACCGATGCGGTCGATCACATCGATATCGTTGTACGGCGCTTCCGTGTAAAATTTATCGGAGCGGGCATCGTAGACGATGGAGGTGAAGTTGTGTTTTCTTGGACTGATGACCGTGCGCTGGGTGGTGGCAACGATCTTTACGCCGTAATCAGTGGCATAGCTCTTCATGATATCCTTCAGGTCACCGGTCTTCTTGAACATGCGGCGGCTTGTCTCCTCAGATACGAAGAGAACATCGACTAACGGAAGGATCTCCTCGATGGTTTTTCTCGCTTCCTCCTCACCCCATAAGTTCGCACGGTAGTTTACGTCGAAGGAGATCGTAGCTCCGGCAGATTTGAACCTTCGGATCAGCTCCACAGCGACATTCTGCATGTTCTGGCAGAGAGCCAGAGAGATTCCGCTTGTGTGGAACATTCTCGCGGAGTGGTAGATGTCCTCCGGGATTTCGCTCATCTTGATCCTTGTGACGGAAGCCTGGTGGCGGTCATACACGATCGTAGGCTTTCTCGGAGCGGCGCCCATCTCGTAGTAGTAGAGACCGAGTCTTGCGTCCGGCGTATCATCGTAGACCAGATAGTCATCGGATACTCCGACAAAACGGATCCTGTTCTTGATAAAAGTTCCGAGCTCATTCTGCGGAAGCTTGGAAACGATACCGGTACGAAGTCCCAAAAGGGCAACGCCGGAAGCAACGTTGAGTTCTGCTCCGCCGGCACGTTTTTCAAAAATATCGCCATCGACGATGCGGGCATGACGCGGCGGGGAGAGACGCAGCATAATCTCGCCAAATGTGATCAGATCGAAAGAATTCTTATCCATATCATTTCCTCCGGGTTCTATATGTTTTGTGAAATTTTTAGCATACTATATTCACAGTATAATCCCAGAAACGGAATTCGTCAAAGGATTTTCAGTGTTTTTTGCCTATAATTTTCAAGAAAACTGAAAGAACCGACCGGAATGCAGATGCAGGAATCAATTTGATGGAAACATGAGAAAAACATGTGAAATTTCCCCTTTAATTCTTCGGAAAAGTGTGATAGTATTAAATATTATATATAACAGTTCGATATCTGGTCCTGCTGGAAAATGGCAGGAGTTAAAATAATAGAAGAAAGATGTACGGGCATGTTATTGAAAAACGAAATGGAGGAATTGATATGGCTGAGAATATGACACCGGCTGAGGAAACAAAAGAAGTAGTTTCCAAAAACTTTATCGAGCAGGAAATCGATAAAGATCTTGCGGAAGGAGTATATGACCATGTCCAGACCCGGTTTCCACCGGAGCCAAACGGCTACCTTCATATCGGACATGCAAAATCGATCATCTTGAACTCCGGTCTCGCAAAAGAGTACGGCGGAAAGTTCAATCTTCGTTTTGATGATACGAACCCGACGAAGGAGAAGACGGAGTTCGTGCACTCCATCACGGAGGATGTAAAGTGGCTCGGAGCTGACTTTGAGGACAGACTGTTCTTTGCTTCCGACTACTTCGATACGATGTACGAGTGCGCTGTAAAGTTAATTAAAAAGGGAAAAGCTTTCGTCTGTGATCTCTCTGCTGATCAGATCAAGGAATACCGTGGTGACTTCACAACACCTGGTAAGAACAGCCCGTACCGTGACCGTTCTGTCGAGGAAAACCTCCAGTTATTTGAGAACATGAAGAACGGCATGTACAAGGACGGAGAGAAGGTTCTCCGCGCGAAGATCGATATGGCATCTCCGAATATCAACATGCGTGATCCGGTTATCTACCGTGTTGCTCACATGACACACCACAATACCGGTGACAAGTGGTGCATCTACCCGATGTACGACTTCGCTCATCCGATCGAGGATGCGGTTGAGCACATTACCCATTCGATCTGTACACTGGAGTTTGAGGATCACAGACCGCTCTACGACTGGGTCGTAAGAGAGTGCGAGTTCGAGAACCCGCCGCGCCAGATCGAGTTTGCGAAGATGTACCTGACAAACGTGGTAACGGGTAAGCGTTATATTAAGAAGCTCGTTGAGGATGGAATCGTAGACGGCTGGGATGACCCGCGTCTTGTAACGATCGCAGCCCTCAGAAGAAGAGGATACACACCGGAAGCTCTGAGAATGTTCGTAGAACTCGTGGGCGTTTCCAAGGCAAACAGCTCCGTAGACTACGCGATGCTGGAGTACTGTATCCGTGAGGATCTGAAGTTAAAACGTCCGAGAATGATGGCTGTCCTTGATCCGGTAAAGCTGATCATTGACAACTATCCGGAAGGACAGACAGAGATGTTGAGCATCCCGAATAACCTTGAGAATCCGGAGATGGGCGAGCGTGAGGTTCCGTTCTCCAGAGAACTCTATATCGAGCGTGAGGACTTCATGGAGAATCCGCCGAAGAAGTATTTCCGCCTCTTCCCGGGCAACGAAGTACGTCTCATGGGCGCATACTTCGTGACATGTACAGGCTTCGAGAAGGACGAGAACGGAAATGTGACAGAGATCCACTGCACATACGATCCGGAGACAAAGAGCGGTTCCGGCTTTACCGGCAGAAAGGTAAAAGGAACGATCCACTGGGTATCCGCTCCGACAGCCGGAAAAGTAGAGTGCCGTCTCTACGAGAATATCGTTGATGAGGAAAAAGGCAAGCTGAACGCTGACGGAACCTTGAACTTAAATCCGAACTCCAAGACAATCACAACTGCCTATGTAGAGCCAAAACTCATGGCAGCTAAGCCATACGACAGCTTCCAGTTCATGAGAAACGGTTACTACTGCGTAGACTGCAAGGACAGCAAGGAAGGACAGCCGGTATACAACCGTATCGTTTCCTTAAAGAGCTCCTTCAAGCTTCCGAAATAAGGATTTATGGAATTGATCGTACCGTTAAATGTACAGGGGGATCGCCCACTGTATGAACAGATCTATCAGTATATTAAAGATGAGATCCGAAGAGGCAATATCAGGCCGGAAAAGCAGCTCCCTTCATCCAGGGAGCTTGCGAAGAGCCTGAAGGTCAGCCGGAGCACAACGCAGCTCGCCTACGAGCAGCTGGTGTCCGAGGGCTACCTTGAGGCGGTTCCGAGAAAAGGCTATTTTGCGGCGTCACTGGATGGAATCTTTCCGCCGGTGGCGCAGTCTGTTGCTGCCCGGCCGGATCAGAAAAAAGAGCTGTCTTTGGGCATTGAAAAGGAAAGTGTCCGGGGGCAGCTTTTTCGTGAAAAATTTGAAGTCGATTTTTCTCCCAGAGGCATCGATCTGGAAGGATTTCCCTATGCGACCTGGAGAAAGATCAGCCGCTCGGTCTTAAAAGAAGAGGACCGGGAGCTGTTTTTGAAGGGAGAGCCCCAGGGAGATCTGATCCTCAGGGAGGCGATCCGGGAGTATCTCCATGCAGCCCGCGGCGTAAACTGCGATGTTTCCCAGATCATCATTGGCGCGGGAAACGAATATCTTCTGATGCTGCTTTCCCAGATCATCGGAAGGGACGCGGTGATCGCCATGGAGAATCCCACCTACCGCCAGGCATACCGGGTGCTATCCGGTGTGGGACATAAGGTACTGCCGGTGGGGATCGATAAGAATGGATTCTGCGTGAAGGAACTTGAGGGGCAGGATGTACAGGCAGCCTATGTGATGCCGTCCCACCAGTTCCCGACAGGAACCGTAATGCCGGTGAGAAGAAGACAGGAGCTCCTTTTCTGGGCGGGAGAGCAGCCCGGAAGATACCTGATCGAGGATGACTATGACAGTGAATTCCGTTACAAGGGAAAACCGATCCCGGCACTTCAGGGGATGGACCAGAACGGATGTGTCATCTACATGGGAACATTCTCGAAGGCCATTGCTCCGGCAATCCGTGTGGGATATATGGTGCTGCCGGAGGCGCTGCTGTCGGTATACCTGGCGAAAGGAAGATTTTATTCCTCCACCGTGTCCAGGGTCGACCAGAGGATCCTGGCGAAATTTATTTCCGGCGGATATTTTGAGCGCCATCTGAACAGGATGCGCGAGATCTATAAGGGAAAACATGACGCGCTTTTAGGGGAATTAAAGCCGCTGGAAAAGCGGTTTGAGATCACAGGAGAATTCGCGGGACTTCATGTGCTCTTAAAAGACAGGAAGAAGGAGCCGGAACAGCAGCTTTTAGAAAAAGCAGCAGAAAAAAAAGTCCGCGTCTACGGACTTTCCGGGTTCTATATGGAGAGAGCGCAGGCGAAGGAGATGAGTACGATCGTTCTCGGATATGCAGGACTCACGGAGGAGGAAATCCGAAAAGGAGTAGACCTTTTACGGAAAGCTCTTGAGTAAAGAATAAGCGGATTGGATAGAAGAAAGCTGGTATGCAAAGACGCGCGCCAGCTTTTTTCGGACTTAAGTCAAGATTAGGTTTTACAGACAGCTGCACTGGGGGAGAGATTGGGACAGGGCATATGCTTGTGACCAGGCGTGCATGGGAACAAAGCGCAAAAAAACGGGATACGCATCCGAAAATGCGTATCCCAAGGATTGATTCCGTTTACTGGAACACATCATGCTTCTCATATCCGAGATCGGCGGAGAGGGATGATGCGTAGAACTGTACGAGATCTTTCTGGGTGTCAAGAAACTCCGGAGTATCGACCCGGATCTCCGGGGCGATGATTCCAATGGAACCGGCGAGTTCACCGTCGGAGTTGAAGACCGGTGCCCCGATTCCAAGGGCGTCGGTGACATACTCTCCGTGAGTGATGGCGTAGCCATCCTGGCGGATCTTTTTTAATTCCTCGCGCAGGTCATCCGGGCGGACATGAGGGAAAGCCTGATCGTGGAGAATAATGTTTTTGAAGTATTCGTCGATGAAGGCCGGTGTCTGCCATGCGAGGAGGACCTTACGGATCGCGCCGCAGTGCATATACATCTCATAGCCGAACTCTTCAACAACTTTTAAGTGGCTCGGACCATCTACCTTTTCAATCACAAGTCCCTTATTTCCCACTGGAATTACGAGGTATGCGTCTTCTTTTGTCTGTTTTGCCAGCTGTGCCAGGATACCGTGGGCGGCATCCTGGAGACGGATCCCTCTTGCAGCGGCTTTTCCCAGAGGAATCAGCGCCGGGCCAAGACGGTAGGTGTGGGATCTGTCGTCGCGGATCACATATTTCTTCTCACAGAATGTCTGCAGAATCCGGTGAACCGTGCTCGGGGGCAGATCCATCGCCTCCGCCAGTTCCGCGATTGAGAAATTGCGGTTTTTTTCTTTCAGGACTTCCAATAGCTCCATGGAGCGGAGAAGACTTTGTATCATTCGGTTTTTCCTTCCTCCGTATCGTCCTCAACTACAACGGAGGATGTTTTTTCTTCCGGTACGTTTTCCTCTTTTACAGAGTCTATTTCGTCTGTGGGTTCCGGACATTCTGTCTCTTCGGAATCTTTTGTCTCTTCTTTTTTTACGGAATCATCCGCAGCGTCCGCGTCTTTTCCGGAATTGATTGTAATATAAGTTCTCTCTGGAGCAGGTTCCGTCTTTTCTTCTGTTTCCTCAGAAGGGGTCTCCTCTTCCTCGTATTCATGAAAATCCTGGTCCAGCTCATCGTTGAAGGATTTTAATTTCAGATAGTAGGAGATACCGGCCGCAACTGCGCCGCCGAGCATCGCGCCAAATGCGATAAGAAGGCCTGATTTCTTTTTTGACATGGTTTATTCTCCTTTCCGCTGCATTACGCGGTTCCGAAAATCTGAGGATTCCGCCTGCAGCCGCCAGTCTGCTATTTATAATCATAATCGAATTCCAGGGAAAATGAAAGACATAATTATGAAAAAAGTTAAAAAAATGTATAAATTATTCAAGTAAATTGCCGGATTTCACCAGAAAACGGGAACTAGACAGCACAGCGGCATGCAGACCCGCAGAGAGGTTCACAAATTTTTCATAAAATAATTAGCACTCGTGACTTGACAGTGCTAACAACATGTGCTATAACATGACTTGTGACGAGGGGTCAGGGAAAAGACCTGAGTCAGACTGAAGAAGATAAAAATGAAAAAGAATTGTGACTGAAATTACAGGATAGTCGCAAGAGCTTGTAAAATGACAAGGAGGAGTCAGTAATGAAATTAGTACCATTATTTGACAGAGTTGTTTTAAAACAGTTAGCAAAGGAAAAACCGCAGCAGGCAGAAGTGATCGCTGTTGGTCCTGGTGGAGTTGTTGACGGCAAAGAGATCAAGATGCAGGTAAAACCGGGCGATAAGGTAATCTACTCCAAGTACTCCGGAACAGAAGTAAAGGTAGAGGAAGAGGATTATATCATCGTTAAGCAGAATGATATCCTTGCAGTGATCGAATAATCGGAGAAATTATATCCGGGACCGCGTGTGCGAAGCGCTCAGGGCGGTCTGAAATTCAGAATTCAGAACGAAGTAACCGGAAAATGGTTACAGGAAATCTTGATTGGAGGAATTTTAACATGGCTAAGGAAATTAAATATGGCGTTGAAGCCAGAAAAGCTCTTGAAGCTGGTGTAAATAAACTTGCTGATACTGTCCGCGTAACGATCGGACCGAAAGGAAGAAACGTTGTTCTCGATAAATCCTTCGGCGCTCCGCTGATCACAAACGATGGTGTTACCATCGCGAAAGAGATCGAGTTAGAAGACCCGTTTGAGAACATGGGCGCACAGCTCTTAAAAGAGGTTGCCACAAAGACAAACGATGTTGCCGGTGATGGTACAACAACAGCTACCGTTCTCGCACAGGCGATGGTAAACGAAGGTATGAAGAACCTGGCTGCAGGCGCTAACCCGATCGTATTAAGAAAGGGTATGAAGAAAGCCACAGACGAGGCTGTCAAAGCAATCGCAGAGATGAGCGAGCCGATCAGCAGCAAAGACCAGATCGCAAGAGTTGCAGCAATCTCTGCAGCAAGCGATGAGGTCGGTGAGATGGTTGCAGACGCAATGGAGAAGGTTACAAACGACGGCGTTATCACCATCGAAGAGTCCAAGACAATGAAGACAGAGCTTGACCTTGTAGAAGGTATGCAGTTCGACCGTGGATACATTTCCGCATATATGTGCACAGATATGGAGAAGATGGAGGCAACTCTTGA
>PPYE01454404.1_pt1 | contig 13372 bp, 23 predicted proteins | sample 1559881 | NCBI WGS metagenome assembly PPYE01 (sample SAMN08240022, study PRJNA423297) | Human gut metagenome, whole genome shotgun sequencing project.
TGGAGGGCGACCTGATCCTCTGCGGCGACCTGAACGCCATCCCGAGTTCGAACGTCATCGCCACGATGACCTCGTTCCTGACGAACACGGGGCCGATCGACCAGTACACCTTCCCCTCGGACGACCCCGACCGAAAGATCGACTACATCATGTACGCCCCGATCGAGCATTTCGGCGTGCAGAACTGCCAGGTCGTATCGCGGGGCGACCAGCAGATAGACGGCGTCGATGCTTCGGACCACCGTCCCGTGATCGCCGACATCCGTTTCCGGACCGACGAGGACATCTCCGGAGAAGACGGCGGAGAGGAGGAGTGACCCCGGGCCGGAGATCGGCTCCCGCACGCATCGTCCGGACCGCCCGCCGGGCAAACGGCCGGTTCGGATTTTTACCGTCTTCGCTGCGGGGACGTCCCGAAACGGCGGTCCCGGAGACGAGAATCTTACAAAAAACGGATAAACATGAAAAAAATCCTATCGACGATCCTGGCGCTGGCCGCGTGTACGACCCTCCTGGCGCAGGATTTCAAGATCACGCACGGCCCCTGGCTCTGCGACCTGACATCGGACGGCGTCACGGTGGTCTGGACCACCAGCAAACCCGCCCTTTCGTGGGTCGAGGTGGCCGAGGACGACGGGCGCAGCTTCTACGCCGCGGAACACGAACGCCGCTACGAGACCGTCGCCGGACGCAAACAGGCCCACAAAACGCTGCACAGCATCCGCCTGAAAGGGCTGCGTCCCGGTACGAAATACCGCTACCGCATCTTCTCGCAGGAGGTGCGCGAGTGGAAATACAACGACAAGGTCTATTACGGCGACATCGCGGCGTCGAACGTCTATTCGCGCCAGCCGTTCGCCTTCAGGACCCTCCCCGCGTCGGGGTGCGACCTTTCGTTCGTCGTTCTGAACGACATCCACGGGCGGGCCGACTGCATGGCCGGGCTCTGCCGTCCGATCGACTTCGCACAGATCGACTTCGTGGCCTTCAACGGCGACATGTCGAACAGCACCGAAAGCCCCGGACAGCTCTACCGCGATTTCATCGACGCCTCGGTCGGGGTCTTCGCCTCCGAGACGCCGATTCTCTACAACCGCGGCAACCACGAAACGCGCGGAGTCTATGCCGACTTCCTCCAGGAGTATTTCCCCAAGGTCGGGGGCTGCTACTACAAACTCTACATGGCCGGATCGGTGGCGGTGCTCATGCTCGACTGCGGTGAGGACAAACCTGATTCGGATATCGAATACGGCGGGCTGGGAGCTTACGACGCATACCGTGAGGAGGAGGCTGCCTGGCTGCGCGAAACGGTCGCCTCGGAGGAGTTCCGCAATGCCTCGGCCCGCATCGTGCTGCTGCACATCCCGCTCGGGAACGGAACCTGGCACGGCAACATTCACCTCGAGGAGCTGTTCCTGCCGATCCTGAACGATGCGGACATCGACGTGATGTTGTCGGGACATACGCACCGTTACTCGTTCCGCCCGGCCAACGACGAAGTTCGTTTTCCGGTGCTGGTGAATGACAACGCGAGCCTGCTCAGGTGCGACGTCGGCGACGGCAGGATCACGGTCCGCATCTACGGGCCGGAAGGGACGGTGACCCACTCGCACGAGTTCCCGCTGAAATAGGGGCGGATTGTCCGTTCCGCCGGAAGAAGGGCAAGGGCCCGGCCATGCGGTCGGGCCCTTGCCGCATGCGGCGCGGCGGGAATCGGGGCGGATCTTCCGGAAAAAGAATGCGCGGTCAGAAGAACAGGCTGAAGAAGCCGCTGCGGCTCAGCCTGAGACGCAGCTTCGACAGGGCCATGCCGATGTGTTTCTCCACGGCCTTGACGCTGATGTTGAGCTGCTCGGCGATCTCGCGGTTCTTCAGTCCGGCCTTCCGGCTCAGCAAAAAGACGCGCCGGCACTGCTCGGAGAGCTGCGATACGCCGTCGTCGATCTCGTGCCGAAGCCACGAAAGGTCGAACTCCCCTTCGCAGCGGTCGGCAACCAGGCGGCGGACATATCCGTCGAGCGTATCGAGTCCGCAGGAGCCTTCGCCGTGCGACTTGCGGCTGCGGAGACAATCGATGCTTCGGTTCCGTACGGCCGTCATCAGGTAGGGCAGCACCGGACGCGAGAAGTCGATCTCCTCCCGCCGTTCCCACAGCATCAGGAAGACGTCCTGCACGATATCTTCGGAGAGTTTGCGGTCGTGGACCAGCCGGAAAGCCCGGACGCACAACGTTTCGTAATGCGCCAGAAAGAATTGCCGGAAATCGGCCGAATGAGCGTTCAGGTTCTCCATTTTTTCAAATCCGGGCGGTCCGGACGACCGCAGTTTTCCGAATCCATTTTCAAATATACAAAAACTCGCTCACATACGGATGGCTTTTTCTATTTCAAAAACTTTAATTTTAGGTGAACGGTATGATAAAACGGGATACGGAAGGATTCCCAAGCCTCTTTTTCCCCGACTCCGGAAAAGCGACGGATAAGTAGCGATTTGTTTTTCAATTTCTCCGAAAACGGATGAAAGCGGGAGAATGCGGTACGGAACGGCATATCCCGTTCTGTTCGGACGCTTTATTTGCCTGCTGCGACCAGAGGCGGCACTCCGGTCTTCCTGACAGACGAAGGACTGCTTCGTCTGCCGTCTGCGAACGGCCGGATACCGGAGCAGTGGCCGGAACGCTGCACGGACCGGGTGATCCGGCGCGCATCGCGGCGTGCGAACCGGTCTCGGCGCATACGGTCCGTCGATCCTTCGCCGCGAATCTTCTCAAGGCGAAAGATGTGCCTTTGGCAGCGATCTCGAAGGCATTGGGGCATAGCAAGATCGCGGCTGCGATGCGCTATTTGCGTGTGGACGTGGGGGGCGCTCCGATTCTCGCCGGGAGCGGCTGCTTCAGACTGCCTGCCGGGGCTGACGACTGACCGGATTCCCGGGATTTCATCATACATAAAAGAAAAGGCGCTGAATATCAGCGCCTTTAAGTGCCCAGGACAATATTTGAAAACTGCAATTTTTAGGGTGTTCGGAATATGCTGAAAATCGAAGGGTTATTGGTATATCGCAAAGGTAATCAATGATTTGTAATTCTCGATAAGATTGCGTAATATTGCATAAGATTTTATTGTGTGGTGCAACGGTGGTGCAAATTCTCAAACTTGCACCACGAATTAACAGGTCGAAGATATGGCATCGGTTACGGCATTTATACGGGTATCGAGAAAACGCATAGACCGGGCGAACGTGCGGTTTCGCCTGCGGGATGGACGGAGTGTTCAGTTGTTCCACGCCTCGGAGTTGGAGATCAACCCTTCGGATTGGGATGCGACCCGGCAGGAGATTAAGGCGAAAGTGCTTTATGATGCGGAGAAGCGGGCCGCCTTCAATCGGGCCGTAGCTGACCGCAAAAATATGATGTTGGAGATATATAATGCTGCATCAGGTACGGAGGTCTTGACCTCCGAATGGCTGGAGCGGGAGATCGACAAACGGCTGCACCCCGAGCGCTACGTCGCTGAGGTGCATCGGCAAACTTTCTTCGAAGCTTATGAGGAGTTTGTTGAGAAGCGCAAGTTATCCGACTGGCGTGTGCGGGCTATTCAAGTCGTGATTCGAGCGTTGAGGCGTTACGAACTTTATGCCTGTCGGACGGTGGACAGCCATTTTTCGCTCGACCTCGATACGGTAACGCCGTTGGTACTGCGGGACATCGTGGAGTTCTTGCGCAACGAACACACTTTTTGCGACCAATACCCCGAAATCTACGAGACGGTTCCCGAGAGCCGGCGGCCTCAACCGAGAGGGCAGAATACGATCAACGGGATTCTCACCAAACTGCGCACGTTCTTCATTTGGGCGAATGTCGTAGGCAAAACGACTAATAACCCTTTTCGGAATTATCCCGTGGAGGAGTGTATATACGGGACGCCATACTACATTACGATTGACGAGCGTAACAAGATTTATCATACCAATCTTACCAGACACCCGCAGCTTGCCATTCAGCGGGATGTATTCGTTTTTCAATGTCTGATAGGTTGCCGTGTGGGCGATCTCTATAAGTTGACCCGAGATAATTTGATAAATGGGGCGGTTGAGTATATTCCCCGTAAAACAAAGGACGGTCATCCGGTGACGGTACGTGTACCCCTTAACTCGATAGCACGTGAAATATTGAACCGTTACGCAGATTATACTGGTTCGTCGCTTTTTCCACTTATGGCCGAACAGCAGTATAACAAAGCGATTAAACGGATATTCCTCGCTGCTGGTTTAAAACGGAAAGTTACGATACTGAACCCGCTGACCAGGGAGGGGGAGCAACGGCCGATTTGGGAGGTAGCATCGTCGCATCTTGCCCGTCGGACATTTGTGGGGAACCTCTACAAACGGGTGAAAGACCCGAATTTGGTCGGAGCATTGAGCGGACACAAAGAGGGAAGCCGGGCATTTGCCCGCTATCGGGACATCGACGAGGATATGAAGAACGAGTTGGTTAAAATGTTAGAATAATATGTCAGATAAAAAATTCTTTACGGTTCCTATTGGGTTGCTCCGGGGATTGTTGATTGGTGAAAAAACGCCTAATAATTGTGTGCAGCAGTTTGTTGATTATTCCTTATATCGTCATGCAGCATCTTTGCCTTATAGCGATGAAAATGATATGATTTCACAGTTGAAATCTGCCGCCGATTATTTGAATGTCAAAGTGTCTGATTATAATCATGTTAACACAAATGGAGGCGCTTTATATAAGGAATATCGAAATAGGCCATTTTGTCTTATTTCGACGACATTAGCTTGGGATTACAATGATAACTCGGATAAAAAAACATCTTATGAAATAGCTTTATTTTGTGCCTATTGTGCAACTTTAAGCATCATTGGTACGAGTGAGTATAAGAAAGTCCCTAAATCGTTGATTGTGGCTCGTATGTTTGGGTTCGATACAATATCGGCATACGATGAGGCGTATCCCAAACCTATAAAAGGGAAGATAACGGCGGCAAAACGCAACGAATTAGCATGGCGAAAGATGTATGCAACCCGGTATCATATCGACAAAATTTTAACTGATTTGGAATTGTCGTGGGGGCTTCGCAGATATTCCAATCATTCAAGGGGTATGTTCATTTCATATAAAGCAACGATTGAACGCCTGGCGATGGTATGCGAGGCGACAAAAAGATCTACCCGTGTGGCTGGATTACTGGCACAAAAACAAGCTGCCAGACAAGCAGCAACAAAACAACATAAAGTGATCATAAAGTGAACACCTAAATAAGTAATCTACAATAATAGAACACTGGTAGAACATTAATACGACACCTGAATAAATAAGCCTAATAAATATTTATAATAAATAATCGGAAAGATGTATGTCATCGTCTTCTCCAGAGGCGATGATTTTTGAGTAATCAATTTACACTTATTTTTTCTTCCTGAAAAAAGAAAAAGTTGCGCAAAAAAGAAGCAGCCGTTATCGGGGTTCCGGTGCGGTTGTTTCTTTTTATTCGGCTAACATGTTTTTGCAGAAAAATGCTAAAAATTTTATTGCAATATCTTGCATAATGTGCCGAACATACGGACTTTTGTCGTAGATGCTTGTGATGATACAAGCCACAGACCATAGAATGGAATAACAAATTACGCATGAAGCGTGTAGGTCTGTTGGCATAAGCTGGCAGACCTTTTTATTAACTTTTTAACCGGGTGTTAAGGAGCACCCTAATAGAGACGAGTATGGTAAACATAGCGTCAATGATGGAGAACGGAGCGAATATTACCGTGGCCATCACATTGGAAGACTTGAGACGATTTCACAGAGAAGTAATCGCCGAGACGAAGAAAGAACTGGAGGAGCAGATTGCCGAGGATAAAGGCGAGCGGTATCTGTCCATCAAGCAAGTATGCGAAATGTTAGATATTGACCCCAGTTCATTATGGCGGTGGCGAAAGCGGGGGTATCTTGTCCCTGTGGAGGTTGGCGGAAAGCGCCGTTACAAGATGTCCGACATTCGTAAAATCTTAAACGGGAGGGCCGTGCAATGAAAAAGAGAAAAGCGGCCGTAGCCGCCCCTATAAGTACGTACAAAGATAGTCATAATTCGGAACGTATCCAAGCCGACACGCAAAAAGCTCGTAAGGCTATCGTCCTCGAAATGCTCAAAGGAGGGATGCAGACCACAGCAATGGGCCTCAACGTAATGATTGGTGGCAATGACGCCCGGCGGTGGATAACCGAAGTACGACGGAAAGCAGACGGTTATACGGTTCGAACCTATCCCTTGCGAGATCGCAGGGTCGTGTATCGGCTGGAACGAATCGGTACGGATTATAACCTCTTCAGCGGGCAGGAGGACGCAGGCCATGAATAAGTCTTGCTATCGGAAGCTGCAGGCGGTCAAAGACCTTGAACGGCTGGCGCATGACCGTTTCCGCACGGAACATCCGAATTTCCCCGAATATGCTATCCCGCCGCAATCCTATCGGGATGACACGGCAAACGGACTGACCCGATGCGTGGTCGATTTTGTCCGCTTCCACGGTGGCCAGGCCGAGCGAATCAATACGACAGGAGTACCCGAACAGCGGGGCGGGCGAATCGTGTGGCGCAAATCGAATACCACGAAAGGAAGTGCCGACATCTCGGCTACAATTGCAGGCCGTTCGGTGAAAATGGAAATCAAGATCGGGGCCGACCGCCAAAGCGAAGCGCAACGACGCTATCAGGTAGCTATCGAGCGGGCCGGCGGACTGTATGTCATCGTTAAGGATTTTACCTCCTTCGTCGAGTGGTACGGTGTAACTTTCAATCGGGGATAGCTATGGAAACACTCGAAACCGTCAAACTGTCGAAACAGCAGGAACTGGCCCGTTATCGTCAACGGCCCGATGCGAAGCTGTCCATCATTAGGAAACTGGAGGAGCAAATCCGAGCGTTGGATAATTGTGTAGATCTCAACGATAGCAAGGTGGATAATCAGTTGTTGATCTTGTTGCGTGATACCCTCTATAAGGCTATGTACGTTGAGGAACCGGATGATGTGCTGATTGTGGGCATGAGACTTACAAGCAACCCCGAAATCGAACGTATAGGATTAGCCGACCTGATATATACTACGAAGTTCGACGATCCACAGAAAGGGCTGTATGAGTTGCTGGAGATTGGAAAGTGCGACCGCCGAGGAATAGCTACCCACGACAAGGATGCTGCTCCGAGTGCCAAATATGCTTTCGATCATATCATCGAAGGGTTGGATAATTTCAAAGCATGATGTCATGGGATTTGTAGATGATGTAATTATGAGCAAGCCGACGCAAGGTGCGAAATTCGACCTCTCGTCGCTTATTATCGACCTGTCGGAACAACTCCCCGACCCGCAGCCGATCGTGCGAATTTGGGACAATCTAATAGCATCTCGGGGTAATGTTTCGACCGTGGTAGGATTGGCCAAAAGCCGGAAGACCTTTTTGACCGCTGCCGTGGCTTCGGGATTCCTCTCCTCGTCGGATTTTCTCGGCTTCGATACACCGGCTACGGGCAAGGTGGTGTATATTGACACAGAACAGAGCCGGGCACACGTGCATAAGGTCGCACGGCGGATTCTGCGCAGCATCGGCCTACCGACCAATCGTAACCACGACCAGCTCGTCGTGGCGGCCTTGCGGGAGTTGACACCCGACCAGCGCAAAGAGGCTACGGGGGAAATTCTGCGGCGATACAAACCCGACCTGCTGATTCTCGACGGCGTGGCCGACCTTTGCAACGACCCGAACGACCTGCACGAATCCGAGGCGCTGGTGTGCGAACTAATGCGGTGGAGCTGTGAATATGACAATCACATTCTTTGCGTGCTTCATAGCAACCCGGGCGGCGACAAAGCAAGAGGCCATCTTGGTTCGGCATTATTGCGCAAGTCGGAAACGGTAATGTTAGTGAAGGCAGACGGCGATACCTCGGTCGTTTCGCCCCAATACTGCCGCAACGAACCGTTTACGGAGTTTGCTTTCCGCATCAATGCGGAGGTATTGCCCGAGCTGTGCAGTATTCCCGCACCTCAACCGAAAGAGAATGTTTTTGCCGAGGTCATGGAGGTAGGAAAAGTTTATGCGCATTCGGAATTGGTATCGTTGCTGGTCGAGCAGGTTAATGTGAAAGAGGGTAGTGCAAAGATGAAGATTTCCCGAGCAGTTAAAGCTGGAATAATCGTCAAGAACCAAGCCGGCGGTTACTATCTGTTAGGGTCGCAAATTGAGGTTTCACAACCCGAGTTGCACGATGAACCGTTCTAAATATCTATGTTACGTTACGGACTTGTGGGAGGAGGGTAACAGGTAACAACCCCCTATATAGGGGTGTTACCTTGTTACCCCACCCGCCCCAAACGATGTGTAACTATACAAACAGATAACAAAATTGTTTTAACTAACTAAACAAAAAGTCTATGAAACAGAACAAGAGAAAGACGGCCTTTGTGCCGTGTCAGATTTTCAAACATGACGGTACGACCCTAACGGTGGGAGTTACGGACGTCACCATGAATGGCAAACCCGCCCCTTCGGAAGTTTATTTGCTCGTCGATGGCTACGGCAACGGAGAAGATGATCCCGAAGCCTTCGCAACCTTTACTCCCGACCGTGCGGTGGAGATCGCCGAATCGCTGTTGAGGTTCGCACGGCAGGCAAAGCAACGCAAATCTAAAGTAGATTAAAATAGAAACACTATGTCACGACCGAAAGGAACCCCCAAAACCGGCGGACGGAAAGCCGGAACCCCGAATAAGGTAACGCAGGATGCCCGGGAATGGCTTACCCAGCTTGTAGAAGGAAACCGGGAACAGATCGAACGGGATTTGCAATCGCTCGATCCGAAAGACCGGCTGCAGGTGCTTGAAAAATTCATGCAATACACGATCCCGAAACTTCAGGCCGTCGAAGCAACCGTACATGACGACGGGCCGGTTTACGATTATAGCAAACTGACCGACGATGAGCTTTTGACACTTTACAGACTGTTGCCCAAAGTGCAGAGCGACAGCGGACTTAACGAACTTTATTCTACCAGTAGCACAGTATTAAAATGAAACAGGAACGATTAAAAGAATTATTGCAGGTGGCCGAGACCGAAGGAATCGCCGCCGCCCTGAAAATCGCCCGGGAAACCGGCGACGTAGAGATCGACCCGGTAGAAGTATCCGAAGCGATGCAGGCCCGGATCGAATCCCGTAAAATTCGGGAAACTTACTGTAAAAATGCAATTAAAGGATTGAAATGACCATGACAACGAAAGAGGCGAAAATTTATATCGGGAACCGGATTTTAGCGCACGATAAAAGCGAATTTCTGCGTGCGTTCGATGATCTTGCCCGACAGGTGACGATCGACAGGTTGGCCGAGCTGGGCGAGAATTTGACGACAGAGACATTCCGGGACGTCATACGTGGAGGGCAAGCGATCCGTGCCCGGATGGAGGACCGCATGAAAAACTCTGTCAAAGCCCTGTTTTTCCCGGCGGAAAAGCGGAAAAAGCAGGAGTTATTCGACATTCTGTCCGAGCAATTAGCCGTGTTATGCCGGGAGGCCGAACGCACGTTGCTATTTTATCGGAATATTCCTGCCGATGTTTATATCGTTCGGGAAGATGGCACGGTCGGATACGATGAACCCATCATCGACCGATATTTCGAAGAGCAGGAAAAAATCTACATTTCGGACCCGCAGCAGATCGAGGTTTACGGTTGGGCGACACAAGTACGGGATGCTGTCGAAAAATTGTCTGAATTGCTTCCTAAATACGGATTGCACGTGTCGGATGTTATTCAATACGACCGGTTTTCGGAAAAGGTAAAAATATTACCGGAAAGGATTTGCGAAGCCTGGGACGGAGGGCGGTTTGTCCCTGATGCCGAGTAACGAAAAGAGCAAGGCGGACTATACATCCGCTTTGCTCTAAAATTATCGGGAAAGCAGCCCCCGATGCTTTGATTCTCGACAAGTCAAAGATAATAAAATCGGGGATATGTACGAACGGACAACCAAACGGAGGGGAGGGGCAAGGGACGACAGTACGCTGAATATCGGCCTCAACCGCCGGGAACTGAACGAGCTGCTGGAGCGGATCCGGCGTAAATTGGAATCATACAGACGGGAACCGATATACAGTACCCATGACCTCCGAAATATAAATGACAACCGGCTGCCTCAACCGAGGTAGCCGGTTTCACATACGCCGAGTTTACGTGTGGAATGGTGGGGTCATTTCAAATGACAATCAAAACGGCCGAATCGACACCGGCTTCGAAACCTTTCCTTTTGCGATTTTACGGCTTTTTTCCGTGCGGCCTATACTTCCTATGCCCGAGAGGTGAAATGCGGCCAAATACAAACCCTATTTGAAATACGGGCATTTATCATCGAAGGGTGCAGCGGGTTATTTTTTGCCGTCGGTGCGTTTGAACCCTATCGGCTGGCCGACCTTGCGGGCCTGCGGAATCTTGACCGACAGCGCTCCGATAGCCTGGTAAATATTGTCGAGCTCCTTGCGCATATCCTCCGACAGATCGCTGACCGCTTCGGCGTTGTCCTTGCCTGTCTGCTCCAGCAATGCCAACCGAGCCCGTATTTCGGACAATTCCGCCGTTACGGTCGTTGTAGTCATGATGTAATTGCGCATTGCCACGAAAGCCCGCATAATGGCTATATTGGCATTTATGGCGATGTCGCTACTTAACAGACCGGACAGCATAGCGACGCCTTGTTCTGTAAAGGCATACGGCATTTTACGGACACCGCCCCAACTTGATGTCACAATTTGTGATTTCAAGTTTGCAAACTCCTGATGTGTAAGTTGAAACATAAAGTCGGGCGGGAACCGTTTTATATTTCGTTTTACGGCCTGGTTCAATGCGCCCGTTGTAACCTGATACAACTCGGCCAAATCCCGGTCCAGCATCACCCGCTGACCCCGTATCTCGTAAATCTTATTTTGGATGGGTTGCAGTTCCATGGTTTTCTGTCTATATACCTTGGGTTGCAGGTTGCATCCCCTATATAGGGATGCAACCTTGCAACCCCGGATAGAAATATATGTAATGCGCCGGCGTCTCCGTTACTATTCTCCTTTCTCCACTTTGATAAGTTTGCCGCAATACGGGCACGTGATAGTGTTCGTCGGCTGAAGGGCCGACCGTGTCTCCTCCTCGAAAAAATCCGATACGCTGCACCCGATTGCATCCGCAATGCGTTGCAGTTGCGATACGGGGTTCCGATCGCCCTGTTCGCAATAGTAGTGTACCGTCTGGCGTGAAACTCCCAACCGTTCAGCCAACGATACTAGGCTGATCCCGTGCGATTTACAGGTCTTTTTAATGTCTATTTTCATAACGTTATACGATTATATTACATGACAAAGATAGGCAAAAAACGGAGAATCGCAAGTAATCATATTACATAGTGGGGTATATTCCTAATTTTTGCACTATATTTTTTTTACACTTTTTTGATAAAATGTTTGTTTGTGTAAAATATTCATATTACATTTGCAACAGCAAAAGAGATAAAAGCAATATAAATATATTACAACCATGAAAGCAACGAGTAAATACAACCTGTCTAAAATCTTCCGCAATGCTTGGTATATGTTCAAAGCGAAGATGTGCAAGACCTTCGCCGCAGCGCTTCGCAAGGCGTGGCGCAGCGAGAAGCTGGCGATGCTGGCCGCAAAGATCGAGGGCCGCAACCTTGCCGAGGAAGATGCGCAGGCCAAAACGACGACTTATAACCCCGAGTTGCTGACGATTCCAGCCGACTACTACGGCGAATATGGCCGCTACTATGGTGATTGAAATAGCGAGATTCTCGCAAAACCTCGAAATAATTATGAATAATGACGTGATCCAATCGGCCGACAGGCTGGCCGCCCTGCTCGATGAACAGCGGGCATGTATCGAACGAATTATCGCAATACTCGACAAATAACACGATTATGAAAAGAAACGATTTACAAACGATTATGCGCCGGGCGTGGGCGCTGTTCCGCTCGACGGGCCGGGCCTTCGCCGTATGCCTTTCGAAGGCGTGGGCGCTTTACCGCCTGACGAAGCGAATGCGGGCCGGCGTGGTCCTGTTCGCCTACGAGAAGATCGACGGCTCGCTGCGCAAGGCTTGCGGCACGCTGCACGATGTGGCCGCAACGGTGAAGGGAACCGGGCATCCGAATGACGCTATAACGATGCGTTATTACGACGTGGAGGCCGACGGCTGGCGGTCGTTCAAAGTGGAAAACCTTATAGCGATTTACTGATATGAAAGGATTGACAACTAAGCAGACGTTACAACTATTAAGAATCGCCGAAAATGCCCAGCGGGGCATTGGTCTCGATCTTGATGAGGTGGCATTTGTCTCTCTGATGCGCATTTGCCGGGACTATGTGGACCACAGGCGCTATCCGGGCGTGATCGACCGGGACAAATGGTTTGCGGACCGGTTGAAAAAATTTCGGATTCGGTTTTTTGAGAAGATATAGGTCATGATCTACGAACTACTTTGCGACGGCTATCGGCTGGGGGTATTCCCCACCGAGGCCGAGGCCGTCCGCCGGGCGGACTATCTGCCGAAAGGGTGCTATACCCTCCGGGAATGGGAGAAGGACGGCGAATTTTCGACGTTCGACCCCTCAACGAACAAATCCTATGACTTCAACAATTGACACTATGAAAAAGCAAGTATATGTATCCAAGCGCAGCGACCTGTCGCTGATCGGATCGGCTTTCGAGGCCGCAGGTTTCCGCTGTGTCCGCATCCGAACCGAATGCGAAGCAGAGCACCGAACCAAAGGCGGCGATCCTCGCCGACACGGGATGCTGATTCTCGACGGCGACCGGGTAATTCTCGAAATCATCCGGAGTAAAAAAGCGCCTAAAGGATGATTATGAGGTTTCGGAAATAGTCGAGGATATTCCGACTGTTTGCGGGACGAGTGGTGCAAATGTGGTGCAAAATAGAAATGAAAAATCGTATCTGATTGATATTCAGGTACGATTTTCTTTTGCAGTGCCCAGGACAAGACTCGAACTTGCACGAACGCAATTGTTCACTACCCCCTCAAAGTAGCGTGTCTACCAATTTCACCACCTGGGCTGACCTCCCGTTTCCGGGATTCGGTGTGCAAATATAGGGCATAAATTTTTATTCGCCAAATTTTTGGGCCGTTAATGCTGCTTTTTTGTCGCACCCGGCCTTCTCCCCGTTTTCCGTCCCGGTCTCCTCCGGGGCGATGCCGCGGGGGCCGATCATGCCCGACGGATGGATGGAGGCGCTGCGGACGGGGCCTCTCGGCACGGCTCCGACGACTGCGGCGGAGCGTGTCGGGGC
>PPYE01048606.1_pt1 | contig 13368 bp, 12 predicted proteins | sample 1559881 | NCBI WGS metagenome assembly PPYE01 (sample SAMN08240022, study PRJNA423297) | Human gut metagenome, whole genome shotgun sequencing project.
ATATTTGCCGGTTACATTCCTGTGCTTGCCCATGCGGAGCGATATTTTTGTCTGAGAAAGAATGGGAGGCTGGAGGAACTGGCGGCGGCCGGGGTCCGTATGCAGATGAATTATCAGAGCCTGGAAACGGGAAAGAATTATTCCGACAGGCGATGGTGCCGTAAAATGGTACTGGAGGACAACTTTCATTTTTTAAGCACCGATATGCATGGAGCGGATGTCAGAACACCGGACTGTGAAATGACATTAGCGTGGCTGAGGAAGAGGGCGGGAGAGGAACGCATCAGAGAGCTTACGATAGAAAACCCTGGGAAACTTCTGGACGGTTTACGGATATAAATATGGTTAAAACAAAAGAGGAAAAAGGAATAGGATATGGAAAAGATTACGCACCAACATCTTGATGATGATGAAATAGTGATTGACTTTCGGGAATTATTTTACGAGTTCAAACGGAGAATCTGGTGGATATTATTGGCGGCCGTTCTTGGAACCGGAGCGGCAGGGGCATATAGCTACTATCTTTTGACACCACAGTATATTTCGGAGGCAAAAATCTATGTTTTGTCAAAAGAAACTACACTGACCTCGCTGGCGGATCTGCAGATGGGAACGCAGCTCACCCAGGATTATAAGGAACTGATTGGCAGCAGGCCGGTTATGCAGGAAGTAATCAACACATTGAATCTGGATATCACTTACAGGCAGCTGGCGGAAAAGCTGAAATTAGAAAATCCCAAGGACACGCGAATCCTGTATTTGACTGTGACGGATCCAAATCCTTATATGGCAAAAGCGATTGTAGATGAGATAGCCAATGCTGCCTCAGACTATATCGGAGAGATTATGGAGATGACGCCGCCCAAGCTGATTGAGGACGGTATGGTAGCGACGGTGCAGACCAGTCCGAATGTGAAAAAGAATGCGGCAGTCGGCGGCCTGGTGATGCTGGTTCTGGCCTGTGGCGTTATTACATTGAGCGTTATCATGAACGACACAATCAGATCGGAGGAGGACGTCTTTAAATATTTGGAGCTTCCGGTATTGGCTGTTGTTCCGGAGCGGAAGGATTCGAAAGTGGAAAGAAGCAGCTCTTCAGGCCGGTTCTTTGGAAGAAAGAAAAAAGTGTCCGTGAAGCGCGGCTCCAGGAAAAAGGCTGAAATTACACGCAAAACGCCGGAGGAGACAAGGCAGCCTGAAAAAACAGACCAGGAGCTACCGGCAGCAGCTTTGAAAGATAAAACCGAAAACAGTTAGAAAAATCGGTAAGGAGAGACGAGATGGGTAAGGAAATCAGCTTAATGCGTGATCAGAAAGAGGATTACCAGTACGAAGAGGCGATTAAAACCCTGAGAACGAATATTCAATTTTCAGGTACGAATTTACAGGTCATCATGCTGACCAGCGCGGTGCCGAATGAGGGTAAGAGTGAGATATCATTTTCATTGGCCTCCTCACTGGCCCAGATTGATAATAGAGTACTTTTGATTGATGCGGATGTCAGAAAATCCGTTTTGGTGACCAGATATAAGCTGGACCGGAAGATTGAGGGACTGTCCCAGTATCTGAGCGGACAGAAAAAGCTGGAGGAAGTGATTTATACGACCAATATACCAAATCTGGACGTTATTTTTTCCGGCCCCCTTTCGCCCAACCCGGCGGAACTACTGGAAGAACCGTTGTTTAAAAAACTGATCGACCATGCAAGGGAGGAATATGCCTATGTCATTATAGACACGCCGCCGATGAGTACCATCATAGACGGAGCAATTGTAGCCGGTCACTGTGATGGGGCAATTATGGTGGTGGAGAGCGGTGGTGTCAGCTACAGGGTTCTCCAAAAGGTGAAGAGACAGTTGGAACGCAGCGGCTGCCGGATTCTGGGAACGGTTTTGAACCGTGTCAATATGCAGGTGCAGGGATATTACCGGTATTACGGAAAATACGGGAGATATCATTACGTATATGGCTATGGTTACGGCCGTGAAAATAAGAAATAAAATCAAGCAGGCTCCAAAACTGCGCTGAAAAACCGGCGGGACGTTCCTGCAGGCTAAACAAAAGAAATCAGAGGAACAAAGTATGATTGTCAGAAACCGTGCATTTTATATGGTTTTAGATACGCTGATGGTTATTTTTTCCTATATTGTGACATCGCTTCTCAGAGAGGGCGCCCTTCCGGGAATTACGCCGTCAGAACTGTGGTACCGGTGTGTTCTGGTGATATGTGTATACTTTCTTGTCACCCTGTTTTATCAGGTAAAGAAGCCACTGATGAAACGGAATAATTGGAATGAACTGGAAGTCGTTTGTAAAGTCAATTTTCAGATGGCCTTAGGGCTGGCGCTGCTGCTGTATTTATTCAAGGTGGGAACGAAGTTTCCGCGCTCGTTCTATCTTATTTTCTTCATTGTAAACACTGCGTTTATGTATACGGCCCATTTTTTGCTAAAGTCTTTTCTCTATGATTATTATAGGAAAACAGAAAACAGAAAGAAGTTAATCCTGTTTGCCAATGAGGAAAATGCGATGAAAATGATGCATAAATATGTTAGCTCTTATATGTATGATTACGAGGCCGTAGCACTTGTGGTTATCAGCGGCCACCGTGATAAAGGCAGTCTGCATGTGGAGATAAACCGTATTCTCCGTGGAAAAAACGGAAGTTATATGGAATCATCGGAAAAATGCCTTGAAGAGTTTTTGATGAGGGAGGCAATTGACGAAGCCCTCGTGAGTATGCCGCAGTCGAGAAGGCAGTGGCTGATTGAGCTGATTTTATATATGGAGAATCTGGGGATTGTCACCCATGTGACAACGACAACCTTCTGTCTCGGCCGTGAGGAGAAGGCAGTTGAAGAGTTTGGAATTTACAATGTCCTTACCTACAGTCCCAGAATATTCGAGCCTGCGGAGCTGATTTTAAAACGGGCGGTGGACATTGCCGGCGGGCTGGCCGGTGTTATTCTGACCATTCTGATCGGAATTGTCATTGCGCCGATGATATATCTGGAGTCGCCGGGGCCTGTGATATTTAAGCAGACCAGGATTGGGAAAAACGGACGCCGTTTTACCATCTATAAATTCCGTTCCATGTATATGGATGCGGAGGAGCGAAAGAAAGAGCTGATGGCGAAGAATGAGATGAACGGCCTGATGTTTAAAATCAAGGATGACCCCAGGATCACCAGAGTTGGTAAATTTATACGCAAGACCAGCCTGGATGAATTTCCGCAGTTCTTTAACGTCCTTGCGGGGGACATGAGCCTGGTTGGAACACGGCCTCCGACGGAGGATGAATTTGTTAAATATTCAGAACGCCATAAGAGGCGCCTCAGCCTGAAACCGGGAATTACGGGGATGTGGCAGGTCAGCGGGAGAAACTCGGTCAGTGATTTCGAGGAAATTGTAAATCTGGATCTGGAATACATAGATAATTGGTCGTTCTGGCTGGATATTAAGCTGCTCTTCCAGACCGTGTATGTGGTTCTGTTCCAGAAGGGGGCGTCCTGATGGGGAGAAGAGACGGAAGAGGTGGAAGAAATAGAAGCAATAGAAGAAATAGTAGCAGATGGAAGGGCGCACTCCCTTTCTTTGCGGCCGCAGGTGCCTTCTTTCTCATATGGTTTTTCTGGTTTAGCTGGGGGATGTACCGGCAACGGCAGGATACCGAGGCACGGATTCTGGAACAGGAAAATGGGAGAGCTGTTGAAGCTATCGGTTCACCGGCGAAAAATGTTTTGGAATACAACGGGAAGAAATACAGGCGGAATACGGCAATGCGCGCAATCCTCTGTCTTGGCGTTGACACGACAGGTGAGATGGAGCGCCACCAGGTTTCAGGCGAGGGAGGACAGGCAGACGGTATATTTCTTGTGGCTCAAAATGCAGCCACGGATACAGTGCAAATCCTGATGATTCCCAGGGATACCATGACGGAAATTACATTATTTGATTATTTCGGAAATGAACTGGGAAAAGATGTTCAGCATTTAGCCTTAGCCTACGCCTACGGAGATGGAAGGGAGCAAAGCTGTGAGCTTATGACAGAGGCGGTTTCAGATTTGATGTTCGGCCTGAAGATAGATAGCTATTTTGCAACAAATATCAGTACGGTTCAAATTCTGAATGATGAAATCGGAGGTGTAGAGGTTCTGATAGAAGACGAAGCCCTGGCCGAAAAGTATCCGGAGTTTGCCATGGGAGAGACGGTTCTGTTAAAAGGAGAGCAGGCGGAACATTACATCCGCTACCGAGATATCAATCAGCATCAGACGGCGCTGACACGGCTGGAGCGTCAGAAGGGATACATAAAATCGTATCTTGAAACGGCTAAGCGCAGAGCTAAAGAAGATGACCAGTTGATTGTCAGGCTGATGGATGATGTGGAAAAATATATGATTACCGATATGGCCAAGGATCAGTATATGGATATGGCCCTGGCGGTATTAAACAGCCCTCAGGTCATGAATGATGGAGATTTTATCGCCCTGCCGGGGGAAGCGGCCCAGACGGACTTATATGAGGAATTCCATCCGGATGAAGAAAAATTAAAAGAACTCGTAATTCAGATGTTTTATAAAGAAATAAAGTCTTGAGAATTAAAGTTGGAATGTTCGGTTAAAGCAGATTAGAAAGGAGTTTTGTTATGAAAAAAAGGTATATTGGTTTTATTTTGGCAGCAATGATGACGGCACAGCCGTTGGCGGCCCAGGGAGCGGTAAATCCAAGCCCGAATACAAAGCCGGTGGTGACACCGTCAAAAGATCGGGATGACAGTAATGCGAGTTCAAAGCCGCTTGATAAGACTGGCAGCGAAGGCACAGGAATTACAGGAGCAGCGACCGGAAGCGGAGGTTTAGTAGGCGGATCGACAACAGGCGGAACGGCGACAGGTTCTACCGCGCTATCGGCACGCCGGAGACAGTTGGCTATAACCCATTAATTCCGGTTCAGACACTTGTGGTGACAGATGCTGCCACTCAGACAAAATTAGAGGAAAAAGTTACCGTCAGTTTATATGTGCCGAATCTGGTGGAAGGACTGAATGACGTGCAGCTGCTCTATTATAACACAGTGACGAAAAAGTGGGAGTTTATGGCTCCTGCAGCGATTGATTATGCGACAAAACAGGTGACGGTGACGCTGGGGAGCGATACGGCGTTTACGGTGGTGTATAAGAATAAGTAAGAGTGGAGAAGGCTGTTCCGGGAGGTGTCCTTGGGGATTCGATGGATAAAAACGTGGAATTCCCGAGGGCATTTGTCAGTGAAATTCATTCTGGATGAGGTTGAAAAAATTAAAAGGGAAATCTAGAAAGCAGGATGAGCATAAAGAAAAATATATGTCATAGAAAGCACTCCACCTAAAAATGAATTTGACAATAGGAAACTTATTAGGGGTACTTAAGTAAATCTGGCAAACAGGGGCAATGAATGGGGCAGGATGAAATTGGAAAAGGAACTAAAGGTAGGGATGTTCGGCCACAAGCGAGTACCTTCCCGCGAGGGTGGAATTGAGATCGTTGTGGAGGAATTGGCGAAACGGATGGTGCGGGAGGGTTATCAAGTTACCTGTTATAACCGTGCAGGTCATCACGTCAGCGGAGCAGAATACGATGCGGAAACAAAAAGTGAATATGAGGGCATCCGCCTGAAAACGGTTCCTACCATTGAGAGGAAAGGACTGGCGGCAGTTTCATCTTCATTCTTTGCGGCGCTGTGCTGTGCTTTTGGAAAATATGATGTGGTACATATCCATGCGGAGGGACCGGCGCTGTTTTGCTGGATTCCGAAGCTATTTGGGAAGAAAGTAGTAGTCACAGTACACGGCCTGGATCATGCCAGGTCCAAGTGGGGCGGAATTGCGAGTAAATGTATTTTGATGGGTGAAAAAAACGCCGTTAGATATGCAGATGAAATCGTTGTTCTGAGCAAAGGTATACAGGACTATTTCAAACAGACCTACGGGCGAAAGACACGATTTATCCCAAACGGAGTGAACCGGCCGGAGATCAGACAGGCAAAATTAATTACAGAGAAATTTGGACTTGAAAAAGATTCATATATATTATTCCTTGGACGTTTGGTTCCGGAGAAAGGACTCCGTTACCTGATAGAGGCGTTCCGGCAGGTGGACACCGGTAAGAAGCTGGTAATCGCCGGGGGAAGTTCCGATACAAATGCTTTTATGCAGGAACTGAAAGAATTGACAGTAGGTGATGACCGTATAATCTTCACTGGATTTATACAGGGACAGACGCTGGATGAGCTGTACAGTAATGCGTATGTATACTGTCTGCCGTCTGATCTGGAGGGGATGCCCCTGAGTCTGCTGGAGGCAATGAGCTATGGAAACTGCTGTCTGGCCTCGGATATCGCGGAGTGTACAGAGGTGGTGGAGGATAAGGCGCTGGCTTTTAAGAAATCAGATGTCAGTGATTTGAAGGACAAACTGCAGTTTGCATGTGATTATCCGGAAGAAGTGAAGAAGCTGAAAGCCGGATCGGCTGGCTTTATCTGTAAAAAATACAGTTGGGATGATGTGGTAAAGCAGACGCTGAAATTATATAGAAGTTAATGGGGAAATAGCGGTTAGAAATAAACTGCTTAAGGATAAAAAGGTAACGGAAAAACATTGAAACAAGAGGAAAATTGAGATGCGGATATTAATGATTAACAAGTTTCTCTATCCGAACGGTGGATCGGAGACATACATATTTAAATTGGGAGATTACTTGAAAAGTCAAGGGCATGAAGTTCAGTATTTCGGGATGGAGCATGAAGGCCGCTGCGTTGGAAATGCGATGAACGCGTATACGTCTGATATGGATTTCCACGGTGGGCGCAAGCTGGCGAAAGTGACTTATCCGCTCAAAACGATTTATTCTTCGGAAGCTCGGAAGAAACTGCGCTTGGTGCTCGAAAATTTCAAACCGCAAATTCTGCATATCAACAACTTTAATTACCAGTTGACGCCCAGTATCATCCTAGAGATCCAGAAATGGCGTAAAGAGGGGAATAAATGTCGGATTATTTTTACGGCACATGACTATCAGTTGGTATGTCCGAACCACATGTGTAACAACCCCAAGACGGGAGAAAACTGTGAGAAATGCCTTGGTGGGAATTTCCTGAATTGCGCAATAGGGAAGTGCATCCACGGCAGCACAGCGAAGAGCGTCATCGGTACAGTTGAGGCAATTTTCTGGAAGCTGAATGGAGCTTATAAGTATATTGACTTCATGATTTGCTGCTCCGAGTTCTTGAAAACGAAGATGGATAGCAACCCGTTGTTTGCAAAAAAGACGGTAGCGCTTCATAACTTTGTGGACAGAGTGGAATGGAAAGAAACAGAGAAAAAGGATTATGTCCTTTACTTTGGCCGCTTCAGCAAGGAAAAGGGTATTGATACTCTCATCAGGGTTTGTAAGGAAATGCCGGATGTGCAGTTTGTTTTTGCCGGTACGGGACCGCTGGAAAGTGAAATCAATGGTATTCCGAATATTAAAAATGTAGGTTTCCAGACGGGAGAAGCCTTGGAAACGCTGATTCGGGAAGCAAGATTTAGTATCTACCCGTCTGAGTGGTTTGAGAACTGTCCGTTCTCTGTTATGGAGAGTCAGATGTATGGCACGCCGGTTCTGGGTGCGGATATCGGCGGTATTCCGGAGCTGATTGAGATTGGCATGACCGGTGAGTTGTTCGAGAGCGGGAATGGGGGAGACCTCAAGGGGAAGATTCAGAAGATATGGAATGATAAGGCACTTTGTGAACAGTACAGTGAGAACTGTAAGAGCATCAGATTTGATTCTATCAATGAGTATTACGAGAAAATTATGAAGGTGTATCAGTGATAAATAAGCTTTCAGAAAAAGAAGAATGTGAATTATAGGTGAAAAAATAATGCTTATACAATCAAAAAGAGTTTTAAATAAAATAAGCGGTCACGGAAGTATGCAGGGTTTTATTGTAAGAGTTATGGTTGGACTGCATATAAATAATGATGTTATTCTTTTTACAACAAGGCGTGCAAAAAAGAATCGTGTTAACCTGGATTATTGCTTTAATTTTAGAAATTTAGGAGACAATATTTCTCCTGTAATTGTAAATTATGTAGCAAGGAAGCGAAATATCGTATTGGATAAAGCAGTAGAAGAAACGAAACATTTATTTGCGATAGGTTCAATTATAACGGCAGGTCCTCAAGATTGCACAGTGTGGGGGAGCGGTCTTTTAAATACAAAAATTTTAAATCGATTAGTTTCAAGAAAACTGGATATTAGAGCGGTAAGAGGACCATTAACGCGAATCATTTTATTGGATCAAGGTTATAAAGTTCCAGAAGTGTATGGCGATCCAGCTATTTTAATGCCATTAGTTTATGATGTTTCTGTTGAAAAAAAGTATAGGGTTGGACTGGTTACACATTTTAACGAAACTGTGGAGTATGATTCAGAAGAAGTGTTTCATAGAATCAATATTGTCACGGATGATTATAAAAAGTTTGTGCAAGAAATCAAGAGCTGCGAATTAATTATCTCGTCAAGTTTACATGGAATCATATTTGCAGAAGCGTATGACGTTCCTGCTGTTTTACTGAGACCTAACTGTGACATGCTTAAGTACTTTGATTACTATTATAGCACTGGGCGATATGAATTTCCAATGCTTGAAAATCTGTCGGAATTCAATCATGTAATTGCTCCTTTAATTCCGAATTTTGGTATAATGCGTGAAAATTTGATTGAAGCATTTCCAGTAGATTTATGGGATTCATGATGACATTATCGAAATAAGCATAGATGAGGGAGTAAACAATAGGAGAGTTAATTATGCGTGAAGAGAAAAAATTGAATGGAACGGTCATTGTGACCTATCGGTGCAATGCTCGCTGTTCTATGTGTAACCGTTATAAAGCGCCTTCCAGGCCGGAAGAAGAAATCAGCGTCGAAACCATTAAGAAGCTGCCGAAGATGTACTTCACCAACATTACCGGTGGCGAACCGTTTATCCGCACCGACTTGAAAGATATCGTGCGTGAGCTGTATAAGAAGTCTGACCGTATCGTTATTTCTACCAATGGGTTTTTCACAGATCGTATTGTTGATCTGTGCAAGGAGTTCCCGCAAATCGGTATCCGGATTTCTATCGAGGGATTGGAGCGGACAAACAATGAGATTCGCGGACTGCAGGATGGCTATCAGCGTGGTTACGGCACACTGAAAAAGTTGCTTGAGATGGGTATGAAGGATGTTGGTTTCGGCATGACCGTTCAGGATAAGAATGCCCCTGACCTGGTTCCGCTGTACAAGATCTCTGATGAGATGGGCATGGAGTTTGCAACCGCTTCTCTGCATAACAGCTTCTACTTTGTTGAGGCAAAGAACATCATCCATGATCGTCCGATGGTCGCAAAGAACTTTGAGAATCTGGTCAATGAGCTGTTACGCAGCAACAGCCCGAAGAAGTGGTTTCGTGCTTACTTTAATCACGGTTTAATCAACTACATCTATGGCCAGAAGCGGCTGCTGCCTTGTGACATGAGCTTTGATACCTTCTTCATTGATCCGTATGGCGATGTTATGCCTTGCAATGGCACCAAGAACAAAGAGGTCATGGGCAACCTGCTTAACCAGACTTGGAAGGAATTGTGGAATAGCCCGGAGGCAGAAAAGGTAAGGAAAAAGGTACGTTGTTGCGACCGTGACTGCTGGATGATTGGTTCTGTCAGTCCTGCTATGCATAAGTACATATGGAAGCCGGCAACTTGGGTTCTGGTCCACAAGTTAAAAGCTCTGTTCACCAAGCATCCGTACAGCATGTACGAGCTGAAGATTTGCCGTGATTATCGTGACGGCAAGACCACCAAAGAGGAACTGGACAAGTGTAGCACCTGTGATATGAACTGTGTGATTAATGACGGTCTGAGTGAGCCCTCTAAAGAGCAGCTGAAGCATACGACCGGCGAGGAAATCGTCGATGCAGATATCGCGGAACAGATGAAGAAGTAAGAGGAGAGAGAAATGAAACGGGCACTGATAGTAGCAGCTACAGGAGGATTTCTGAGAGGATTTCTGATTCCCGATATGAAGTTATTGCAAGAAATGGGATACGAAGTTCATAGTGCAGCAAATGGAACTTCTGTATCTACTTTTGTACCAGAAGAATTTTTTGCCTCTATCGGAGTTTCATTTCATCAAATTGATTTTTCTTCGACATCTCCTATTAGCAGGGAAAGTTTAATAGCACATCAGCAATATAAAGAATTATTAGGCAAATATCATTTTGATTTTGTGCATGTCCATACACCGATTCCAGGAGCAATCGTAAGAATTGCAACGATGAATGAACGAAAAAAAGGATGTATTGTTGTATACACTACGCATGGATTGACCTTCCCGAAAGGGTCTTCATTGAAAACTAAGGTCGTTTATGGCGGAGTGGAATGGATCTGCTCGTGGGTGACAAATGGGATTATCACCATTAACATGGAAGACTACGCGCAAATGAAGAAAATGGCCTGCAAAAAAGTTTATCATATTAATGGCGTTGGAGTAGATACATCGAGATACCATGAATGTCATATAGACAGAAAGAGCTATCGTGAATCGTTAGGGCTTCATGAAGATGATATTGCAATTTTGGAGGTCGGAGAATTATCTGTACGTAAGAATCATAAGGTCATCATTGATGCTTTAGCAAAGATAAATGATAAGAGATATGTGTTCTTGATCTGCGGTAAAGCAATGACAAATTCTGGAACTTATGATTTTTTGAAAAAATATGCGGAAGAAAAAAATGTCAGAGTAATTTTCCTTGGCTTTAGAAAAGATATTTCGGAAATAAACCACTGTGCAGATATCGCCGTTCTTCCATCCCTGCGAGAGGGGCTTGGATTGGCTGGAATTGAAGCTCTTGCATCTGGAGTGCCAGTTGTGGGCAGTGATGTTCAGGGAATCAAAGACTATGTTGCGGACGGCATAACCGGATACCTCTGTGCGCCTGCAGATGCAGACGCTTTTGCAGAGAAAATTATGGTGCTGAGTGATCACAAATTCAGAAACTCTATGAAAGAAGCATGTGTGAAAAAAGCAGAAGAATTCAGAATGGAGATTTCCCATCAGCAGATGATGAATATCTATAAAGAACTGCTGAGTGGACAGGAGAAAAATGAATGATAGGCGTATGTATTAAATATTTTCATGAGAATTATGGTGGTATGCTGCAGGCGTTCGCAACAGTTAAAATGCTTGAATCACGTGGAATAGAATATGAACTGATAAAATATAAGAAAAACCTTACCATTTCAGAAAAAGTCAAATCCGTTCCACGGCTGTTGAACGGGGTTCTTCTGAAAGACAAATATGAAGCTTTGTTGAAAAAGCAAGGCATGAAGAAGCATCCGGAATTTGCAAAGAATGATGCAATTCGGATTCAAGCGTTTGCCCAATTCAGGGATAAGACGTTTACGAAATTGTCACCGGAGTTCTGCGGATATAAGGCATTGTGTGAAGGCGCTAAACGATATGAGGCAGTTGTAACGGGAAGTGATCAACTTTGGTCGCCAGCGGGGCTGCCCACGAATTTTTACAATCTGATGTTTGTTCCGGCTGATGTCAAAAAGATTTCTTATGCGTCGAGCTTCGGTGTAAGTCAGATTCCTTGGTATCAGAAGAAAAGAACGGCAGATTTCCTGAAACGGTTGGATTATATCAGTATGCGGGAAAATCGCGGCGGCGAAATTGTGAAAGAACTAACGGGGCTGGATGCTCCGGTAATCTTAGACCCCGTTTTTAATTTTAACAAAGAACAGTGGGAGAAGCTTATTCCGAATAAAAAGGAAATGGCTGAACCGTATATTTTTGCATATTTTTTGGGAGCAAATTCGGTGTATAGAAAGCAAGTTCAAAAATTAGCTCAAATAACGGGGTTAAAAATAGTTGCGTTACGTCACCTGGATCAGCATATTGAGGACGATGAAAACTTTGGCGATTATGCTCCCTATGATGTCGCACCGGACAGATTTTTGAATTTATTAAGAGGGGCTTCGTATGTCTGTACAGACTCTTTCCACGGGACATGTTTTTCAATCATCAATGAAAAGAAATTTATGATATTCAATCGATATGTAGATGCGAGCGCAATATCGAAGAACTCCAGAATTGATTCTCTGTGTAAAAATTTGGAAATTAGTGATAGGAGATTCACAGGAGATATTTTAGCAATTCAAAAGAAAGTGGATTATGTGAAAGTCAATTGTAAATTGAGAAAACTACAGAATAAAACGAAGCAATATCTTGATACGGCATTAGGAAAATAATTATGCTTTATATTAAGGACAGGTGCTATAGATTGGGTTGGAACCAGAGTATATTGTGGAATGGAAAAACGATGGAAATTGATAAGGCAAAACATATATTGGTAACTGCTCCGTTAGGATTTGGCGGTATTACGTCTATGATGATTAATATTCAAAAGAATACTGATCATGACAAATTAAATTTCGATTATCTTGTTTTACATGATCGGCATGAGGATTTGGAAGATATTGTTATTGGAATGGGTTCTAAGAAAGTTGTAGCTTCTGCTGATGAAATAGGCAATAAAATGGTAAGAAGCTTGAAACGCTGGTATAGACTATATATAGCTTTCAAAAAGAATAATATCCGAGTGCTTCATTTGAACGGCGGACCTTCTTCAGATATGAATATAGTTTTTATCGCAAAACTTGCGGGAGTTAGGCATGTGACATTTCATAGTCATAATGCAGGAAGTGCAGTTTACAGGAATAGGATTTCCGTAGCAATGTCTAACTTATACAAACCATTAATGCCGCTGTTTGTTGATTCGTTCTGGGCCTGTTCTTCGTTGGCAGCAGAATTTTCTTTTCCTAAAAGTATTGTAAACGGACATAAATATAAGTTCATTCCGAATGGTATTGCGCTTGAAAAATTTGCTTATGATGCGTTGGCTCGAGAAGAAACAAGAAATAGATTTGGTGTATTAGATAAATTTGTGATTGGACATGCTGGAAGATTCAATATCCAAAAGAATCATGAATTCTTAATAGAAATGTTTTCTGCCCTACATAATGAGTGCGAAGATACTGTTCTTGTACTTTTTGGAGATGGTGAACTGTATACAGCAATACAGAATAAAGTTAAAGCTATGAATTTGGAAGATAGCGTTCTATTTATGGGAACATCTGATGAGATGCCTAAAATGTATCAAGCTATGGACGTCTTCGTTATGCCGTCGTTGTGCGAGGGGCTACCTGTGGCAGGTGTTGAAGCGCAAGCTTCCGGTTTACCTGTAATTCTGGCAGATACAATCACAAAGGAGGTTGGAATTACAGACTGTGTGAAGT
>PPYE01072621.1_pt1 | contig 13367 bp, 13 predicted proteins | sample 1559881 | NCBI WGS metagenome assembly PPYE01 (sample SAMN08240022, study PRJNA423297) | Human gut metagenome, whole genome shotgun sequencing project.
AAAAAAAGAAGGCTATCTATCCCAGACAGCCAATCTTTATTAACCTTAAATCTAATACCATGAAAAACACAGTGCAAATGTAGAGGTTTTATGTTATACAACATAATGTTTTGCGGTTTTTCTTCTTTGGTTTAACATCTTTTAGATTACAGGGCGGCTTTTGTCCCATTTATGAGAGAGTAAAGTGCATTTTTGGCAAAGATAGTATTAGTTAATCTTCTATCCCTTGCTTACCTTTGCTTCATAAATCGAGAAATGATGAAAAACAGAATCTTATTGACTGCTGCGTTATGTATGAGCATGATGGCACAGATTACTGCACAAGGTTACACTTCTTTGCGGGAGCAAATCCAGTTAGCGGGAGAGTGGGAGAGTTCTTTAGGTACCTGTCGCCTGCCCGGTACGACAGATGAAAACCGACTGGGTGAAAGAAACCGGGATACGCTGGTGACGTATCAGTTAACACGTCTCTATCCTTATAGTGGTAAAGTGATTTATACCCGTGAAATAAATATCCCTGAGAGTTTCCGGGGTAAGAAACTGTTTTTGATGATGGAGCGTACCAAACCAAGCACTGTGTGGGTAGATGGTGACAGTATCGGTAGCTATGGTCATCTGTATGCGCCTCACCGGTATGAGCTGCCTGCCCTGGCGGTAGGGAAGCATCAGCTGAAAATCAGGATCGATAACTCACCGACTTCTGTCCCTAAAGAAATACAGGGCTCTCATGCCTGGACAGATGCTACGCAAACGAATTGGAACGGCATTCTGGGAGAATTTTATATCGAGGCAGTTCCGGTTTCTTATATCCGGTCGGTACAGGTATATCCGGAAGTGGATAAGAAACAAGCATTAGTTATAGTGGAAGTCGATGCGGACAAAGACGGAAAAGCGATACTGGATGTCGATGGATATGCCTGGAATACTTCTGAAACACACACCTTGTCTCCCCAGCAACTTGCCGTGCGATTGAAGAAAGGACGAAATCGGATTGAGCTTCCTGTGAATATGGGTGATAAACTATTACTGTGGAGTGAATTTCATCCCGCACTTTACAAACTGAACATTGCGCTCCATGCCGGGAAAAACCGGGATAGCCGGATGGTAGATTTCGGTATGCGCAAGTTTGAAGTGGAGGGTACGCAATTTGTGATAAATGGTTATAAAACTTTTTTGCGTGGGAAACATGATGCCTGTGTTTTTCCCCTGACCGGTTACGGTCCGATGGATGTAGCGTCCTGGCAGCGTGTATTCCGCATAGCTAAACAATACGGTATTAATCATTATCGCTGTCATTCTTTCACTCCGCCGCGTGCTGCGCTGGAGGCTGCCGATATCGAAGGTATCTATTATCAGATTGAGTTGCCTTTATGGGGGTATATCAAGCGTGAAAATACGGTCCTGAACGATTTTCTGAAAAGGGAAGGGGACATGTTGCTGGAACACTTTGTGAATCACCCTTCATTTATGATGCTGGGTTTGGGTAATGAATTGGATGTGGAGATAGATGTGGTGCGTGAATGGCTCGATGATTTCCGCAATCGGGATAATCGTCATTTGTATTGCTTCGGTTCCAATAATAACCTTGGTTGGAAAGGTCCGCAGGATGGAGAAGATTTCTTTGTGACCTGCCGTGTAGGTGGTGGAGACGGATATACGACTCATGTACGTACTTCCTTTGCGTACGTAGATGCTGAGAAGGGTGGCATTTTGAATAATACGCGTCCGGCTACGGATAAAGACTATTCCGGTGCCATTGCGCACTGTCCCCGTCCTGTAGTGGGGCATGAAAACTGTCAGTTTCAAATCTATCCCGATTACGGTCAGATAGAGAAATATACCGGGGTGCTTCATCCTTATAATCTTGAAATTTTTCGTGATCGTCTGAAAGAGAACCATCTTTCTTCTCAGGCAAAAACTTTTCACCAGGCTACCGGACGTTTCTCGATAGAGTGTTATAAAGCGGATATGGAATATGCTTTCCGTACTCCCGGTTTTGGTGGCTTCCAGTTGCTTGATTTGCAGGATTATCCCGGACAAGGTTCCGCATTAGTGGGTATTCTGGATGCCTTTATGGATAGCAAGGGTATCGTTGCCCCCGAAACTTTTTATGGTTTCTGTGCACCTCTTGTTCCTTTGGCATTGATGAAGGATCATTGTTGGCTGAATACTCAACCGCTTCACATAGATGTTGCTCTTTCTAATTATGTGGAAGGCGATTGGAATGAACCTGTCCGTTGGAGTTTAGCATCTGATAATGGCGGTTGGAAACGCGAAGGGCAATTGTCTGCTTCCGTCCCTCAGGGTGAAGTGGGACGTGTGGGGAGTATTGAACTTTCTCTATCTGCGATAAAGGAAGCTCGGCGTCTGACATTGACTCTGTTCACAGGTGAGTATCGCAATTATTACCATCTTTGGGTGTATCCCGATGAATCTGCTGAATCGGAAATTTCCGTCTATGTAACTTCCCGGTTGGATGGTGACTTAAAAAAGAAGTTGGAGAACGGTGCGTCTGTTTTGTTTATTCCTGAGCATGACAGTATTCTTGTGCAGAGTGTGAGCGGTATGTTTACTCCTGACTATTGGAATTTTTCAATGTTCAAGACTATCTCCGAGAATGCCGGAAAGGAAGTGTCTTCCGGAACACTGTCCATCTTGACCGATCCCATGCATCCGTTGCTGAAATACTTTCCAACAGAGAATCATAGTGATTGGCAATGGTGGAGCATTACCCGTAATTCACGCCCTATGATACTGAATGCGACTCGCGGTGAATACCGTCCGCTGATTCAGGTGGTGGATAACATCGAGCGGAATCATAAGTTGGGGTTGGTTTTCGAGTTTGCTGTCGGCAAAGGGAAATTATTAGTCTGCATGACGGATCTTCGCGCCATCGCTGATATGCCTGAAGGAAGGCAGTTCCGTACCTCCTTGCTACGATATGTAAAGTCTGACGCTTTCCGGCCTGTAGAGCAACTTACCTGGGAAGAGTTGAACGCACTCTTTCATGCCGATATCAATCAACGAATGATTATCGGGGTGAAGAATGAGTCGGATTATACGATAGGGAATGATTGATACAGGGTGTTTTGTTCTTTTTTTGTTCGCAATTTTGTGAATGATGTCATTCTAAATATGTATCTTTGCGACGAACAAACTACTGATTATGATAGTTACTTTTGATAAAGAATACCTTAAAGAACTTTATATTACCGGTAAATGCAGTGACAAGAAGCATCGCTTTCAGCCGGATGTGATAAAGCGGTATGCAAGATGCATTTATCGGCTGGAGGAGGCAAGCAGAGAAGAAGACTTATATAAGATTAGTTCTCTTAATTATGAAGTGCTTCGAGGCGATAAAGAGGGAATATCTTCAATAAGGGTTACTGATAAGTATCGTATTGAATTTACGATTTCATTAAATCCTGATATTGATGAGTTTTTTGTCAGAGTGTGTAATATATTGGAATTGTCTAACCATTATAAATGAGTAGAGTATGACTATGATTGCAAATAAATTAACTCCTTTCTATCCTATTCATCCCGGTGAGATACTGAAAGATGAAATTGAATATCGTAAAATCTCCCAGCGCGCCTTGGCCCGTCAGATGGGGATTGCTTATTCACAGTTGAATGAAATACTGAACGGTAAACGTCCGGTGAATGCGGAACTCGCCTTACTTTTTGAGGCGGCTCTGGGGCTTGACCCTGAAATGCTGCTTAATATGCAGATGCGTTACAATATGCAAGTGGCACGTGCTGATAAGAAAACGCAGGACCGCTGGAACGAAGTACGTAAATTGTGTGCCTCTTTTCTGTAACCTTCCGACGTTCGTTTGTACAAATAAAAAGAAAGAGGATGTGTCAAAAGTCACTTTGTGCATTTCGGGCGAATAATCATTCGACCGCACATAGCGCAGCATTTTGATACATCCTCCTCCTTTTTTTATTTTTGTATACTTTATTCTGCGTAGCGGAGTAATCAGTCTTTATGGTTTAGCTATTCCACATACAGCACCAACCCTTTCAGGTATTCTCCTTCGGGGTGGTAAATACTTACCGGATGGTCAGCTGGCTGCGTCAGTTGGTGCAGAATACGCACACTGCGACCTGACATGGCGGCAGCCGTAAAGACCGCCGTGCGGAAGTTCTCCTTGCTGACAGCTTGTGAGCAGGAGAAGGTGAATAGAATACCGCCCGGTTTGATCTTTTCGAAAGCTTTCACATTCAGCTTGCGGTAACCTTGCAGCGCGTTGCGCAGGGCATCGCGATGTTTGGCAAATGCGGGTGGATCCAGAACTATCAGGTCGTACTGGTCGCCCATACGATCCAGATATTTGAAAGCATCTTCGGCAAAAGCGGCATGGCGGGTATCACCGGGGAAATTCAGTTCAACATTCTTGTTCGTGAGGTCAATAGCCTTGGCGGAACTGTCTACAGAATGTACCAGTTCGGCATTACCACGCATACCATAAACAGAGAAGCCACCGGTATAACAGAACATATTCAGCACAGAACGTCCGTTAGCATAGCGTTCCAGCAGTGCGCGGTTCTCGCGTTGATCCACGAAGAAGCCCGTTTTTTGTCCTTTCAGCCAGTCGATATGGAATTTTAAGCCATATTCCATTGCCACATTATCTGTGCTGCCACCTTTCAGGAATCCATTCTCAGGGTAGAGGTCGGCTTTGAAGGGGAGAGTCGTTTCTGATTTATAATAGATATTCTCTATTTTATCACCCATCACTTCACTCAGGGCATTGGCTATTTCCATGCGGTCGAGGTGCATACCGGCAGAGTGTGCTTGCATTACGGCCGTGCGGGCATAAATATCAATGATCAACCCGGGAAGGTTATCTCCCTCGCCATGTACCAGTCTGTAAGTGTTATTAGTCGGATTTTCAGCAATGCCAATGCTGCGACGCATCTCATAGGCAATACTGAGTTTGCGTTTCCAAAAATCAGAATCAATAGCTTCATCCTGATGAAAAGAAAGCACGCGCACGGCGATGCTGCCTATTTGGAAATGCCCCTTGGCTATGAATTCCTTCTTGGAAGTGTAGATTTCAACTACTTCACCTTCTTCGGGTTCACCGTCGAAATGAGCGATGGCACCTGAAAACACCCAGGGATGGAAACGTTTTAATGACTCTTCTTTGCCGGATTTGAGATATACTTTGTACATGCGATTAGTGATTAGCAATTATGGGTTAGTGATTAATGATTCCTGGTTGGTAAGCGGTTCATCCGGTTCCAATTCATAGTCACCGGTAACTTTTAATTCCTGCAATCGGTTGTATATATTGAGGCATGCCCATGCATCGGTAGCTGCATACTGCTTTTGAGGTTCGGTCAGATGCTCAGCTTCCCAGTTGGAGAGGCGTTGTGATTTGGATATTTTCTCACCGAACAGGATACCATAGATTTTTTGCAGGCTCTTGTCCTGTATGCCGAACATACGGACATATTCTTGCAACTCGATACAGGAACGTTGTTCAAAAGGAGCGCGCTTGTGCAGCATCATAAAGTCGTCACGCAGCGAAAGGCCGACTTTGGTAACTGACGGACTTTCCAGCAATGAAATAATCGGAAGCGTCAGGCCGGTAAGGTTCAGGCGGAAAAGGAAGCAGTCTTCTGCAGAGGATACTTGCAGTAAGGCTACCTTATGTGATTGCCCTTTGGTAAATGACGGGCGGGTTTCGCTGTCAATTCCCAACAGAGAATACTTCTTAAGATAAGTCACTGCTTTTTCCGCTTCCCAGGGGGTTTGTACAAGATGTATTCGTCCCGGAAAGAGTACTTTGGGCATCTCTTTGATATCTTCCTTTTTAATCGTTTTTTTAATAACCATAATTTAAGTCTTTTTCGCAATCGCAATGACCATGATCGTGGCCATGACAATCACTTTCTCCTTCATCTTCAAAATCATCATCTTCCGGTTCGTCCTCTTCAGACTGGCGGTATTTTACGTCGTGCAATGCGCGAAGTGTGTTTACCAGGGTTTGTCCCCAGTATTCTTTGAACTGTTCCTGACAGATAGCCAGGGAGTCGTTCATTGTTTCGTTCAATCCCAACTGGAAGACGAAAATGAAATCTTTGATGGCCTGGTAAATATCTGCCAGGTCTTCGGAAATATTCTTCTTGATAGGCTGGTCGCTATAAACCATATCTTGTATGAACACGTCCAGATAGTCATCTTTTTCGGCAAGAATCCCGGCAAGGTTGATACGGAGCACTTCATACGTTTCTTCCGTTACGTAGCTTTCAGGAGCGTCGTCGCCTATTATTTCTGTTTCGGGCAACATGGCCGCCTTGAGGTAGAGCAACGGAAGTATCTTTAATGAGGTATCGACAAATGTGTCACGTTTCATCGTTTCCGCCTGCTCCAGGAATTTGCAGAATTCAGCAGCTACGGTGACGAATTCCACTACATTACGGTCGAATATCACTTGGCTTTCTTTTTTCATATATACTCGGTTTGAAACGCAAAGATAGTGTAAACCGAGTGCAGTAGCAAATTTATTTGCATTTTACTGAAATGCCGTTTCATTTATTATTACGTGATATTCCGTTCCCCGGTTTCTTCTCCGGCTGCTGATTCCAAGTTTGCGAAGTGCACGCCCGAAGTACGCGACTTTGTTGATGGCTAATCGGTCTTTAGTCTTTTTCTGGAGAAAGGAAAGTATTTCCATCGGTGTCATCCACGTTCCTTCGTCTTCTGTTTGTGCCGCCTGGAAGTGGCACAGGAAGAGTTGTTCCAATGGAGTAGGTTGTTCAAACTCTTGATTGCTCTGTTTCAGAATGGCCTCGTCGGTGTCGTCCAGCCAGTAGCGTTCACCTTGCGAAATGGCAGTCATGGCCTGGGCATAGAGTTGGCGGTAGTTGATGGTGACATTGGTGTTGATGGGACCGGTTACTTCGATACAGATGAAGCGCCGGCTGCCGCTGGGATCGGTCAGCAAGTCTTTTTGATTGCTGGTGCCTATGAAGGAGGCGTAGCGGCGTATCTCCTGAATGGCGGTTCCGTATGGCTTCCGCAGGTTGGCTACGGGTTTTTGCAACAGATGTTTCAGGAAACCTTGCTGGCTGACGCTGATCTGGTCGAACTCGTCGATGTTGATCAGAAAGAAGCGCCCCAGGCTTCGTTCGGCATCCTGTTTGCTCTTGAAGTCGATGCAGTCTGTATAGCCGAAACGCAGTTCCGGTGGTAAAAGAATGCGGCAAAACGTGGATTTCCGATACCCTTGGGCGCCTACCAGTAGGGGCGATGTACTGTTGCCGTGCTGCCGGTCAAGTCCCCTCCAATGGGCCGTCATACTGAGAAACCAGCGGTAGAACAATTCCCTCCAATGCGGATTTTCGCAGGGAACGAGGTCGGCCAGGGCACGGATGCGGTCTTTTCCGTCCCAGCGCCCGGTGTCGTTGAGGTATTCTTCTACCGGATTATGGAGGGGGATATAGTCGGAGGTAAGGTAGCGTGCTATGTCGCGGTCCCATACCCGGATACCTTCTTTTAGGGCATTGAACGCTATGCTGCTTCGTATCCGCTGGTCGGCGGGGCGGAATTGGAAGTGTATGGAGTCGCGCTGGCGGTATTCCAGCTCGCCCAACACGGTGTTGTAGCGGAATTCGTAGCGGCGGTTCATGAACTCTTCCAGGCGGAAGGCTGTGTCCTGTTCGGCGGTCATGCTGTTGCGGGTGCCGAAACCTTTACATTCACGGTAAAGATTATGTATGGCGGCACGTATTACTGGCTCGTCCGCTTCGCGATAATAATGCATCAGGGTTTGCCGGACTACCTCTTCCTCGGGGATGCCTGCTTTGTAACAGTGCTCGGCAAGTCGTGTCAGCAACGGGCGTAGGTCGTCACCCCGCTTCCAGTTTGTCAGTCCGTCGAATGCACGGTTGAGTGCCGCTTCAAAGAGCATGGAAAAGGTGTCCGATGAACTGTAGCCGGGCTGCATGCGTAATAGCGGATTGGTTTCCGCCTGCTTCTGTTCCTTGAAAGTGGTTTCGCCGGGCATGGCGAAGGGTTGTTCCAGGCAGAAGGGGATGGCAGCCGGATTATAATAAGGTTGCTCATCCAGCGTCATGCGGCAACTCTGGTTGAGCGACGGTTCTTTTAGGGTGATGGAGTAGGGCAGCAGGGGTTGGTAACAATTTACTGCAAGACGGTAGGCGTGGGTATGAAACAGGGCCATTTCACTTTCATGTTTAGGGAATGAGCCGTCGGGCAGGGCGAAGAGCACCCATATCTTTACACTGCGTCCGCTGCTTCCACAAAAGGCGGCAAAGGTTTGAGGCAGCAGGGAAGCCTGTTGCTTTATCTGTTCCACTTCGGTGATACCTGCCAGGTGGTTGACTTCAATCTGTACCAGTCCGTTGTAAATCTTCACCCGGTGTTCTCCGTCTTTGGTGCGGGCATATTCCACGGCGGGATAGATGCGGGGTAATTTATCTATGTTCAGATAGTGGTTATCTGTTCCTTGCAGCATAGGTATGAGGTGGCGCAGGGCTGATACATGCGCTGCTTTGTTCTCTTTCTTTATTTTCTCTATCAAGGTTTCAGCTTCAAGGGTACTGAAAGATTCTTTGCCGGTTTCACGGTCGGTGCGTATAAGGGTTAGTTTCATCGTGGTTAATTTTAGTTACTGTCTTCAAAAGACGGCGCAAGTTACGGCAAAAAAGTCGGTGGGCAAAGTGTTTCAAGAATAAAAAAATAATTCTGTGCCGAAACGGGTATAGGGCGTTTTCTCATAATCGTCCATCAAGTTTTCTAAGGTTTCAATTTCTTTTTCTTTACTATCATCTGCATATATTTCATCCACTCTGCTGGAAAGCAAACGAAATTCATCATCATTTTCCAGATGACCTTTTTGGACTATTAGATTTATTTTAGCTGATACTTTATCATGGTCTTCATCCAAATCAAAACCAAATTTGTCTCTCAATATCTGATTTAATTCAATTAATTTATTGAGCGATAAACCTCTTGCCATTTCGTTAGTATCATTATACATCATTCTCATTCCATTTAAATTTTTCTTGTCGAATGCGTCTGTGATTACTTGATACAACTCCTTAAAGAATTCTGTATTTTCTTTTTTAATAAGAAAATCTACTATTGTCTGATTCCAATCTTTCAGAAAGGATAATTCATCTAAAGCTTTTTGACTTAACTCTTTTCTCATTTTTTTATCAAGCAGGGATTAATTTTGTGTTTATTAGTCAGTTCGAAAGGTATTTTTGTTTCCATATTGTCATCTATAGCTTAATTTCGTTTCAATTTCCTTGATGGATGGTATGGTGCCTTCCACTTCGGTGAGATAAAGTCTGGATAGCTCATGTTCTGATATGCCAATTGGTTGGCTGCTTGATTATCGAGGAAATTGAGTAGCATAGCGCGGCTCCATCCATATTCTAAGGTTTGGCACACATAGAATAGGGCTTTATTGGGATTGTTTGAGCACTTGTCTATGATACGTATATGATGACCCCACGGAATGCGGCATAATTCTTCCACAACTTGTTGAAGATTTCGGGAACATTCGGCGTAGAGCTGATAAAACCGCTTTGCATATCGTATGTTCGATTCGGAAAGTCCTTCTATACCAGGCATTTCCTTACGTAAATCCGCGCTAAGTGTAGCGTAAAATTTTCCTCCATATTTGTTGTCAACTTCCAATGAAACGATATCGCTTCCCAACCCCCAATAGAATTCGATGAGGACGCTGTTCACTTTCACTGCCGCTTTAATTTGGCTCTGGCGGTAGCGGGTAGTCAGTTCCTTCACCCATTGCAGGTAGGCTTTATCTAATATGTTGATGGATTTGCCCATGTTTTTTCTTTATTTTTTATGTTTCTTACAAAAGTAAGGTTTCTCTTTTTATCTGCAAACTACTTTCCTGCATTTATCTTTCTTCTGTCTTTATACTCAGTTTTATTATTAAAATAATGCATAGAGGAGTAAATGAACATAAACACGGAAAATCATCCTTTCAGAGGGAAAAACTCCTTCATCAATAAGTTCCTGAAAAGGTTTTAGCATCTAAATTGGGAAAAAGATATTTACCAACAATTCCAGTCTTATTAAGTTTCCCCGTAAATGATTTGCCTGTGGCAATCATGCAAACCTGTTTTGTTGAATTAAAGTAAAGAGTAAAGTTCTTAGAACTAATCAGTTTGCCGTCAGGGTGGTATGATTCGCAAGGACCTAGCGGTACACCTCTTTCGTAGGTGTCAACGGACTTTACCGTTCCATCTGGGTAGTATCCGGTAATTTTGCCGTGCTTATTCTCAGTACTCCTTTGGCCAATATTTTGCAAATATATATCGCAGTCAGGCTAAATATAATTATAGATATCCCATGCCTGGATATGTCTAACCCCATTTTTGGAAGGTAATGTTATTTCGTCCAATGTTACTACAAACTTCTCATAGTGGTCGGTAAGCGAATCCAAAGGAGCATATTCGCGTTCCGTGGTACTATCGTCAATCAACAGATAGCTGACCTGCAAATAGATAATCCTATCGGCTTTTGTAGCAACAAAATCTACTTCTCTATCCTTTATCACTCCTACATATACGTCATATCCTGCTATTTTTAAATCCAGATAAATACGATTTTCCAGCAGATAGCCTATTCCATAGCCATATCCATTATATAAATAGTTATGAAAAGCCAAGTCGTTTACATAATATTTACATGTTCCCGAAATAATATCTTTACCTTTAATGTTATATCTTTCTGCCCGATGCAACAGGTTTGCTTCTTCCAGATGGAGGATATAATTTGATACGGTTTCATAATTTGTTTTTCTCCCTTTGGACTTAAAGAAATTCACAACATTGTTCACTGAAATCAAATTGGATGCATTGTTTACCAGATATCCGAATATATCTTCCAGTAATCTGGCATCTTTGATGTTGTTTCTTTGTACAATGTCCCTTAACAAGACGGTATCTTTGATAGAAGAAATATAATTCCGTTTTGTTTCAAAATTGTTGAGATGAAACAATTCGGGGAAACCTCCTGACTTTAAGAATTCCATGTATGTATCTTTGTTCACATTTCTTTCAGAAATGAGTGCATATTCCTCTATATTAAAAGGAAAAACCTTAAACTCGATATATCTTCCCGATAGTAATGTTGACAATTGACTCGAAAGCATCTTCGAATTGGAACCTGTTATCACAATTTCGCAATCTTCCGTATAGTCTTGAGATAAAGAATTTACGGCTTTCTCCCACTCCGCGATGTTCTGTATTTCATCCAGGAACAAATAAATTTTCCCGGCAGACAGTTTTTCCTTTCTATACAACTGGTAAAGACTGAGTAAATCGTCTGCATTCCTGACAAAACAGAAAGGGGCAAATTCAAAATTTACATATAATAATTGCCGGGGTTCTACTTGTTTCTCTGTGATTAGATAATTCATCAACTGTCTCATAATGAAACTTTTGCCACTTCTTCGCTGTCCCACTAATACTTTCACCAGTCGATTTTCCATAGCATTGGCTATCGGGTCTATATATTCCTTACGAATCAATCCTAAATCTGGAAACTGTCCATTCCAGAAATTATACTTCTCAAGTAATTGTAATCTTTCGTCCATAAGTGCATACGTTTCCGACAAATATAATAGAAAATTTTCAGGTACACTTGAAAAAAGTGTCTTTTTTGAGGGGAAAATCAAGTGTACCTGATAAATGTATCTATCCGATTGAATAGAATAGGTGCTTTAGTTGTTTCAGATAGGGTATTTCCTTTAAGGTCTCTTCGGTGCGCTGAAATCGGTAGAGCGGGGTAATGATGCGGTCTTCTTCTGCCACCTGAGCCAAAGCCTTGCGTATTTGTTCTACATATCCGCCGGAACGGACATTTTAATTTTCTTGCATTAATACATCATACGCCAACAACACATCTTTAATAGCATTAATTTCTTTAGCTGAAAGATTGTGAGTTTTCGTATATTTCCCCGACAAACGCATTTTTGGAGATTTTCCATTAACCATCTTTCTTAAGAAAGAAAGTAAGTCATTATCTACAGAGATATCAATCCATTCCCATACGCCTCCACCACTATTATCGGATTTCTTTTCCTTATATTCATCAAAATATATCTTTTGAGTGTTACCATCATACGAAAGGAGTGCATTCTCAAAGAAAATCCAATCATCACCAGCGTATGACATTTTGAGTCTTAGCCATGTAGAACTACTATTCTTACCAATATATATTGATGTTGCATTTATATTATTGTAATGAATAAAATATGGATTCTCATACCAAGTGATACCAGAGACATCATCAAAATTCTTTTTCATTTTAGTAACTGCCTGCATCCTTCTCTTCTCAGCAGCTTCTTTTTCAGCTATTTCTCTTTTTCGTTGAGCCTCTTTTTCTCTCTCAACTTCAGTATTTAATTTGTCATACATAGTGCCAATCTGAGTAGCTTCACTGGATTCTGGATGATATTTATTTATATCATTTTTTATATTCAAAAGTTGAGGTAAGTTTTTCTCCTTTAGCATCTGAGTCGCACTAGCAAGCAATTTTTGTGGAGAATTCCTATACCCCTCAATAATTGTCTCACTATCCTTTAGTCCTTTTAGAAGGCGTTCATTTTCTATTTTCAAAGCCGTGATTTGTTTTTCAGCTTCCTCATACTGTTTCTTATAGTTATCAGAACATGATGAAAAACATAGGATTCCAATGATAAATGTGATTAAGTGTTTCATAATAAATAACGATTTGTGTGTTAACAGATTTGTGATATTCAGCAAATATAAACAAAAACTGCGTAGTACGCAAAAATTGTCGCATATATTGCGCCTGACTTCCACAAAGTGGAAAAAATGTTCTTAAATGAAAGCAAGCCCTAAAGCTTACCTTCATTTAACTTCACTTTCATATGGTTATAAATATCATCACTGCAAAGTATTTTTTCTTTTTTTTACGGAACGAGTAAAGTCTATATGTTTCCACTGCCGCCAATGCCAGCTGTTGTTTTGCAGGTGTCAAATGAGAATAAAGTTCGTGACTCTTTGTCTTTAGAACTATACACTCTAAACGGTTGAAAAGGCATAGGGAAATGAAATGCCCTCTTACACATTCTTAAGAGAAACATCGCCTTTTCCTTGCTTTTACATCCCTTTTCCTTTATCTTTGTATTCATTATTTCGGCTTGCCCACAACTGTGAAATACGTGCTTCATAATTGTGAAGCAGCAGATCCATAGCTGTGAAGCACGTATTTCACAGCTGTGGGCAATGCAAAAACATTACTTATCCAGGGCTGACGCATTATAGTTTTTACCATAAATACTTATATTCAATTTATTAAAATCGCACTATATATAATTGACAAT
>PPYE01512006.1_pt1 | contig 13367 bp, 8 predicted proteins | sample 1559881 | NCBI WGS metagenome assembly PPYE01 (sample SAMN08240022, study PRJNA423297) | Human gut metagenome, whole genome shotgun sequencing project.
CCCGGTGTTGGCTGGATGTTGCCCCGTTAACGCTCCGGTTGAGAATAGCACTTCGATAACCGGAACTTATCCGGATGGGCTTGCCGTACTTCTCCCGAAGCGGGTCGAGAACATTCTCAACCAGCTTCGTTAAATTGTGAATAGCTTCGGCCGTTGGACAGTTATCAATTCCACGCGCTACGGCCGTATCGCTGTGGCTTAGTTCTTGGATTGTAAAATACTTCATACTATATGTTAAATTAATACTGTGAACAAAAAGATTTAGCTAAATTTGCGCTTACCTTTTATATTTTCTCCCGTCTGGGAAGATAGGCTTTGTATTTGTTTGCTTGTTTGTGTTGTTTGTGTGCAACCTCCCGTCGTTAAGTACAATGACGGGAGATTTTATCTTACTCTTTCTTTCCTGAAACATTATCGAACCCTTTCAGCTTGTTTATGATCGCTTTAGGGAAGAAGCCCGGGCAAATCTCTTCTACGTTCTCAATAATACTTAAGGCCTCACGTACCATTAATGCCGTACAAGCGAAATACCGGAACCAGACGAAACTATCGACTACCTGACCGGCGATCGAGAAATTACCCATCACATGCGACAGGACTAATACACAACTGTAAATGATAAGCTTACGCCCGATCATACCATAAGCTTTACTACTGATGTCTTTGGATAGCCAGTGCTTGACAAAGCCGAGCACCGTATCAACACATACAAGGACAATCAACCATTTGACAAACTCCCAGTCACCAAAGACATAGCGCTCAAAGAGTTCCAGCAAAGGAGAAAGAGGCAAGGCAATCAATGCAATCATCTTCAAATTTTTCATATTCTTGGATATATAAACTTTAATCGTATATTTGTCATGGTAATACTAAAATAGCATTGTGTGCGGCTAATCTCACCTATGTACCCCATTTATGCCGCACTTTTCCGCCCCATCTGTGAAGACAGGGCGGATTCTTGTTACTTGGATTTAGATGCCGGTTTGGGCTCTAAAGCGGTCTTTACCTCTTGGATGATCTGATCGAATACTTCAAAGTGCGCTGCAACATTCTCCGACTCCGGAAGGGACATTTGTTTACTGCCTGATTCCAACAGCAAATACCCGATATACCGCCCGGAGGTTACGGGCTGCTTGCCTGTAGGGGTGTCAATATCTTCCGTGACCGTTTTAATGATTTCACAATGAAGACGACTGAGATTATCGTTATTGACACTGTAGTTTACATTGTACTGATAATCTCCTGAAACGGCTTTACCGTTTACTTGAACTGTTCTTGATTCTTCTTGAAACATAATTTATTGATTTTGAGAGTTAATAATTACTTTGTCTAATTCATTATAAATAGCGGTTTTCACCACTGCGAGTATCGGAGCCGGATCAACGTAATTTCGAATGATATTTGCACCTTGTTCGTCAACTTCAACTTCACCTTCTTTATATATCCGTTGGGCAAACTCCAATTCACCCAAATCGGGTGTGTTACAGTAAATAGCGTTTCCTACTGTTTTAGCCACGTCGAACTCTTCAACTTCTCCGTCAATAGCTGTTTTTACTTTAATTCTTCTAAAATTGATTTTCATATTTTATTTATTTTGAATTTATCATTGTAATCTGCGCTGACAATGCTGTTTACCAAACGTTGCGCCCTACAACAAATACACGGAATGGACAATCACGGGGACCCTTGTTTGCGTCAAGCATTAAAACCTCAAAATAAGAGTTGTTTTGCGTCTCTACCTGACCGAATACCCAGCCATAACCACCCAATCCCTGTACTAAGACAGCGTACTGCGGATGACGTAAGTTGTGGTATATCCTGTATTTTCCAGTAGCTATTTTCTGTGCACTGGTTAAGGTGCACCCGTTGCCCCATTCATTAGTGACTGTACCCGCTTGATATACATATCCGATACACAGCATTCCGGGAGCGTTCCATTTTTCACTCGCACGCTGCCGTAAAATATGTGAACCTGAACTGTCAATAGCAGTACCTCCGGTTTGAGCCGCCAGACTTAAACATTTTCCAGTTGTATCTTGTGTGTATATTCTAATTCCAGTTACACCGTCCGCACGTACGGACATTAACTCACTTAAGGAGTTATTAATACGTAAAAAACGAGTCCCAGAAGGTTCTACTATGATCTTTGCAGAAGCTGCGCTTCTTATTACTATAGAGTTACCCTCTATGCTCCATCCACCAATTATCGCACCATCAGTTACCGTAAGGTTTCCGGTTGTGATCCTCTGTGCTGAAAATGCCTGTGCCACCACTTCCGCAGCTTCAATCACATTGGCAGACAGTTTGCCGTTTGCGTTGATGGCGGCTGTCTGTTGACCTGTGTTATTTTGGAATAGCAGGTTATCGGCTTTCAGAATGATTTTTCGGGACGTGATGTTGATTCCGGTTTCGACTAAGCCGTTTTGGGTGGCGGTGACACGACCGTCTGCGGCTTCGGCTTTGTTATTGGCTGTGCCTGCTAAGGAATTGGCGGAATTTGCCGCTTGTTCTACTACGCTTAATTTTGCGTGGTCTGAACTTAGAGTTAACTCAGCCGCACTTAATCGCCTACCTTGATCATCCACTTTGTTTGCAGTTAAAGCTATGCTTTCCTGCGTCTGCTTTATTTCGGTATAGTATCCGTATGTGCGGACGGGTTCAGTTCCATCGGTGCGAACGGGGAACGATGTATTATACGAACCGTGATAATCGGTTTGATAAACGTTGATTACGTTTGGGTCAATAGTATCATCTACTGTTACGTCATACATAGAACCGCCCCTAATACCCATTCTACACGTAGACGTTTCAGTTATTTGTCCCAAATCAACAACTATCTTTGCACCCGCAGAAGTCCATGCTTTAGTATAGTCAAAGATATTGGTTACTGCTGGCAACGAACCCCAACCCGAACCGGACATCTCAAACGTTAAGTTCATAGAAAAACCGCCATCATGAGTACCGTATGAAGGTTTTCCGTATCCCGCATCAAGAGGCCTACTTATTTCAACCCTTGTTTTGTGGTAAACCGGAATACTTATAACCAACGGGAAAAACTTATTATTGTCCCATCCTCTTAAATCTATTCGCTTTGATATATGCCTATTGGTGGTACTATTAATAACACTAATATCACCAACAACAGACGTGATACTTTTTTCGGTCTGTTCGATGCGTGAAGCAAGTCCGGTAACACGTCCATCAACGGTATTTATCTTTTCAACGGTGGATGTTATCTTACCTTCGACTACACTAATTTGACTATTGGTATATTCAGCACCTTTATAAACTGCATCCTGAAAATTAGGACTCCATGCGGTTGCAATTTCACCCGCTTCTACTTTGAAGTCTTTCACATATATATAAGCCCATGATATTTCTTGTATATCAACAAAATTATATATACCGCTTTGCTCTTCTGTATTGTTCGTAACATCGAAAGTGTGCTTAAAATAACTCCATGTATTTTGTGCATTAGACCTAACAATATACGGTTCAGAGTCACAAATATCCAATCTAAAACCAACTGGGGTATTTTGGCTACCTTTAATCCATCCGGAAACAGTGTATTTTCCGGGTATAGGCGGTATAACATTAGGTATTCTTACAAAGGACTGACCGCCTTTTGCACCCACCAAATGAAATCCGTGTTCACTTATAAGCCTTGTTATAGTCATTGACTCAGAACTCATTTGATTAAGCGGTGAACTCGTGTAGCTATACAAATTGTTAGCACCTATACCCAAATTTTCTACCTTAGTTTTAACGGATAGTTCAATTTTCCCGTCAACGGCAAGTATTTGTGTGTCGGTGTACTTTTTTGACTCAGTGAAAGAATCTTTAGGGGCAGGCTTCCATCCGGTCACCGTGTCTCCTATTTCTATTTGAAAGTTATTGATCCGGCAAACTGATCCAGCGCCTAACTGTATATATGCAATAATATCAGTATCCAAAGAGTCCTCTATATCTTCGGGGACTTTGATAGTGTGAACGTACCTACCTTTGTCAGCCGTGGGGCTGGTAGAATCTACATACTTAAATGCGCCGATATAGTAATATTGGGATGTGCCCGATTTATAAATAGCTTTTTCAAGCCCGAACCTTTGTGATGATCCCATCTTTAGATTGCTATACGCATAGTCGAACGAGATTGTTAAGGTTTTGCCTTTTAAATCCGTCCACGCTTTCGATAACTGAAACGCATATTGTGCGCCTGATCCATCCAACGCCTGTTGGGATTGTAACATCAGGTTTTCGCCTCCGATATTTAATTTTCTTTCAGTTGCAGACGGTATCCAATTAGCTACACCCACACTACCCTCGGTGATTACAGCCCATTTAATGTATGTCTCCGTTGATTCCTGTTGGGGAAACTTATAGAAGTAGAAATATGCCCCATCCGGATTAATAGGCGTTATAGGCTGCGAAAGTACCGTTTCTTCTGCGCTTTTCGGCAAAGTGCCTATCCAGCCGTACGAAGGATTGTTATACGCCCTGATAACATCAGAGTCCGCACACTTATAGCACACTGTAAGGGTATAGGTTTTGCCTGCTTCTAAATGAACGTCATACTTATACGCTCCCATTTGATAGGGGTTAGCATTTAGTTTGTGGTTAGAGTCGTAAAGCAGATTGACGTCCGCTACTTTCATACTGCGTATGGCAAGCTCGATCTTTCCCGGTATAGCCGCTAACTCGGTAGCAATATTATTAAACTCCTGTTCGATGCTCTTTCCATTTCTCAGAATGAAAATACCTTTCAGGAAACAGTTCATCGCATACAGACCGTATCCGGACGGTTGGAGGTCAGCCGGAAAGTCTGTATCCGTCATGCCATCGAGACAACCCAAAATCACTTTGTTCTTTCCGGCCAAAGACGTAGAGTTTACCCCGTCCAGTACAGAAATGCGCGGTTTACCATCTTCCGAAGCTGTGAGATACAAAATGCCCTGTCTGTTCGGATTCGTGAGGTTACCCATCTGAACCAGATCATCACCAACGGCCGGAGTTGTACCATTGGGAAATACGGATTTAAGTATAAGAATCGAATCATCATTCACCGAGGCAACCGGAACCCAGTAGTATTTAACGTGTCCGGATGTGTAGACCTGACAACGTACCAAGTCGTCAGCGACAAACATCATGTCGCCCTCTATACCTAAAACATAGTAAGCCGGATCGCCGGACGTTTCCGAAATGGACTTAACACGCCCGTTAGCGGATGAAATCACCAGACCGCCGTTAACCGCACGAACTTTCGAAATGATAAGTTCAAAAATGGTCATGGCCTTACGGACTACGGCATTATCTATTTCAAGGTTCCAATCCCCATTGATAGCCTTGTATAGCTTCATCCCTTCACCCATCAGTCCGGGGATGAATCTTTCTGAACTGATATAGTCCTTGACTATGGTTTGAAACAGGGTTGCGACGTGCTCAACATTCAGATCGTATGTTTTTGCAAGTGCCTGAACGAGTAAATTTAAAGTGTGCGTATCGCCTTTTGCCCAAATATCCGCGCCTGTTGAAATATTCCCTTCCGAATGGAGTGTGCCAACATTGGCCGAACCGATTACTTCCAATGTAGCGGCTTTAACTTTCATCCGGGCTGTGACACTTCCCACTTCCACATTACCATTTTCATCAATAGATGCAGCAGTATCACCCACTATCAAGCCTTTTGAGAAAGTTACAGTTTCTTTAGCAGTATCGGGCATATCCTTACGTAAATGGGTAGCAAGTGACTTTGAAGCCGAAAAGACATTTCTATTTGACGGGGGTGTACTATCATTAGTCCCAATGATATATACCCCACTTCCACCACCATTGTAAGTCTGCCCTTTCAATGTAAGACTATCCAACTTTTCTTCCAATTCTCCGATACGTGAATAAGCCGTCGTTTCCCCCACCGTAAATATAGGCGAATCAAACGGATAGTCAAGATTATGTTCAAATCCTATGACACGCGATTGCCGGCCATCTTCGAAATAGGCCTTGTTAATAAGCTTGACCTTCTGACCGGCACTATAAAGATTATGAACACCGTCTTCGCCGTATGCGTCACCAGACATCATTTTGCAGTTATAGGTGGAAGGGTCCATCTTTGATTTGGCAACGTACTTTTCCGTTTCGGTTTTCAGTTCGACTTCGGCAGCAGATACGAGTCCAAGTTGTGTTATCTTTGTTGAGTCCCAGCCAGTCAAGACATAAGTATCCCCGTTTGCGGGGATAAGTACATCACCAGGTAGTTTACGCCCATAATCCTCGTTACGTACTATCTCCCAAACTTGTGCAGCCGGATTCCAACTACCATCTGATAACTTCTCAGGTTCTCCATCAGGATTAAATATAACCCCGAACATCATACCATTAAGCTTCCCAGAGTGGAAGGTTATCTTTAATTCCTCGCCAGCAAGCACATAGGCTTTGGAGAATGTAATGCCAGTATCTTTAAAGCGGTAAGCATCCCATTTCTCCTCAGTTATTGTCCCATCTGCATTTTCTATCTTGTCAGTATACTTATGAATGGCAATATCCGACATTGTACCGGTACGTCGTGGATAGATATCATCAAAAACAATAACCTGCTCAATGGCTTCCTCTGTAACCATATTAGGATAGGCATCAATATAAGGAGTTCCAGCAGGCAGCATCAATCGTCTTTGAACGACACCATTCACAACTACTGATTCATCCACCGGACGATAATTGGAAGGTATGTTCCTTGTAGAGCCAAAAGCATAGATACGGGTTGCATAAGCGGATTGCGAGTCGGTGCGTGTCATTTCCTCTACATTTACACCGATCTCCCAATTAACAGGATCACCGAACTCACAACGCCCGAAGTGAATGATATTCTCTGTCACCCAACACTCACAATCCCATTTCTTCGCCATTTCAAAGCAAGCGTCAAGAATGTTAATGTTGTCGTAAGACATCAACTGAGCTTTATTTTCAACCGTGCTGTCAATGGAAAAAACAAAATCCTGTCCTTTGTATGTGTAACCAAGAGCTTTTAAATTTCTCAGGACTATACCAACTTGAACATCCAGTGGAGCGGTCAGGTTCCAGGACGCTTCCTGTCCGGCTGTCTCTGGGGTGTATTTGAAAATTTTATTTTTCCATTTCCAGTAATAAGCGTCCAAACGAAGTTCGTAATCATAACTTGCCGTTATTGCATCGTAAGCGGGTTTCTGTATGTCACATATCTCGAACACTCCCAAATATCCATCATCTATGTAATCACCAAGCTTGAAAAAAATCGGTTCATCCAAATTGAACTTCACAGTAACATAGTCTTCCTTCATTAAAAGGAATTTTCGTTTCGAGCCTTCATTTACAATAGTAGAAAAGCGAATACTGCCAGATATGTCTTTGATGTCTACTCTTTCCATAACACATCAAAGGTCGGAGATAAAAACAGGAAGCCCTAAATATTCGGGCTTCCTGTTGTGACATCAGAAATAAGGTCACAAATTAAGTTCTATTTGCTGGATTAGGCTCCGAAAATTTACTTGAAATCTTACCAAATGTCCGGTCTATACTTTGCGCATAGGAAACACTTTTACCAAGATAGATTAGATGGTAGACCTCGTTACTATTAGCTGGAATCTTAATATCAATTACACCTCTGTACAATTCCTCGAAGAAAGCTTTTTTCTTTGATTGATAATCAGATTGGGAACTGCCCTCAATAGTAAATGAAAGCGTTATTTCCCGTTCATCCACTTTGGGGTTATTTATTATCACTCTCTTCCCATGTTCAAGGCGAGATTTATTTTCTATAAATTCTTTCATCGGTGCAGACGCTCCAAGAGCATCGAGGAATCCGTCCCCCATCCTTACACCCCATGTGGCGTATGCGTCTTTATTGTTTATAAGTAAATCTGGCATAAACTGTATTTTTATTGTTATATTTGCACATAATTCAATTTATATAATATGGAGGAAAAGCATATCTTAAAACTTAATTTTGGAGGAGAAGTAATTGAACATGATTTCAGTTATATGAAGATTCTCGAATTTACTAAACCCAATGTTGTGTTCCATAGGAATAATAAGTCGTATTCATTGGATAAAACAGAAATATTTTTCGAGGATAATGATACAACAATCATAACAAAACTTTCCTTCAAAGAAATCTAAGCAAGGCAGGAAAATTCCTGCCTTCTTCTTTTAGGGAGCTAAGCCTGCGGTATTCTTTTTAACTTCTGCTATATCTTTCTGCATTTGTTGAATAGGCTTCACTATAGCTCCAGTATTCTCCGAAATTTGCATCAGTTCAAGATAAGAATTAGCAATTAAATTCCTCGTATCATCCGCAATATTCCTTACCTCTGTATTCACAGAAAGAATTGTATCAGCCTTTGCCGTCAGCAGATTGAGCGCTTGGGATTGGACTACGCTCTGATTCTTAATTTCCTCATTGGATGCCTGCAAAGCCGTGAAACGTCCGTTTAGTTCTTCTCCGGTATCTTGAGACATGGCCTCAAATCCTCTTTTTGTAGAATCCTGAGAGGAAGATTCGGATGTCCAGCCAAGCAACTCTTTCAATTTATCCCGCTCTTTAACCGCGTCGGTAACAATGTCGTTCCATTGCTCCTGCAACTTTTTATAATCTTCCTCAGAAATACCTGTTTTATTATCATTAGCAGCAGCAAAAGCATCATACCATTTTTGTAGTTCGGCTTTATACTTATCACCAAGCATAGTGGTAAGCATAGCCTTCTGCATATACCTCTCAAAATTATTAGCAAAGTCTTTTGCCGAACTATCCATATCCATCAAGGTATCGACAAAGTTATCAAATACGCTATCAAATGAAACTTGGGTAAGCTGTTCTTTTACTTGGTTCTGTATATCCTCTAATTTCTCAGAGCCATTGACAATATCCTGTATGTATTTTACAAAGTCACCGTTTACAGTATTAAGGACAGATACCAGTTTAGGATCGGCAAGCACTTCTTTTAGTTGTTCTGCAGAAAGATTAAGCAATGACTCTGCATTCGTGACAGATTCACCGACAGCACCGGATATCCTATCCCAATCCTTTTTACTAAGTCTTTTTTCTATTCGTTTGCCTAAAGAACTTGATCCAATACTTGAGCCGCTTTGTCTTAATTCATTCAGAAGTTCATAATATCTCTGGGTCTGCTGCTTTATCAGGGTTTCTGCTTCTTTCCCTACTTTATAGGCTTCATCCCCATAGGACATTTTAATATACTCTTTCTTCTTGTCTATTAAAGTGTCCCACACGGAATCGAGTGCTTCATATTGGGACTTCATTTCATTGTATCGGGAATAATCAGCACCAAATAAACCATCTAAAGCCTTTACAACAGATGAAATACCGGAAACTGCGCTCATGGCACCACCTACAATATCACCGGACATTATCTGACCAACTCCCATGGCTGTTTGACCAACTCCACCTAAGGCATCAGAAATACCGGCTATTTTATTACCAAGATCGTCGTTGCCAAATATTGTACCAAGATCCTGACCAAACTGAGATATAGCAGGAGTAAATTGAGTCACAGCACTCCCGATTTCTGAAATACCCTGAACAATATTCTTTTTACCCCCTTGTGCTATCTTATCAGTCGCTTGCTTTACTTGCGTTTTGAAAAGTTTAAAAGGGCTTTTCCCTCCCAATTCCCCTTTTAAACGATCAATAGCATTCCTAAGTGCCTCAACTTGCTCAGTTGAAAGTTCTAAATTTTGAAGGGTATTGTCACTTATCCCAAGACCTAAAATATCCTTCTTTGAAACTGTCTTTCCACCGATTTGAGCATTTCCCTGTTCATCCTTAATGGCAGCGAGGTATTGCATCAATAATTCGGCTTTTTCAATGATGCCCTGAATCTCGTTCACACTCTTTTGGGAAGCATCAACAAAAAGCTGTCCCATTAAAGTCGTACTATTCTTCACGGAGTTGTCAAAATCATCAAGCGCATTAGCTTTCTCTTTCATCAAGATAGCTGCATCACCCGCCGTTTCGGCCTCCTTTATGGCCTTATCATATTTCTCAATAATGGCCAGCCTTTTCTGTTGATAGTTGCCAAACTTGATAAGATATTCGTTCCAAGACGCCTCTTGATCGCGTATCTTATCATCAAGTTGCTTTTTGGACGTATTTTCTATAATGGTATCCCAGATAGAGCTAATCTTTCCTGTATCCACCTTAGAAGAATCAAAAGTCTTTTTCTGATATTTGTTATTCTCTTTGGCCTTCAACTCTTCCTGAGCATCAAAAATCTCTTTCTCTGCTTGAATTACAGCCTGGATCATATCTTCTTTTTGTCTTTCCAGTGATTGGATCTCTTTCCGGTTATCCAATTCCCTCTGCATACGCTTCTTCTCAGCTCCTTCAGTCATGGCATCGATCTCAGACTGTGAGATTTCCATTTCCATATCTTCAGCCTGCCTTTTACGCTGGATTGCCTGTTTGCGTTCTATTTCAGAGATCTTATCATTCTGGGAACGAATGCCTTCTTGCTGTTTGCGAAGTTTTTCGGTAGCAGATTCTTGCTTGGAAGAGGTGTCATAAACCTTTAATTCTTTTTCGGCTTCTTTCAGCTTCTTGACATTATCCTTGTAACTCTTTACAACGGCAGCATCTATACCTTTGAAGTTACCAGCATCCATTAATTTCTTTTGAGAGGATGCAATGGAGTTTAAGGCGGTTTCAGCTTCTTTCTTCTGATTAGTCCAATGTTCCTTATTCTTAACAACACTTTTCTTATCATCTTTTTCTTTTTGCTTGTTAGCCTCTATCTGTATCTTTTCAATATCAGCTACCACCTTTTTAGCTGCTTCAAGTTTAGATTTAGCATCTGATAGTTGAATTTCATATTGTCCTGAATATGTACCTCTTTGAGAATCTGCAGCTATTAAAGCGTTTATTTTATCAACCTCTTTTTGAGCTAAGACAACATTCGTTTTAGCCCCAACAATCTCTCTCATATCAGATGCCTTGTTTATTTTCTCCAATAAAGAAAGCTTATCCATTAGTTTTATCTTCTCAATATCCATGTTTTTGAAGACTTCCGGTAGTATATTTTGAAGATTCAAATAAGCATCTGCCTTTTTGTATTGAGTAGAAGTTTCGTCTCTGATTACACTAAGTAATTCATTTATCTTATTTTTTAGATTTTCAGAAGCATTTTTCATTTTCTCCATTGACTCAGCAGCAGAACGAGCCGTCTTTTCAGCATAAGTTGTATGCTCTGCCAATGTATATACAGCAACACCGAGTGAAACAACAGCCACGCCAACTGCTACATAGGGATTCATTGCGAGAACCTTGTTATATGCAGCTTGGGCAATGGTAGCAGCTTTAGTTGCAGTAATCTTTGCCCATATAGACTTCACAGAACCTTGTTCAACAATAGTATTTATCAGTAACCCAGCTCGATAAACACCATAAATTTCGATAAGAGACAATACACTCTTACCTATAATGTCATAGTTCTTAACGATAGTATCGACAGCAGATATACTTCCTGAAATCAAACCTTGATTAGCAAGTCCAATCTCAGCCAAAGCAGTAGTTATTGTGTCTTCAAGGTTTGACATTTGCCCTTCAATCGTCTTTGAAATAGCTTCCGTAGAACCTTCAACGCCTTTCATTGAGCCAAATTGTTCAACAGCTTTCATTACAGATTCAACCGTTCGGTCGCATTCTACCGTCATATCACGGAACGAGAGTTTAACCTTATTCCCTTCTGTTTGAACCCGAACACCAAATTCTTTCCAGCGTTCAGGATTATTTATGTCGAGTATTGCTTCCGTTAATTGGTCGAACGGCTTAGCTACGGTATTTGTGAAATCTCCCATTCTTTTCATGGCATCCATCGAAGGAGTTACACCACGATTGACGAACTTTATAAAATCATCCGTCAGTTCATCAAGCTGGAAGTTTGTTTTAGCAGCAAAACTATTTATATCAGACAAATATGCTTTCGCCTTATCTGAACTACCATCCAGGGCATTGGTTAGCACAGATTCATATTTCTGAAACATCCCGGCAGTTGAAACAACATTTGAAGCAACTTGTTTCAACATAGCAATTCCCCCAATAGTAGCAAGCATCTTCTTAAATGATACTCCAACCCCATCATTGGTAGTTATAACAGCCTTGCTCTCATCCTTGAACAAAGCGTATTCATCCTTTAGAGCTTTGGTAGATAATCTCGCAAGAGCCTGTTGTGATTGTAATTCACCAAGAGCATACTTTTGTTCTCTTAATGCCGCTTTTGCACGATTTAATTCATCCGATAAAGATTGTCTTTTAGGGTCATATTTTCCTAACTTCTTATATTGCTCCGTAAGCATTGAAACATCATTCTGCGTTTCACGTATGATGTTTTTTTGTTTGATGATTTCTTCGGATAGGGAATTGACTGCTTTTTCACCGTCATAAATACCCTTTTTGAAGTCGTTTTCCATTGTTGCCCCAGCTTTGGCGGCATCAGAAATAAGGATATTCATTTTCTTAGTACTTTCTCCTAATTGAACATTTAACTTTTTAAATGTATCAGGGGATTGAGTTGAATCCATAGAAAGGAGCGTTTGTTTCAACTTTTCTATCTCTGTTCTTAATCTTACGACCTCTTGCCAATCCGAAGCCACACGAAATACGAGCTTTCCCATTTTATTCTAATTTTCAATTATTTATTACTCAAATTTACGGTATATCCAAACCTTTTTAGAATTTTCTTTCATTAAATTCGTGACAACAGACGAAAGGTTTGATATTTCCTGTTCTAATTGATGAATTTACTATATATACAAGGTTTTATAGATCTTTTTCATCAACAAAAACACAATCAGCCTATTGTTGGAAAATAATTATGAAGGTAAAGATAGATAGCCTATTTACCATTTCAGAGATTACAAAAGTACGACATTGGAGGAATTGTTAGGAAATAATTTGGAACAGTGAGATTTTTGAGATAGTTTTGTAAAATGTTTAACTAAAAAATGCGATTATGGAAAGCATTCCAACTTTTATCTCAATCATTTTTATTGTATTCGGTATTCTTCAAATTATTCTATTTTTTAAGATGTGGGGAATGACAAACAATGTATCAAGAATAACAAGGCTACTTGAGTCTAAGGAATTGCCAAATAACACCTTAAATAATGCAGAAAATAAAACGGATGATATTCTCAGCGATACATATAGTGACATTGCTGTGGGGAGTGTTGTTATTCGTCAGTCGGATGGTAGAAAAATGGTAGTTGACTCTATTGAAAATGGGAAATATTTCTGTAAAGGTTCTACAATGGAAGGATATAAATATTACAGTAGAAATGAGATAAGTCCCAATTGATACAGAATAAGTAAGGAGGATATTAAGAAG
>PPYE01662368.1_pt1 | contig 13367 bp, 11 predicted proteins | sample 1559881 | NCBI WGS metagenome assembly PPYE01 (sample SAMN08240022, study PRJNA423297) | Human gut metagenome, whole genome shotgun sequencing project.
GTGGGGGTGTCTGATTTGAACGGTTAGGGTGTCTGACTCGGGCGGTTAAGGTGTCCGTCCGGGAGCGGCGTATTCACCTTGTAGGCATAGGCCACAGATACACCAAGTTCATCTGCTACCTCCTGGGCACGCATATAGATCTGTTCCGATTTCATACAATCATTCCTTTCTTATTTCACAACTGTTTTCAGTTGAGTTGTGCTTATAATATAATACTAATTTGCTTTAGTCAATGCATTTCTTGTCGATTCTAAAACTTTTTTATTTTAGTCATTGACGGTATTACGTTTACTCTGTTATACTGATATAAACAAAATTGAGTGAGGAGATCGAATATGGCAATTGGTGAGCGGATTCGGTTCTTTCGCAATCTGCGTGGGATGACATTGAAGGTACTGGGAACAGCGGTCGGCTTTTCTCCACGTACTGCCGAGGTTCGTATGTCCCAGTACGAGAAGGGTCTCCGTACGCCCAAAGCGGATTTGACGGAGCATCTGGCGCATCTCCTCCAAGTATCTCCTGATGCCTTGAATGTGCCGGATATCGATACCTATCAGGGGTTCATGCACACGCTCTTTGCCATTGAAGATCTCTATGGCCTGCAGATTGGAAAATTGGACGGGGAGCTTTGCCTGCATTTCAACAGCATTGATGCCCGGTTAAAGTTCCGGGACGACTTCAATGCCTGGTATACGGTACTGCGCCGGTATCAGTTGGGAGAGATCTCCAAAGAGGAGTATGACCGTTGGCGGTACACCTTCCCGGAAGTAAAGGCACGGGAGACCCGTGACAGACTGGATGCCCTGCGCCAGAATATGGCTGATTCGAAGGAATAAAAAACGGCTCTGCCGACTGTAAACACACAGTCAGCAGAGCCGTTTGGCTTCTGTCAGAATTGGGAATTTTGTCGCAGCCTGTCACATATATTCCACCGGCGTCCAATAACCGTCAGAATAACCTGGCAACATGCGGTGCAATCATTTTGCAATCAATACGCCGTGAGAATTTTGAAAAACCCTGTATTTTCAAGGCTTTCCGGGTTCGGAAATACAGTTTTTCCTTATTCCCACTCGCCGAGTTAAATCCATTTCTAAACTTTTTTGTATAGAGGATTTGACTCGACGTGGTTTTATTTGATGCAGATTATCCTTATCCTAAGGTCTATTCGGACTTTTGCTATCAAAAATCTATCCAGGCCATCCTATCAGGGGTTTTGCTTGAGAAGGGTGATTGGGTGGTTCAGGAGTATTATAGCATACATAAGGATGACTTTCCAGGCAAAATTTGAGATTTGCTTATATTATGTAAATCAGACTTTAATATCATGTTTTCCAGATTTATCAGGTGGATCAGTTTGCTTACCAATATAACTATATGCGCCGAGGTGTCTTCCTCTTTTGTTAAACGCCTCAAGAGCCCCGTTTTCTACATCTATTGACACAAACACTTTATCAGCCTGATCACATACAAATATTTTGCGTATGGCACCTCTATTTAGCCTTTCCGTTTTATGATCTTCGCTATATCCGTTTCTATATGCAACTTCACTACCAACTAATATATAATCTGATTTTTTATCTCCCTTTCCATGACTGATTGTGTCCAAAACACTTTTGTAATTCGAACACAGCTTACTATTGGGAAGAGGCATATCCGTTGTAGGGGCAATAACGCCTTTGACCAAAGTGCTTCGAAACCCAGAAATCCATTTTGAAATATTCGAATTTAGCTCCTCAGCATAATGATTGATGAAGTATGTGCCATTGATTTCTTTTATATCTGCTTTAAACTTTGTTGGATCACATAACACAATTACAGTATCACCATTTGCTTGTATATATTTTACTTGTCCAATATATTGCTCGCTAAAATGGAACTGTTCGTAGGACTTATCGATTACCTCCCTAACTTCATTACTATCGAATACTACAGTTTGATGCCGTAATTTTAGCAAACACTTTTCTATAGTAGCTTTATTTGATCGCTGGTGCAAATTAGCCACGGTTTTGTATGGATGAAACATGACAAATTTTCCTTGTATGTAATTAGAAACAAAGGTGATTGCATCTTTCATATAAGAAGGATCTCTGACAGTTTCATCAATCAGAATGAACGTCATCACTATCCCCCGCAGCCATCATATTTTTATAGCCTACATCAATGATTTTCTCGGTTTCAGAAGCAAACTGATAGAAAAATTTCGGGTTTTCAATTGTTATTCCGTCAATTTTATCAATTTTCACCTCTTCTGCGACTGTAACTCCGTATTCATTTTTATCGATAAAATATATTTTTACTTTGTCAGCTAGTGCTGGATTTTCCATCACTCTTCTGCATACTCTGTTAACTATATGATCACTATGAGTTTCTATAATCATATTTTTCTCACTCAAAGCCTGTGCCAGCAAAAAATCTGCCATCCTCATTTGCATTTGGGGGTGCAAATGAATCTCTGGTTGCTCTAAAATCAATGTTTCATCTTTGCGCATAATGAGTGATTGGACAATAAGAGGAACAGTTTGGCTAACGCCAAATCCTACATCAACAATGTTATATCCATCAACATTTAACTGAAGAATTGTATCTCCAGCTAAAGACAAAGAGCCCAATCCGAAATAATCCATCCATCGTTGAACTAATTCAGACATTTTCATATCCACATAGTTTATACTAAACAAATCTTCAGATTGAAATGGCTCCACAACATTCTTTTTTTTCCGTTTTCTTTCTTTAGCAAATAATAATACTGTATTTTCCCCCGAAACACCCACATCAAAAACATTACGATCAGAGATATAATATCGCTTAGGTGTTTCTCTTAAAGGCGCTATGAATTTTATCGACAAATATTGATTGGAGATAATTCTAAATATAGCAAACAAATTCGCTAAAACATTCCTGGCGTCCTGTTCCATTTCTTGCTTATACATATTTGTTAAAGCCGCGCCAGAGAAATAGCATGCACAGTTCTCCAATTCTCCTGAATACAATTCTTCTCCTTGATTTGTGGATGGTAAGTCTTGAATAAAAATATTATATGTAAATGGAGAACTTCCAACTCTTTTGAGAACAATTTTAGTGGTTATATGCGGGATTCTTATTTCATTTTCTTGTAAAAAAACATTTATCTTCAACTTATATAACTGAATTTTATTACCAGTAACCGATCCATGGTTATCATTGTTATCCTGAACAACAACAATTTCAGAGGATATGTCAAATTCAGCCAAGGTTTTTCCGGGTAAGCGGTACATTTTTTTGAGTTCCTTGTAATAAACAGTATCTCGGTAGTCATTAAAATTTCCGTTCTTGTCTACTCCTCGAGCAATTTTAAATCCATTTTTTATGGTAAAACTCTCAGCTTTTCGATTGTAAACAACATCCCTGAAGCTTCCACAGTTACAGTACTTTTCATTAAAGGTGAGTTCGTTATTGGTAGCTAAGTTTTCAAAGCTTTGCTTCATAAGAAGCATGCTCTTAATTAATGATGATTTTCCACTGCTATTGACTCCACATAAAATGGTCAGCGGCTTAACATCAAACATAGTTCTATCGCCATAGCTCTTAAATTTGTCAAGTTCAATTGATGTCAGCATATTATACTCCTTTATTGAAGTTCTAATAGAATGACGAATTATGGCACAAAAAAACCGTCTGTGTCAAAAATATGATCTAGCTCATCATTGCTCATAGCATGTGATACTTTATCTCGAATGGCACTCTTGGACATATCGAGTCGTTTGAACCGCTTATTCTTAGCTGCATCCTCGCTCATGCGAATCAACTGAATCCTGCCAACACCCGGATTCTGCCTTGCATATTCTGCAAACCCTTTCGCTTTTCCAAGATTATCTTTGTAGGCAGGATTATGTGGTTCCAGAATATCTATTACATATCCAAGCACCTTATCAGTTCTTACAATAATGATGTCTGGATATGTAGGCTTCGTTTCACCATCCATCTCATAAGGAATACACAAGGCCCATGAGCCTCTGGATGGGTTGCGAATCCAACAAACAAAATCTTTTCTCCCTTGTTCCTCCTCGAGAACACCCGATTCCCAAGGATTTAGCTTTAGCTTCGCTATCCCAGTATCTTCACTTACAAAAAGATGGTTCCTATATTCTTTTCCTCCACTTTCGTGTGGAACTTGAATTGTTTCCGGCAAACGGAAATTGTGTTTGCTGACTACATCTCCATCGGATACGACTCGGTCGTATTGCCTCCGTATATCCTCTGAAGTGATGGTTGCGAAATACCTTCTATAATCATCATTCATGCGGTGAAAGCGAGCTTCGGCATATTGGTGTAATTTAATCATGCATTCGTCGTCGGCAACAAATAGAATAACATCCACCTTAAATCCACTCGGATCAGCATCATCCATGTACTTGTTGCCATAAAACATACCAATGCCTTCATTCCCAAGCTTTACATCCGCAATTCGGAATTGACGGTCTATATCAGTGTCTGTCGTAGTAAACAGATCGTGCACTGAGTAGTTGTCAACCGTTTCACCAAAGGCATCAAATATCTGCGTAGCTAATTTGAACTGTTTGACTTGCAGCACTAGGTCTTCATATTTTTTCTTGGCCTTCAAATCCTGTACATAAGTATGGATCATATCAGCGATTTCAGATTGTACCTCACGGATAGCCTCTCGCCGCAGTCTAGACATAGTAAGCAGGTGCGCCATTTTATATAATGATTTCAAATAATTGTTAATCCGCAACGACCGTACATTGTACGACAACAGACCTGAATCATTTATGAACTTCATTACCGCTTCCCGGTCAAATAAATCCGCAGGAGTCTCGCTTGTGGAGGAATCAGGGCCTTCCATCATAGCTGGTGCATTATCACTCACAGAGGAGCTATCAAAAGATGTCACATTACCAATATGCGTTTCAGGATTTGGCTGGTTTTCAGCACCTGATATTGGCTGCACCTGATCGGATTTCTGCAGCTCTTGTTGTGGCTTTTGAATAACCGGTTCCGCTCTCATCGTAGAATTGGGTCTATCAGAAGTTTCGGTACTTACAGGATTGGCGTTCTGATTCAAATCACTTTGCGCCGGATTACGCAATAGTCCATCCAATGTCAGCTGTCCTGGACAAGGAGTTGATTTGCCCTTTTTTCCGGATTTAACCGTAAGAGTATCAAATCTTTTCCCCGCCGTAGACTCTCCAACAATATCTGCTGGGATTTCGCCACCTTCACTGTTTTGGAGCGCCTCGACAACATCCTTAACAGTATCCTCGTTAAAATAAGGGAGATAAAGATGAACGTCATTTAAGACATCATCCACCTCAATGTGCATCTGCATAGGCGTTCTTATCATACGCCCAAGAAGCTGAGCGATATACGTTGCATCATTGGCATGCTTAAAAGACATCATGGTTTCTGCACGGGGGCAGTCCCAGCCGGTGGACAGGTTCTCTTTGAAAAATACAACACGAATGTTACGATCATCGGCAATACGAGACGGCTCCTCATAACGGACATCAAGGCCATTTACCTGAATATTAGCGGCTGTCTGGCCAAAAGTATGAACGACTTGGCCTGCCTCAAATTTAACTCCAGTTCGTTCCTCGATTTTACTAAGACAATCATCCAAGTCCGTGTCCGTCAGTTTTTTCCCACTGCCGTTTAATACCTGCACTATCAGAATCGGATTGACATAGGCATAATGCTGCTCATAACAATACTGTGTCCAATGTTCCCATTTTTCTTTCCAGTCATCCGCTGCTGCTTGTAAGATCGCCATATCATTGTTAACGGCATCCTCTTCGGGATATGTAATAACGATTCTGTCCTTTAGAAGGCCAGATGCGCGTACTTCATCCGCTGTAACAACACATTTATGAATTGTAGAAGCAGTTCCCTCTACCAATGCATTGAATCGCTGAGGCGTTGCAGACATACCAATTACTACCGGCATGGGCGGGATACCATCCACGTTACTGCCTTTGATAAACTTTTGCATGATGGTAGTAGCCTTGCTGGCCTCTCTTCCCTGCATACCCCGATGTGCCTCATCGATGACAAAGTAAAGTCTGTCACTTTTATCACGAACGGAATTTGCAATAGTCTGCCAGATAGTGTAGGTACGTCCATCACCATTCTTTGTTAGCTTTGATGTTGCAGAAAGCTTCTGTGTATTTAGGAAATAGATATGACCATCATCAAATACTTCTTGGTCAAAAGAGTCCTCGCTGATCGTAACGCACTGGCCAAGCCGAATTTTATCCGCTTTTGCATCAATTTTTTGCTTAGACTGCTCATTCAGCTGTGGAGAGTCAGATAACCATACAATAATGGAGCCAGGTTGTTCTACATAGTTTTCGTCGCCAAAGAAAATACTTTCAATCAGAGACGCCATAATAATCGTCTTGCCCGCACCAGTAGGCGCAGTAAAGGAAACCACTTGAGGTGCGTGGGTTCGATGATAACTGCCCATAGCTTCCGCTGTTTTCATACGAATATCAGCGAGGGCTCTCTTCTGAAAAGGGAATAATTCAACTCTCACCTTAATCACCTCCCTGTGTTAATGCGGAAATTATCCAAGTAGTCACGGTAGAGCTGGTAACAGTCCTTGCCGTTATAATTACGGATCATTTCACGATAAGCCGGTTCAGAATCCGTCACAATGAATACCGTTTGAATTTCGGGATATAGAGCCATCTGATCATCAAATTCTGGATAATAGATTTCATCAATTAGTATAGCCATCTTATTCATTGGCAGGATTAGCATGTTGGGCAAGTCACCCTCATCTACCATAGGACATTTGCCGATGGCTCCGCCTTTCATCCAGAGAACGGGAAGCAGTTCTTTAAACTGTCTGCCTAAAGCAACAGAAGTTTTATCCAGAAAGCTTAATTTGAAATAAACAGCATTGGTTTTGAATCCATCAGACATCTTCAAATCAGCTAAGTTGGGATAAGCAGGCAGCTTTACCTTTTTATATACTTTCCCGCGTATTCTTTTCCCGGTTTCAGAATCGGTTACTTCTCCCTCAATCTCAATATATTGTTCTACGTCACACCCGTACGTCCCAGTGAGAGGGCTGCCTTCTATATTATTTCCTTTGATTGAACAGACTGTTCGAGGCCAAGTTACATGACGAGCAATCCCTAAGTTTTCCCACTCGCAATCTCCAGGTTGGTAGCCTTGAGCTGTCAGTTCTTCACTCTCATCAGCAGAAACCTCATTATTAGTTACCATAATACACCGTCGTTTACCCCCATCTTCCGCATTAAGTAGGTTTATTGCGTGAAGAGTAGTACCAGATCCTGCAAAGAAATCAATAACAAGGGCGTTTGGTTTGCTGGAAACACACATTGCGATTGTATCTTTTACTGCATATATTGATTTAGGGTAAGTAAATTTGTCGCTTCCAATTATTGAGTTTAACAAAGTTGTTCCATACTCACTCGCATTATGAGGAGTTTGATTCCATACAGATTTCGGTTCTACGAGCTTTTCAGTTACTCTTTTTAAAATCAACGCACCCTTTTCGTCCTTGCCTTCTACTATAATTGCACCCTTGGCAATTTCATCTTTTATTCCCTGATTTAAGTAGTTTATGGCCCATCTATTTTGTTTTCTATTGTATGTTCCAAGCTTAGCTGTGCCCGCATGTAATGCAGCAATAAAAGTTTCCCGCTTCAATTGCCAGCGTCCTTCGCTGCCATCTGTTCGCATTGGCCAAACAATATCTATACCTTCAACTGATTGGACAGTTTTCCTGTCTTCAGATAAATCCAAAGGCTCGCCAACTCCGACGATAGTCCTTTTTTGATGATCTACAAAAATAGGATAAAAATGTTTTGGTTTATCGGCCCTGTGAGAAGCTGCGCCTCGTCTTAGCATCGACAGCCAACCTACTTGCTCTTGTCCATCAGTTTCTGCAATCCTGTTATTTGGAGTATCCAGCATATTGTGCTCAGATTTTTTAATTGATGCATCACCTAACATCACAAAATATAAATACTCAGCGACACGAGAGAATTGCGTTATTTCTTTTTTATTGCTATCTGCTCGATTGCCTTTTCTCGAAACTCCCTTTCTGTTTATGATGCTTGTTATCATCTGAATACGTGCTTCAGGAAAAGTCTCTTCCAATAAACAGCCTAAATGGAGGTATTCTTTCTCATCAATAGTCACTATCAGCGTAGAATCCTTCGGATTCAATAATTTTTTTGCTAGTTTTAAGCGCTTTTCCATCATAGAAAGCCATTTACTGTGACGATAGGCATCAGAACTATCGACGTAATCGTTATTATATTTCCAATCTTTTGCTCCCGTATTGTATGGTGGATCAATATAGATGCAGTCTACTTTTTCTGCATATAGATATTCTAAAAGTTGAAGCGCGTGATAGTTATCTGCTTCGATCAATGTATGCCAAAGATCATTAGCAGGCGCATTCTCCACATAATCTATCGGTTTAAGCGTCGGATAAATTGGCTCTCCAAATTCTGCGATTGCCACAATTTCATCCATTTGTAAGGTAACCTGTTCATGGGTTTCCCGGCGATCACACAGAACTGCACTTCCTTCTATTTTCAGGACAGTATAAATATCGCTGACATATCCAATTTTTCGCGCAACTTTAGAGCCAACTCGAATTGGCACATCATAGAGGGGCGTACACTCCGGCAAGTGTTCCTCAAACACTAACCCAAATTTCTTCTGTTTTACTAATTTATTTGTCTCTTGCAAAATCCGCTCACGCAGCGCCGGATCGTCTATTTGTTGGATTAAATCCTGTAAAAGCGCCATAGCTGTTCCCTCATCCTTCTGTAATGGTTTTCTCTTTTATATGGCATTGAATACCGTGTTCTTCACAAAATTCCATAACCTGAGCTGCCATCTGATTGTAAAAAGCTTTATGATTTTTATAAGAATTCGCTTCCTTGCAGTAATTAGTCCTACCAAAGATAATCTTATCTGCAAAACTCACAGCATCTAAAATCTCTTGTAAATCTTGCTCTATCAGATTTGGAGTGGGATATGGTTCAATGCTGACCCATGTTTTACATCCAGCATCATGCAACGCTTTCAAAGCAGCTAAGCGGTCCGCATAAGGAGCTGCACCTGGCTCCATTTTCACACGATATGACTCATCTAGGGAAATCAATGTTATCCCATGCTCATTCTTGGAAGAAAGCTGTGCCAGTTCCATCGGTAAGATACCTTTGGTAAGTGTCGTGCATCGAATGCCAGCTTGATTCAATTTGCGAATTGCTGCAATGCTCATTGCACTTACTTCAGGGAAGCCATTCATAAATGGATCTGTTGAAAAGCAAAGATGGACAGATTGTATTTTATCACGGAGCCGAGGAATTTCTCGATCCAATAGTTCTAAGGTATTGGACACCAAGCAAGGCTCCAACCATTGCTCATAATCCTTTATCTGTCCAAATCTTTTTTTCAACAGAAACGCATAGCATGGAAATTTACAACCATGCGAGCACCCCTGTACATGATTCATGGTATAGTCACCATACTCAACGCCTGTTTGATAGAGCATGGTTTTTCGTATAATGGTTTTCAAATTATTTCATCCTTAATCTCGGTTCTGGAAAGAAAGTAGGTACTCCTTTTTTCCTGTTGTGGGGTTGTATTCTAATCGTTGTTTGACACCGTACATACTTTTTAACTCTGCTCTGATTTCTTTTCTAAATCCATCAGATGGAAATACTGGATGGCTATCAAGATGGTTCCACAGTTCGTCAAGCAGTACATCCTGGCGTCCAGCAAATTCTCGGCTGAGATATTTCGCAATGTCCCGCACAGTAAAGCACGATTCGTCAGTCTGAGTAGAAATGATTCCGCTTGTACCTACCCCAAAATCCATAACAAGCTGATCAGGATTACTGTGCAAGTGCTTGGTTGATGACTGTCCACCAAAAACTTTCCAAGCACACTTCTTGTATAATTTGAAGCCTTCCTCATTACTGGTACAATGAAGGAGACTATACACTTGGGAATTTTGGCTATTATAAAACGGAAATGCCGCTACATAATACTTACGGCTCCCTTTCAATGTGGTAATGATTTCTCTCACTCGCTTCTCATAAGCCTTCTTATCACTACCATAAGGCACTAGTTTTTCAAAATCTGCAAGGTATGTATTTTCATATTTTTCCTTGGTTGATTTGCGTTTTGCCTGGGTAATTGCTCTGACAGGATCTGATACCATGTGATTGATTAAGACCTCTCCCCAGTTTCTGAAAAAAGGAAACAATGCCTCCCAATCAATAGAAGCATCATAAGGATCATACAAAAGGAAATAATGGAGGTACTTGGTATCATAAAGCTGTGGACCGATTATATGCAAGAATTCACTGGCGTCTCCAACTTGGGTAATAATACGAAAATTCCGCTCATCACTAGGCAAATGTTTCTTGATTTCTTCAACCCTTAATGGGTCAATATCATTCAAATACATCTCAATATTTTTGCCTGGGTAATTCCTTGCAACATCTAAAAGCACCTTTGCCACTCGTACAGGAGTACCTTCTGTTTGCTGACCCGTTTCATCATTGATATAGATGCCGCTGTTGCACATACAATCAATGAAAACCAGTGTGTTGCAGAAGTTATTCAGCATCAACTTTTGAGCCCAAGATTTAACATACTCTTCAATCAGTTCAAATTTTTTTATGGTATGTGGGCTTGCTTTACTAATCAAAGACTTGGAACTACTTTTATTGGCCATGAAATCCACCTCATTTTTGTTTTGGATCGTCTTCTGTGGGGATTAACTCCATAATATCTCCAATGTCGCAATTCATGGCTTGACATACCTTCATTAGCACTTCCATGCTGACATTCTCATTCTTTGAAAGCTTTGTGACAGACGCCCAGCTAATTCCGGCAGATGCTTGCAAATCTTTTTTCTTCATGTCTTTATCAATTAGCATCTTCCATAATTTTTTGAAACTGACTTCCAATGCGGTCACCTCGCAGTTCTATAAAAGCACAACAAGCTTATACATAATAGTATAACTTAATCCGCCATCAACAGGCAAGAGATTTTCTTCATAAACGCAGGAATATTCTCTATCAAATGCACAATTCTGCTTGCGGCTTTGTCAGAGTTCTCTTTTGAACAACTAAAAATCCGCTAGAGGCGCATCTTTTACGATACTGCTTCTAGCGGATTTGCTTTACCGCTAGTCTAACAAAGTTTTTTCTGTCACTGCCTTCAGATACAGTTCCGGGTCGCCATTCAAGACCAGTTCTGCATAGGCCAGCGGATCGTTGTAGATCAGCCAGTCCAGCTCCGACCGCTGGTACATACTGTTTGCCACCTCCTTCTCCACGGCGGTGCAGTCGATGGAGAGCAGCGTCCCATCATCCAGGCGCAGCTCCACGCAGGCGGTATCCAGGTTAAACGCACAGGACAAAATCTTTCTCATACTCGTTACCTCTCAATACTTGAATTTCGGTTGATTTTCCGCAGCGGCACAAGGGCCGTTTCGGTTGTTTTAGACACTGGCAAGCAATGCGTGTGGATAGCCACACACAAATCCGGCAAGCAATGCGAGTGTTTATACACACTCACATTTCCTGCCGTCTGCTTGTTGAGGGCAGCGCCCCCAAGCCCCTTTTGAACACAGAATTTCATTCTGTGGCTGCGCGTTCTGCGAACGCTTTTTTATCTGTACCCGGTGCCCCGTTTCGCAGCATGGGGGTGCGTGAATCGCGCACCCCTTTTGTTGATATGGAACATCCAGAAACAGCATTCTTCTCTCTCCCTCTGCCAGCAAAAACAGGAGCGTGGCACGCTCCTGTCCCTGCCGACAAGAGAAAATGATTAGCGGTGTCTCACCATCGAAAATCCGGGAATACCCCGCGCTTGTCCAGGTATTCCTGCCGGGCCTGTTCCCGTTTTTCTTCGGTGGGTGCGGTCTTATATTTTGCGTACAGTTCATGCCGCACCAGCGCATCCAATTTCTGTTCCAGGCCCTGGCGGATTTCCCCGGCATAGTCATCATCATAGGCCAGATGATACTCCACCAAAGCCACAAAAAGGTCATAGGGGATTTGTACACTTTTCATATTCCCTTTCCTCCCGCGACGGTTGCGACGATAGCGACGGTGTTTTTGACGGTATCATTTTCACCGTCGCGACCGTCGCTATCGTCGCGCCTCTTATTCTTCGGTCACTTCGTAAGCAGTCGATTCTACCAGCATATAGGTCAATTTCACCCGCCGCCCGGAGTGTCTAGCCTTGTTTTCATAGCCCACATGGTACTCTTCCAGCAGCCTGCCGGACTTGACATTCAGGTACTTGGTGAGGACATTGGAGGCCATTCCTGTTTGGATGGCTTCAGCCAGTTCGGACGGAGAACCGACCCACTCCCGACACTCGGAGGAAACCAGTTTTGCCACCGCTTCCAGCACCGGGTCCGGCGGCTCTTTATACAGCTCGTTTTCCATGCGTTCCAGATTCCAGATTTGGGTCTGGGGGTCCTTCTTCAAATAGAGGATCTGATCCGGCTGATCCCGTCCCACCACCTTGATGGTGGCGTCCAGCTCCGTGCGTTTTTTCTTCTGCATCAGCAGCGAACCATCTGCACAGCCAAGCAGCCCGGTGGTGCCGGAAATCGTCTCGAAGGAATCATCGGCCCGCTGTTTTCGGGTGTGGTGGACGGTCAGTACACAGATACAATGCTGGTCCGCAAACTGCTTGATCCTGCCGATGATGTCATAGTCGCTGGCGTAGCTGTATGCCTCGCCGCCCAGCTCCCGGATTTTCTGCATGGTGTCGATGATGATGAGTTTGGTGTCCGAGTGCTCTCGCATGAAGTTTTCCAGCTGTTCGTCCAGCCCGTTTCCGATTTTTCCGGCCGTGGTGGCAAAGTGGAGATTGGGAGTGTCATTCACTCCATACATCATAAACATCCGGCTCTGGATGCGCTGAAAATCATCTTCCAGCGCAAGGTAGAGCACCGTCCCCTGATGGACCTTGTAGCCCCACAAGTCCTGCCCGGTACTGACGTGGTAGGCAATCTGGGCCACCAGGAAGGACTTGCCGATTTTGGGCGCTCCGGCAAGGATATATGCCCCTGCGTAAAGCAGCCCTTCCGCCACCGGCGGCCTGCTCATATAAGCGGTCTGGAACAGCTCCGTCATGGTAAGCGTATGCAGGTATCGGGGGTCTGCCATACGCTGCATCCTGCGGTACACTTCTTCCAGGCTTTCCGGGGAATTTACAATTTCATCGTTGATTTCTTCCCCGGAAGTGGGTATACTATTTTCATGAGTTTTGGAGATTGACTGCCCATCATCTGCGCCAACAGATGAGCCCTGGGCGGTCATTTTCTTTTTATCATCGGTCATAGGCAAAA
>PPYE01484413.1_pt1 | contig 13361 bp, 9 predicted proteins | sample 1559881 | NCBI WGS metagenome assembly PPYE01 (sample SAMN08240022, study PRJNA423297) | Human gut metagenome, whole genome shotgun sequencing project.
ACGAGCAAATCAACGGTAGTATCGGATTCAAAGCAAGCCCTTATCCGGGACTTTGGTTCAACGTGTTCGGTGGTTATCAAAATCTAAAGAACGACTTATCTTATCTGGGTTTTGACCCAAGTAATATTCATTCAGGTTCTTATCTTTCCTTTGCTCAAGATAATACAGACAATCTTTACCTTGGAGGTGAAATCAGTTACGATTACAAAGATATCCTTGGAATATCAGCTAAATATACTTACCGCAATTGGGACAGCAAAACAGAGGAATATCTGTTGGCTGTGAAACCTGTCAGTGAAATGTCTTTCAATGTACGTATTCATCCGATCTCTGCTCTTAACATAAATCTGGGTTATGATTACATCAACCGGAAAGAAGTGAAAGAGTATGCAAAAATGACCGCAATTAATGATTTGCATATCGGAGCCAGCTATAATGTATTCAAAGGAGTATCCGTTTATGCGCAAGTACATAACCTGCTGAACAAGAAATATCAATATTATTTGGGTTATCCTACGGAAGGATTCAATTTCTTGGGAGGATTGAGTTTCCGGTTCTAAGGAAAATAGACAGAATATAATAAAAACACAATATGCCCATCCCGTACTATTCGAGATGGGCATATTGCATTAAATATCATCTTATTTCATTTTAATATATACCACCGAACGTCCTGAATCAAATTTTAAGATTTACCATATTAGCCTTTACCTTCACAGATGTAAATTTCAAGATTTTATTAAATTCTCCTTATAATATAAGGTGGGGAGAATCTTTTTTTTTACTTTTGTCCCCGAATATTGTGGTACAAGCCATTATAAAAGAAAGAATTATGCAGAAAAACCTTGTCATTGTCGAGTCTCCGGCAAAAGCAAAAACGATTGAAAAGTTTCTGGGGAAAGATTTCAAAGTCCTTTCTAGTTACGGACACATACGCGATCTGAAGAAAAAAGATTTCAGTATCGACGTAAATAATGATTTTAAACCCAGCTACGAAATCCCGGCAGACAAAAAGGCGCTGGTTAGCACACTGAAGACAGAAGCTAAAGAGGCAGAAACCGTATGGCTCGCATCCGATGAGGACCGCGAGGGAGAGGCAATTGCCTGGCATCTGTATGAGGTCTTAAAACTAAAACCGGAAAACACAAAACGAATCGTATTTCATGAAATTACGAAAAGCGCTATTTTAAAAGCGATTGAGCAACCACGCGACATTGACCTCAACCTCGTAAATGCACAGCAAGCACGACGGATTCTGGATCGTATCGTAGGTTTCGAACTCTCTCCCGTGCTTTGGAGAAAAGTGAAACCGGCACTTTCTGCCGGACGTGTTCAGTCGGTTGCTGTCCGCCTGATCGTTGAACGCGAACGTGAAATACATGCTTTCCAAACGGAAGCTGCTTATCGCATCACTGCCGTATTCCTCGTTCCGGACACGGACGGAAAACTGGTGGAGATGAAAGCTGAACTGGCTCGCCGTATTAAAACAAAAGAAGAAGCAAAAGCTTTCCTCAACGCATGTCAGGGAGCAAGCTTTGCTATTGACGATATTACTACCCGTCCGGTCAAGAAAACGCCTCCTGCTCCATTCACAACATCTACGTTGCAGCAGGAAGCCGCACGCAAACTGGGATATACCGTAGCGCAGACCATGATGCTCGCGCAACGCTTATACGAATCGGGATTCATCACTTATATGCGTACGGACTCTGTCAACCTCTCGGAATTTGCGACAACAGGCAGTAAAGACGCTATCATCAAAATGATGGGTGACCGCTACGTACACCCCCGTCATTTCGAAACAAAGACTAAGGGTGCACAAGAAGCGCATGAGGCTATCCGTCCTACCTATATGGAAAACCAGTCCGTTGAAGGAACAGCACAGGAAAAGAAACTGTACGACTTGATATGGAAACGCACCATTGCCTCACAAATGGCAGATGCGGAACTGGAAAAGACAACTGCTACCATAACAATAAGTGGCAGCAGCGACCCTATCATCGCAACCGAACGTTTCACCCAACGTCCTCCACGCTATACGGAAGCAAGTCTTGTACGCAAGTTGGAAGAACTGGGTATCGGACGTCCGTCTACGTATGCACCTACTATCTCTACCATCCAACAACGCGAATACGTGGAGAAAGGTAATAAAGACGGGGAAGAACGACAGTTTAATGTCATGACATTGAAAGATCGTCAGATTAAGGATGAAAACCATACTGAAATTACCGGTGCAGAAAAGGCGAAGTTGTTCCCAACGGATACCGGCACTGTGGTAAATGATTTCCTTACCGAATATTTCCCAGACATTCTGGATTTCAACTTTACCGCCAGTGTAGAAAAGGAATTTGACGAGATTGCAGAAGGAGAAGTGAAATGGACTTCTATCATGAAGAATTTCTATGATAAGTTCCATCCGTCTGTAGAAAACACATTGGCTATCAAGACGGAACATAAAGTAGGCGAACGTATTCTGGGAGAAGAACCGGGAACAGGCAAGACTGTTTCTGTTAAGATTGGTCGCTTCGGTCCTGTTGTACAGATTGGTACTGTAGAAGATGAAGAAAAACCACGCTTCGCACAAATGAAGAAAGGTCAATCCATGGAAACCATCACTTTGGAAGAAGCACTGGAATTATTCAAATTACCTCGTACACTGGGCGAATATGAAGGAAAATCAGTCAGTGTAGGCGTAGGCCGTTTCGGTCCGTATGTCCTGCACAATAAGGTATATGTATCGCTCCCGAAAACACTTGATCCGATGGAAATTACTTTGGAAGAGGCAGAACAGCTGATTCTGGAGAAACGCCAGAAAGAAACGGAACGCCACATCAAGAAGTTTGAAGAGGAGCCGGAACTTGAGATTCTGAACGGACGTTACGGACCTTATATTACCTATAAGGGTTCCAATTATAAAATTCCTAAAGATATCGTCCCGCAGGATTTGAGTTTGGCTAGCTGTTTGGAACTCATCAAATTACAAGATGAAAAAGGACCAGCGACCACAAAAAAAGGACGATTCGCAAAAAAGAAATAAAAAAACTAGAAAAAGAGCAAATTATATAATTAAATGTATATATTTGCTCTTTATCTTTTAATACACAAACTTATGAAGCAAACAAATTTAAAGTATTTAATGATAGGAGTGCTTACCATAGCTTCCATCAGTTGTATGGACAAAGAGCGTGACTTATCTTGGGAGAGAAGGCATATGCCAAAAGAAGCATACTTCGACTTCAACATGACCCAAGCTGTTGCTTTGGATATCAATTATTGTTTTAAAAGCGAAAATTATCGTGTCCTTTTTGACATTTACGATCAAGATCCCATTGAATACTCGGCTGACGGCAGCGTGCTCCAAAAGGACATAGAGCCTATCTACCGTGCAGTTACAGACGAAAAAGGCAAATTCAGTGGAGAAATGAATATTCCGGCGGACCTCTCGGAAGTATGGTTATCATCGGATTATTTAGCCACCGTATCTCCTCTTAAACTAACGATTGACGACAGTCGTCAGCTTTCATTTAATCAAGATGCATATATCACTGCCTTACGTTCACAAACGGCATCAAAAACCAGAGGAGTGACCGTGAACCAACATACCTATCTAAAAGAATGGCATGTTCTTCCCGATGCAGACTGGGATAACAACGGAAGACCAACCAATCTGGAGCCTAAAATAAACATACCTCCGGCAGACGTACTATACAACATCAAGTATGTTTTCAGAAAGGTTACAGTCAAAGATGAGAGCGGTAAAAGCAAGGTTATGAACATCAGTCAGAATTATCCGGAGTTTTTTGATGGTTCCATTAAAATGACTTCAGATATTCCAATTGTTAACCCGACCGAAGTGAGCCTCGTATTTATAAACAGCTCTGCTGCATGGTACAATACAGTTGGATATTACACCTATCCGACCAACAATCCGCCCCAGAGCACGAGTGATATAAAACAAATAATTGCATTCCCAAACACCTCTCCTGTTTACAAGACTTTAGGGGTAGGAGCATTAGTGTGTGGCGAAGAAATAAAACTCAAATATTGGAATGAAGAGACACAGGAATACGAAGACAAATTTCCTGCAGGAGTCACAATTGGCTGGTGCCTTCAAGGTATGGGATTCAAGAGTAAACTCACCTCAGAAACAGATAAAGACAAAGTGGGCGATATCATAAAAGGTATGGGGGCACGCTACTCCACCAGGAATCTAAACACGAATAATACACAAAGAACTGTATCTCTCCGTGATTCCAAGTCCGGGCAGATTGTAGCAGTAGGATTCGAAGATAATATTGACTTCGATTATGCAGATGCCATCTTCTATATTCATACGTCAGAAAAGAATGCTATTGACCCGACATTGCCTCCACTGCCTGAGGACCCCGAAGCAATCCCCGAGCAATATAAAATTTCTTATTCCGGTACACTGGCTTTTGAAGACTTATGGCCTAAGTTAGGTGATTACGATATGAATGACGTAATGGTAAAGTACACCAGTACGATGACCCGAAATGCTCTTGACAATCGCATTTACGAAATAGAAGACAAGTTTATCTTACAGCACTGTGGCGGTTATCTGCAAAACGGATTTGGATATCAATTACACAAGCTCTCAAACAGCAATGTCAAGAGTGTAAAAATAACGGGGCCTGATGCCAGTGGTTTATCAAGTTCTATATACATGGAAGGAAAAGAAACAGAGCCTGGACAGTCTCACCCAACCATATTGTTGTATGACGACATGACAAAATTCAAAAATATCACTGATGAATCAAAGAAAGAATATACTGTAACCATCACGCTTGATGGAGCTAGTGAGAAAGAGGTGGTACCTCCTTACAACCCGTTTATCTTCATCAGTTCCAACGAGGGTAGAGGCAAAGAATTACATCTGATAAATTATCCCCCGACTGACAAAGCCGACTTATCGTTACTGGGAACCGGAAAAGACATCTACAGACCAGAAGAAGGGATGTATTATGTTTCTGCAGACTTGATGCCGTTTGCTATCAATATGCCAGTAAGTAATCTCCCGGTTCCAGAGGAAGGGAAACGAATCGATCAATCATATCCCAAGTTCTCTGGATGGGTATCATCGAATGGGAAACAAAATAAAGATTGGTACAAATAAAGATTGATACGATTTAAATAAGAGCAGCCCGGATATTGTACGGAATCGCTATCGGGACTTCGCATTGCGAACCATCGATGAAAAAGACATAATAGACATCCGTTTAGAAAGGCGCGAATTACGCAGTTCACACAACTTCTTAAATACTCACCAAGAATTCGTGTGAACTGTGTTTTTATTTTAAGCCACAATATTATAGGATATAAGTATTATCCGTTATGAATGGGCTTTCATCATTAAATCTTCGGCTCCCATTTTATCTTAAAACCTTTATTAGGGAATAGCATATCAAACACAATCACGAATATAAAAACAGATGTTACCAAGATATTCATCGTCAATAAAGAAATGTGATAAGGCCAGGGAAGCAGTAAAGCCAAAGCTATTACAGCAATAATATGTGATAAAGGAAGCATACGGCACGTGACATATTTATAGATACTATTTGCCAGAATATAAACGATTGGTCCGATAATCAGAACAAAAACAACTTCCGCTCTCATTTCTTGTTCGGGATGGGCAACAATCAGTTCGTCTCCTACCGCACAAATAATCAATGCTCCCACCAATACAATATGAATTGCATTATAAATCAACCCCAGCTTTCCGGGATCTTTCACTTCCTGTATTTTCCGACTACCGGCTTCACTGCTCACATCAAAGTAAACCCACCACATAGCCAAACTACCAATAAAAGATGTGACAGCAGAAATAATCACGAGAGGCGTCCATTCTTCTACTTCACTCAAAGAAGCTCCTGTCATCAATAGAGTTTCTCCAAAAGCAATAATCACAAACAACTGGCAACGTTCCACCAAATGATGCCCTTCAATAGTCCATTCCTTGCTACTGTCCGAACGTCCCAGACGAGGTAAAGCAAATCCGTGCATCGGGGCTGTATAATCACAGATGGCGGCTATAATCCACAGTAGAATTTGCCATTCTCCCTGCAATATGGCACCCGTAATCCAAAAGACGGCAGATATACAGAACCAGCCCATAATTCGCTTAAAATTAGCAGCCAGATGATGATCTCCTAACACCCCGATAATATAAAGTGTTCTCCCTGCCTGTATCAGAACATAGCAGACAGCAAATATCAATCCCCGGTAAGTAAAGGCATAAGGAATAGCAGCCGCCATCACCAGCTCCACCAGCATACTGATAAAAAGAAGAATACGTATCGGCCGGGTATCCGGGTTGAACCAGTTAGTCACCCAGATGGTATGTTGCCACAACATCCAGACTGCAAACCACAGGATTGTTTCTTTCAATAATCCTTCCCAAGTGAGATTATGAAGCAAATAATGTGAAAGTTGCGTGACCGAGAAAACATAAATCAGGTCAAACAGCAGTTCGGAATAAGAGACAGTAGCAGTTTCCGTTTCTCTCTTCCGAAGCAATGGATGGGGGGAGTAAAACATACGGGATTCCTTTTATATATATAAAAGAAACCCCGCAGAAGTATATTTTGTTCAGAGAAAGTCTTACATTCTGGAAGGAACTTCGATACCCAGCAAATTCATTCCCAAGCGAACAACTTTAGCTACATTAGCAGACAGAGCGATACGGAATACTTTCACCGCCTCATTCTCTTCGCGCAGAATACTATAGTCATGATAGAACTGATTGTATTCTTTCACTAAGTCATAAGTATAATTGGCAATAATAGACGGGCTGTAATCTTCACCGGCTTGTTTTACAACAGCAGCAAAGTCGGCAACCATCTGAATCAATCCTTCTTCCTTTTCACTCAATTCAATACCAGCCGGAATCTGTTCAGGAATTACGATACCTGATTCGGCAGCTTTCCGAAGTACAGACTGGATACGTGCATAAGTATATTGAATAAACGGACCTGTATTACCGTTGAAGTCGATAGATTCTTTCGGATTGAATGTCATATTCTTACGGGCATCGACTTTCAGAATGAAATATTTCAATGCTCCCAGACCCACAATACGGGCAATATCATCAGCTTCTTCCTGTGTCAAACCATCCAGTTTGCCTAGTTCTTGTGAAGTTTCTTTAGCAGTGGCAATCATTTCCTCCATCAAGTCGTCAGCATCAACTACCGTACCCTCACGGGATTTCATCTTACCTTCCGGCAGTTCCACCATTCCGTAAGAGAAGTGTACCAGACTCTTACCCCATTCGAAACCAAGTTTATCGAGCAAGATAGAAAGCACCTGGAAGTGATAGTTCTGTTCGTTACCTACTACATAAATCATCTTATTAATCGGGTAATCGGCAAAACGAAGTTTAGCCGTACCGATATCCTGAGTCATGTAGACAGAAGTACCGTCACCACGGAGAAGGAGCTTATGATCCAGTCCTTCGGCAGTCAGGTCGGCCCATACGGAACCGTCTTCTTTCTTGTAGAAGAAACCTTTTTCCAGACCTTCCATTACTTTTTCTTTTCCTTCGAGGTAAGTATTGGATTCGTAATAGATCTTGTCGAAGCTGACACCCATCTTCTTGTAGGTTTCGTCGAATCCTGCATATACCCAGTTGTTCATCATTTCCCACAATCCGCGTACTTCCGGATCACCGGCTTCCCACTTCACCAACATTTCGCGGGCCTCCTGCATCAATGGAGATTCAGCTTCAGCCTTTGCTTTCGCTTCATCGTCACTCATTCCCTGCGCTGTAAATTTAGCCATCAGCTCCTTTACTTCCGCTTTATAATGCTTATCGAAAGATACATAATAATCACCTACCAGGTGGTCACCCTTCTTACCCGAAGTTTCAGGAGTTTCACCGTTTCCGTATTTCTTCCATGCCAGCATGGACTTACAGATGTGGATACCACGGTCGTTTACAATATTTGTTTTGACTACCTTATTGCCGTTTGCCGCTACAATGTTAGCCAATGCGTTGCCTAAAAGGTTATTACGCACGTGTCCCAAGTGAAGCGGTTTGTTTGTATTCGGAGAAGAATACTCAATCATCACCAATGGAGAAGCGTCAGTGACCTGCATTAAGCCGTACTGTTCATCCGCCTGAATCTCGTTCAGCAATTCAATCCATGTAGCCGATGCAATAGTCAGGTTCAAGAACCCTTTTATCACATTAAACGCTGCTACAGCCGGATCGTTTGCCTTCAGATATCCACCGATTTCCTGTGCTGTTTGCTCCGGTCCTTTTTTTGACATCTTCAGAAAAGGGAACACGACCAGTGTCAAATGTCCTTCAAATTCTTTCTTTGTTTTTTGCATTTGCACCATCTTTTCAGGGACTTCCTGACCGTAGAGTGCTTTCAGTCCACTAATAACGGACGCTACAAGTTTATCTTCTATCTTCATAATCAAGTTATTTCTTGCGCGCAAAGATACAAAAAAAGGAGACGCATCGCGTCTCCTCTCCTAATTTCTTTCAACTATCTATCTTATTCAACAGCTGCAGATAATTCAGCACCAGCTTTAAATTTAGCTACTTTCTTAGCAGGAATAGTAATAGTTGCCTTTGTAGAAGGGTTAATACCAGTTCTTTCAGCTCTTTCGCTTACTGAGAAAGTACCAAAACCTACGAGAGATACTTTGTCACCAGCTTTCATAGCATTAGTAACTGAAGTGATGAAAGCATCAAGTGCTTTTTTTGCATCGGCTTTGCTCATTTGAGCTTCAGCAGCCATTGCGCTAATAAGATCAGACTTATTCATAATACGTAAAATGATTAATTAATATATATGTTACACAAAAGATTATCCCACAATGGATTAATTCCACAAATATAGCCGAACAAAACAACATATCAAATAAAAACATAAAAAAAACGCAGCAAATTATTGAAAAAGAGCTAATAGGAAGCGTTTTTCATGCTTTAAAACAGAATTTATTCGTACTTTTGCGTCTATTATCTAAATATTCAGAAATTAAAATGATGCCAACTGTAACTAAAAACCTGATAATTATCAATGTACTAGTATTTTTCGGGACAATCGTAGCCCAACGTTACGGCCTGGATTTAACGAATTATCTGGGATTACATTTTTTCCTCGCAAGTGACTTTAATCCGGCACAGCTTATCACTTATATGTTCATGCACGGCGGATTCAGCCACATTTTCTTTAATATGTTTGCGCGTTATTTCTATGGAGCAATACTTGAACATGTTGACCACCGTAGGTGCTTCGGGAGCCGTTTACGCCATATTGCTGGCATTTGGTATGCTATTTCCCAATAACCGACTGTTCATCTTTCCGCTGCCTTTCCCTATCAAAGCGAAGTTTTTCGTGATAGGATATGCCGCAATCGAATTATGGGCAGGGCTTGCCAACAGCACCGGAGATAATGTTGCTCACTTTGCTCACCTGGGAGGAATGTTATTCGGATTAATCCTGATTTTGTATTGGAGAAAAAAAAGCAATAACAATGGGACATATTATAGCTGATTTAAAGGAGACATTCAGAAGAGGAAATATTTTCATGCTTTGGCTGTATTGGTTCGGAAGTTTGTTTCTCTACTTTTTCTCGGCCAAGCATTTAAGAGGACTATATGTATTAGGAGGTATCTGTGGAGGTTTACTGTATATGGTTGCCTACAATGTATTTCCTTTATTCAGTTCGCAAGTGGCGGGTGCAACATTGGTAGGAGCATCAGCTTCCGTATTAGCCATCGTAGCTGCTACGGCTTATCGTGAACCAAATTACAGGGTGCAACTTTTTCTTTTCGGTGCTATCCGTCTCAAATATCTGGCACTGGTTGTTATCGGAATCGATGTATTATCCATCACCTCAAGTAATGCCGGAGGACATATCGCCCACCTGGGCGGTGCTCTTGCAGGACTTTGGTTTGCCGCCAGCCTAAGTAAAGGAACTGATTTGACTTCCTGGATCAACTGGATTCTGGATGGTTTCGCCTCCTTGTTTCAAAAGAAAACATGGAAACGGAAACCGAAAATGAAGGTACACTATGGAAACAGTGCCACCGGTCGCAAGAAGGATTATGATTACAATGCCCACAAAAAAGCACAGTCAGATGAAGTGGACCGTATTTTGGAAAAACTAAAAAAATCCGGTTACGACAGTCTGACAACTGAAGAAAAGAAAAGCTTGTTCGACGCAAGCAAAAGATAAAAGAATGGAACATATTGGCAAATTTGTCGCATATCTGATACTTGCTGTCAACGCTCTCTTCGTGGGAACGTTGATATTAAGCGCTTATAGCCCTTACCTTAACCCGAAAATAAACCCACTTGCTTCCAGCTTGGGACTTGCATTTCCGATATTCCTGACGATTAATCTGATTTTTATCGGCTTCTGGGCATTTGTCAATTACCGCTATGCGCTCTTGCCTGCCATCGGTTTTCTAATTTGTATTCCGCAGATACGGACTTATATTCCTTTTAACTCCACCACTAAAACCATACCGGAAGGAAGCATCAAAATCCTATCCTACAACGTAATGAGTTTCAACAATTTGGAGAAGAAAGATGGAAAAAACCCGGTATTGTCTTATCTTGTAGATAGTAACGCCGATATTATCTGTCTGCAAGAATATAACACCGCTACCAACAAGAAATACCTGACGGAACAGGACATTAAAAAAGCATTGAAAGCCTATCCTTACCAATCCGTCCACCAACAAGGGAAAGGAGATGTGCAACTTGCCTGTTTCTCTAAGTTCCCCATACTCTCGATACATCCCATCGAATATGAAAGTAATTATAACGGCTCCATGAAATATGTACTGAATGTGAATAACGACACTCTTACATTAATCAACAACCACCTGGAATCCAACAAACTCACCAAAGAAGACAGAGGGATGTATGAGGATATGATTAAAGACCCGAATGCCAAGAAAGTAAAAACCGGACTTAGGCAATTAATAAGAAAACTGGCGGAAGCATCGGCTATCCGGGCTACACAAGCAGATTCTGTGGCTAAAACCATTGCAGAAAGTAAATATCCGACAACCATAGTATGCGGCGATTTCAACGACGGTTCTATCTCATATACCCATCGCATCCTGACTCAAAAACTAGACGATGCATTCACACAGTCCGGTAAAGGATTGGGTATTTCCTACAATCAGAACAAGTTCTATTTCCGCATAGACAATATCTTGATCAGCCCCAACCTGAAAGCCTACAATTGCACGGTAGACCGGTCTATCAAGGCATCAGACCATTACCCGATCTGGTGCTATATCAGTAAACGATAAGAACTGAAAACTCTAATAAAAAACACTTATGATGATTAAAAAGACACTAACCATTTTAGCAGTAAGTTGTATGATGTACTCCTGTGCTACGAAAACAGAAAGCAATCCTTTCTTTACAGAGTTTCAAACCTGACCGCACTTTCCATCAAACTGGCACCGGTTCTTTCGGAACATAATGACAATATCTCCCTGAATGGGAAACTATTCAAACGGGTGAACGATGTCTACCAAAAGAAAGATTCATTGAACCTGACGTCGGAACAAGAACGTCTGCTGGACAAGACTTATAAAAGATTTATCCGCTCCGGAGCGAACCTTGGCGAAAAGGACCAAGCTCGCCTCCGCGAAATCAACAAGGAGCTTTCTACACTTGGCATCACTTTCAGCAACAATGTGCTGAATGAGAATAATGCCTTCCAACTTTTCGTTGACAAGGAAGAAGATCTGGCAGGATTGCCTGAATGGTTCCGCCAAAGTGCGGCCGAAGAAGCGAAAGCAGCCGGACAACCGGGAAAATGGTTGTTCACCCTGCACAATGCCAGCCGTCTGCCTTTCCTGCAATATTCTGAAAATCGCCCGCTCCGGGAGCAAATATACAAAGCTTATATCAACCGCGGCAACAACAACGACGGGAACGATAACAAGGAAAACATCCGCAAGATCGTTTCTCTCCGCCTGGAAAAAGCGAACTTATTAGGTTTCGACTGTTATGCAAACTTCGTCCTGGATGAAACCATGGCAAAGAACGCCAACAACGTAATGAGCCTTTTAAATAACCTCTGGAGCTATGCACTGCCAAAAGCAAAAGCAGAAGCTGGCGAACTCCAGAAGTTAATGGACAAGGAAGGAAAAGGAGAAAAACTGGAAGCATGGGACTGGTGGTATTATACCGAAAAACTACGGAAAGAAAAATACAACCTGTCTGAAGAGGATACAAAACCTTACTTCAAACTGGAGAATGTACGCGATGGCGCTTTCGCCGTAGCCAACAAATTATATGGCATCACCCTAAGCAAACTGGAAGGCATACCAACTTATCACCCTGATGTAGAAGTCTTTGAAGTGAAAGACGCAGACGGTTCCCAGCTCGGTATCTTCTATGTAGACTATTTCCCACGTCCCGGGAAAAGCGGTGGTGCATGGATGAGCAACTATCGTGAGCAACACGGAACAACCCGTCCGTTAGTATGCAACGTTTGCAGCTTTACCAAGCCGGTAGGCGACACCCCCTCTTTATTGACCATGGATGAAGTGGAAACCCTGTTTCACGAATTTGGTCACGCCCTGCACGGACTGCTGACAAAATGCGAATACAAAGGAACATCGGGAACCAACGTGGTACGCGACTTTGTAGAGCTTCCTTCTCAAATCAACGAACACTGGGCGACTGAACCCGAAGTGCTGAAAATGTATGCCAAACATTATCAGACAGGAGAAGTGATACCCGACGAAATCATCGAGAAGATACTGCAACAGAAAACTTTCAACCAGGGCTTCATGACCACCGAATTACTGGCCGCCGCCATCCTCGACATGAACCTGCACACGATAACAGATGTAAAGAATCTGGATATGCTTGCATTCGAAAAAGAAGCGATGGACAAGCTTAATTTGATTCCCGAAATAGCACCGCGTTATCGCGTGACTTACTTTAATCATATCATTGGCGGATACGCAGCCGGATACTATAGTTACCTATGGGCCAACGTATTGGACAATGATGCTTTCGAAGCTTTCAAAGAACATGGTATTTTTGATAAAAACACCGCCGACCTGTTCCGCCATAACGTATTGGAGAAGGGAGACAGCGAAGACCCGATGGTGCTTTATAAGAATTTCCGTGGAGCGGAACCAAGCCTGGAACCACTACTGAAAAACAGAGGAATGAAATAATTCAGCAAAAAAGCCCTTAAACATCAAATATTTGAGGGCTTATTACACATGAATGTGAAAAAAAAACTATATTTGCAGCCTTGTATGCGGCAAAAAGAACTTGTGTACGACAGAATTTAACTGAAAATTAAATTAAAAAAGTAATCATCATAAATTAAAAGTAAAA
>PPYE01779727.1_pt1 | contig 13359 bp, 8 predicted proteins | sample 1559881 | NCBI WGS metagenome assembly PPYE01 (sample SAMN08240022, study PRJNA423297) | Human gut metagenome, whole genome shotgun sequencing project.
TTAACAGTCAATGGATATGGGGGAAGACAGACAAAGGAAAATGAGAAAAGTTAGTGTTTTAAGGGGTGGGAAACTTTAGATAATAACTAATACATTATATCTATGAATTACTTTAAATCAATCATGTTAACCGCATTTGCGCTGTTTGCATTGGCAGCGTGCGATACAGACGACTTGAGAGACGATGTTGACAATCTGAAAGACCGCGTAGAGTCTTTGGAAGCACAAGTCAGTCTATTGAACGATAACATGACAGCTATCAAGCGACTGCTTGAAGGTGGTCAGACTATCACAGAAGTGACGAATACAGACGGTACATATAAACTGAAACTGAGTAACGGAGAAACCATCTCACTGACACAAGGCTCGAAGGGAGAAGTAGCTTATCCTGAGATTACTGTCAATGATGAGGGCCAATGGGTAGTGAACGGTGAGGTATTGATGCAGAATGGCATACCTGTTCAGGCTGTGGGCACTCCCGGTAAGGATGGTATAGCTCCCAAGTTCCGGATTACGGACGAGGGAAGTTTCTGGCAGGTAAGTTATGATAACGGAACCAGCTGGGAAGACGTACTCGACACAGACGGTCAAAAGGTATCCGCAGTCAGCGATGGTTCCGGAGGAAGCAGTGCAGACTCTTTCTTTGAGGAAGTATACGTAGATTCAACCGGGGAATTCTTCGTTGTCAAACTGAAAGGACAGACGGAAGCCATCTCTATCCCTATCGTAAAAGACTTGCTTTGCGAAATCACCGAACCGGAAACCGGAATGAAGAACGGATACTGGGAAATAGGCTATGGCAAGACTGCCACTACGACTGTAAAAGTGAAAGGTGAAAACATTATCGTTACTGCTCCTGCCGGATGGGTGGCTACTATGAGCGAAGCGGATGAAACGACCAATGTAGCTACATTGAGCATTACAGCTCCGGCAAACGCAATGAGTACACGTGCAACGGCGGATAACGGTTCCGACGTAACAGTGCAGGTTAATAAGGGTGCCAGTTGGGCGGTTGCCAAGATTCAGGTGAAGGCAATTCAAGTAGTTGACAGCTACTATGCTTTATATAATAGCGGAGCCACATTTACGGTAAATGGAATTGAAGTAAATAACACTAAATTCGAGAATGCAACATACATTGATACTGATCAGACAATCACTACTCCAGGCATCTATTTTATCAAAGGAGGAGTTACAGTCAACTATAACAGCACCACAAATGCCGCTAATTTGCTTTTCATCGGAGATGATTCACAAAACATCAGTACAGTGGCAATTACAGGAAATTATATCAGACTCAGACAAAATACCGAAACTGGACATTTCTTGTGTAAAAACATTGTATTTAAAGCAGCCGAAGGATTCACTAATTATCTGTTTACTGTTTATGCAGACGAGTCATTTGCTAACGTAGCTTTTGATCAATGTCAGATTGCACTCAATGGCAAACCTGTAAGTGCCATTACTAACGACAAAAGGAGTATTGCCAATTTCAGCATGGAAAATAGTACAATCAAGATAACAGCTGTTACACAACAGTTTATTATCAATACCAGCAGTAATAAGAATCAGGATTATGGCAATGTCATCTTTAGAAACAACACATTCTATTGTCCGTCAGGTAAAGTAAATCAATTGGTTTTATTCAATGGTTCAGCTTCAGGTATAGCCAATCTGACCATAGAAAACAATACATTTATAAACTTGGAAACAAATACCGGTGGCTACGTAAACATAGGCAATCTGGCGAAAACCTCTATTAAAAATAATATCTTCTGGACAAATACAGACGGAACAGGTAATGTAGTCATCATTCGTCCTCAGATAACATCCCCAACAGGAGATATTTGCGCAGATAACCTCCTTTACAAAACTATGACCTATAACTGGCAAATGTTCTATGGAGGCAAACTACCGTTTGAAGGAGCAGAAGAACTGAAAGCATTAACATCCAATCCGTTCGACGGCGGCACCTTCGACCTCGCCAACGGTATCTTCGTTCCGAATGCAGAATATGCCGAATACGGTGCAACCAACTAATATCGACTAACGTATGAAAAAAGTAATATCAATCATATGTATCACCCTCCTCGTCGCACTTTACTCGTGCGACGAACGGGATGATCTGCGCTCCGACATTGACAACCTGAAAGAACGGGTAGCCAATCTGGAAGCGAGCATAGAACAGATGAACTCGGACATCAGCAACTATCAGCAGATGGTTGAAGGTAAGATTCTGGTGGTGGGATATAGCAAGGATGAACAGGACAACTATACCATCGAACTGAGTAACGGCGAAACTGTAACCATATACAGCGGCAAAGTAGACATGAACGATTTACCATCCGTGCCGACAACAGCCAAGTAAAAGTCCCCATCTACGGAAAAGACTTCTACCTGACAATCAAGTATGAAGGCACAGCCACTTTCGGTCTGGGACAAAAGCAGGAATTCCTTGTAGAACAAGCCAACGTGGAAACAGCCACCATCGAAAACCAGACATGGGGCGTGAAACTGACGGAAAACAAACTGATCGTCACCGCCCCCAAAACAAACGTGCAAGGGAAAGAATACGAAGAACAGATTTACATCAAGATATTCTCGAAAGAAGGCTACTGCCGGGTAGTGAAACTTCCGGTAAAACTGCTGACCACGGAGATAGATGCCAACTCGGCTTTAGCCTGGCAACACTTCAGGCAGGGAGAGGACAATGTGCTGCTCGACTATTCGTATGCCGGATATAATCATGGAGAAAGTGCGCCGCAAGGCGCATTTTCTTTAGGATACCAAGTGATCAACGTAAAAGAGCGCATGACCGCCAAGAACATGACCGCCCGTGAAGCGCTGATCAGCATCCTGCAAGAGAAAGGTATGACAAGAGTAAACGGAACCAACAAGCTGAACGCCAACGCGAGGATTGTAATCTATTTCCCCGCAGGCGACTACGTTCTTCACAACGACGACGACAACACCCGCGACGAAAGCAAGCAGAAGGACGCCGTTGACTCGAAAAACAACAATGTCAGCAGTGGCATTGAAATCTATGGCGGTAACTTTGTGATCAAAGGCGACGGTCCCGACAAGACCCGTCTGATCATGGAAACGCCTAATCTGCCGACAAGTATCAGCAATCTCAGTTCATCACCTATACTGTTGGCAATCAAGCACACCAACGGTCCGAACAATGCCGGTAACTCCCCCAAGCTCGCTTCCGTAACCGAGAATGCCAAGCGCGGAGACTTTACCGTGAAAGTCAGTGGAACCACCGGAATCTCCTCCGGACAGTGGGTACAGTTGCGCTTGCGCAGCGGAGACAGGGAACTGGTAAAGAAGGAAATCGGTCCGATTGCCCTCAACGAGAACTGGGCGATAGCAAAAGCCCCTATCTCCATCAACCAAAGCTCCGACGACCTATACGGAGTAAAAATCACCGAATTTCATCAGGTGAAATCCGCCGCAAACGGCAAGATCACTTTCTACGAACCGATCATGCACGACATCGACATCAAGTATAACGATACGGAAGGATGGGAAATCCGCACGTACAAATATCTGGAGAATGTCGGTATAGAAGACCTGAGCTTCGTAGGAAACGCATTGGACGGCTACGCCCATCACGGAGAAGGACACGCCGAACAGGCTAAAGTAGGCTGGCAATACGACGGAGCCTACAAACCGCTGCTGCTGCAACGTGTAGTCAATTCATGGGTACGCAACGTCCACTTCGAGAGTGTCAGCGAAGCGCTTACTTTTGCCGAATCTGCCAACAGCTCGGCATACGATATCCGTATCAGTGGAAAACGCGGACATTCAGCCGTACGTTCGCAAGGTTCTTCACGCGTCTTTATCGGCAAAGTCCGCGATGAAAGCGCAGGAAATGACGTATACGGAAAGAGTTGTCAAGGGCAGTTCCACGGCTGCGGCGTATCGAAGCCAAGTGTAGGAACCGTATTATGGAACGTAACCTGGGGCAATGACGCCTGTTTCGAATCCCACGCCACACAACCCCGTGCCACGCTGATAGACAATTGCAGCGGCGGACTTGTATACTACCGCGCAGGAGGCGATGAAAATGAAGTCCCCAATCACTTGGGCGACCTCACCCTATGGAATCTGAATGTGACCGGAACAGACTCTCACGCTTCTAACTTCGCATGGTGGAGCGACAGCGATACATGGTGGAAGATTTTCCCGCCTATCGTAGTCTTTAATCAATTTAACACCCAAAAGAGAGGGGCCGGGAGGTTCCTCTCTTTTACTTTTCCGTATATCTACAGGAAATAAGAAGTTTTTTAAGTACTTTTGTAAATCAATAATATACGCAGTATGAAAGCAGACCACCCTGAAGATATAGAAGATATAAAGGAACTCATAGCCCAAACTGAAAATGAACAAGTGGAATTTAAAGAAACCACCGGACAATTGGAACGTGGCATGGAAACGCTTTGTGCTTTTCTTAACGGAGAAGGCGGAACGGTCTTATTCGGCATTACAGACAAAGGCAAGATAATCGGGCAAGAGGTTGCCGATGTAACCAAAAGGAGCATTGCGGAGGCTATCAACAGATTAGAGCCAACAGCAAACGTACACGTCTTTTATATTCCCCTTCCAGACAGTAGTAAGAAAATAATAGCACTCCATGTTGAAAATTCAAGAGACAACCGCCCATTTTGCTATAAAAGTCGTCCTTATTATCGTGTAGAAAGTGTAACATCCGCCATGCCACAAGCAGTGTATAATCAATTGCTGATAATTCGCGACGAGGCAAAATATCGTTGGGAACTGTTTGAAAACCCTAAACTCTCTTTGCAGGATATGGATGAAAATGAAATTCTGAAAACGGTCAGACTCGGAATAGAATGTGGTCGTTTGCCAGAGAACACAGGAAACAACCTCTCCATTATTCTAGAAAAATTTGGGTTACTGGTGAATGGCGTATTAAACAATGCTGCCGCTGTACTGTTTGCCAACCGGGAACTGATAGAATATCCGCAATGTCTTTTAAGGCTGGCGCGTTTCAAAGGAACAGATAAAATGGTCTTTATGGATAATCAGCGCGTACAAGGTAATCTGTTCCAATTGCTTGATTCAGCAATGACCTTTATATTCAAGCACCTTTCTTTGTCGGGCACAACCGAAGCTTTGGAGCGGGAAGAACATTTGACGATTCCTTATAAAGCTATACGAGAAGGGATTATCAATTCACTTTGCCATAGACAATTCCGGACTCCAGGCGGCTCTGTAGGAATAGCTATTTATGATGACCGTGTGGAAATTGAAAATCCTGGAACATTCCCTCATGGCTGGGATATGGAAAGGATGAAATCCGAACATTGTTCAGAACCTCGGAATCCTTTAATTGCCAATGTCCTCTATAAGCGCAAGTTATTGGAAAACTGGGGACGTGGTATCAGCTTAATGACAGAAGAATGTCGAAAAGCCAATTTACCGGAACCGGAATTTAAGTTGGCCAATGGTTTTGTGATACTTGTTTTCCGATACGGGACAAATAACCACACAAGCACCATGCAAGTACCACATAAGCACCACATAAGTACCATACAAGTTCAGTCCCTATTGAATATAATGGAATATAACACCTATTCCGTTAAGGAAATGATGGAGCTTTTAGAATTGAAAAACCGTAGCTATTTTTCAAAAGAATACTTAAAGCCTGCTGTTGAAACAGGAGTTATAGAGCCAATTTTCCCTGACCAGCCTAAAAGCCCGAAACAGAAGTATCGGCTGACAGAAAAAGGAAAAGCTTTATTAGAGAAAAGATAACAAATAACGAATAGCAAATTAAAAGATATGCAAGATACACTACCCATCCATTTTGCTCCGCTGCAAGGTTACACCGAAGCAATTTATCGCAATGCACATGACGCCTTCTTCGGCGGTGTAGACACCTATTATACTCCGTTCGTACGATTGGAAAAAGGGAACTTCCGTCGCAGAGATGTCCGGGGAATCGAACCTGAGAACAATGGAGTGCCCCACCTGATTCCTCAGTTGATAGCCTCATCGGCAGAGAAAGCAGAAGTGATTTTATCCCTTTTCATCGAAAAAGGATATCAGGAAGTGGATATAAACCTAGGCTGTCCGTTCCCGCTTCTGGCGAAACGTCATAACGGCTCCGGCATCCTTCCTTATCCCGAAGAGGTGAAAGCATTGCTCAGCATTGTCACCCGATATCCGCAAATCAGCTTTTCCGTCAAAATGAGACTGGGATGGGAACAGCCGGATGAATGCCTGGCACTCGCCCCCATACTCAATGACCTGCCTCTGCGCCAGATCACCATGCACCCCCGTCTGGGCAAACAAGGTTACAAAGGAGAAGTTGACTTGCAAGGATTTTCAGCTTTCCGGGAGGTCTGCCGACTTCCGCTTGTTTACAATGGAGACATTCATAATTTGGAAGATATTCAACGCATCAGCGCACAATTCCCCTCACTGGCGGGAATCATGATAGGACGCGGACTACTGGCAAATCCGGCTTTAGCACTGGAATACAAAGAAAACCGTACGCTCGCGCCCGATGAAATGAGGGATAGACTGAAATCCATGCACAAAAGCGTGTACAACAATTACGACGTACTATTGGAAGGAGGAGAGGGACAGCTACTGACTAAAATGAAGACCTTTTGGGAATACCTGGCGCCCCAAACCGACAGAAAAGTACTGAAAGCGATTCATAAAAGTACGAATATCAGCAAATATTATCAGGCTGTCAGTGCCTTTTTTAATCAACGGTAGATTGAGAATCAGTTATTTTATGTAATTTTGCGCCCGTTTATTAACAAGCACATTATGAAAAAATACATTCTATTATCTCTCTGCTTGATGACACTATCAAGTAGTTTCGCACAATTAAAGGATTTTAAATTCAAATTCTACGGACAGATTCGCACGGACTTCTACTATAACAGCCGTGCCAACGAGGAAACTGTAGACGGATTGTTCTACATGTATCCCAAAGATGAATTGCTCGACGGCAATGGTGAAGACCTGAACGCTACATCGAACAGTAATTTCTATACATTATATTCCCGTTTGGGACTGGATGTGGCAGGCCCGAAGTTGGGAACAGCCAAGACATCCGCCAAAGTGGAAGTGGACTTCCGCGGGTCGGGAACTTCTTACTCCACCATTCGTCTGCGCCATGCATACTTTAATCTGGACTGGGGAAAGTCGGCTGTGCTGGTAGGTCAGACATGGCATCCGTTGTTCGGTGATGTTTCTCCTCAGATTCTTAATCTTTCCGTAGGAGCACCGTTCCAGCCGTTCAGCCGTGCACCGCAGATTCGTTATCGCTTCAACAACAAACACCTTCAGTTGACCGGAGCATTGGTATGGCAGTCTCAGTATCTGTCACAAGGACCTGCCGGTAAAAGTCAGGAATACATAAAGAAGAGCAATATCCCTGAGATTTATGTCGGAGCAGATTACAAAAACGGAGGATTTCTGGCGGGTGCCGGCATTGAAATGATTTCATTAAAGCCACGTACTCAATCTTCATGGGAAGAAACGACGCTTGATCCGACCACCAATAGTACTATATCAATCCCACATACGTACAAAGTAGACGAACGTATCACTACCCTCTCTTATGAGGCCCATGTAAAATATACCAATAAAAATTGGTTCATCGGCGCCAAAAGCGTATTAGGTTCCAACCTGACACAAGCATCCGGTTTGGGAGGATTTGGAATTAAGCACATAGACAACAAGACAAAAGAACAGGAGTACACTCCGATACGCTTCTCCAGTTCCTGGCTGAATGTAGTCTACGGACAAAAATGGAAACCGGGAATCTTTGTAGGATACGCCAAAAACTTAGGAACAAGCGACGAATTAGTCTCTGAAAAACTCTATGGAACAGGAACCAACCTCGATAAACTGGTAACTGCCGGAGCTGAACTTACCTACAATGTTCCTCACTGGAAGTTCGGAGTTGAGTATACATTGAGTTCGGCATGGTACGGCAAGCTGGACAAATCGGATGGTAAAATCATAGACACCCACTCCGTCAGCAACAACCGTATTGTAGCAGTCGCTATGTTCATGTTCTAATTTGCAGAAGATCATTCAACAGAATTTAAGTTCCTACATCACTTTAAGGCCGACTAAAAAGTCGGTGGTATCTTAAATCTCCTCCTTCGGGAAGGGAATTAATGATACTATTGACTTATTAGTCAGTCTCAATTTGTTTCAAAAAGTTTCAGACGCTTGAAACTTTTAGTTTCAAAGGTTGAAACCATTGGTTTCATTACTTGAAACTAAAGGTTTCAAGGCATGAAACCAAAAGTTTCGCCCCATGAAACAATCTGGAGAAATACTCGATTCGGATGATTTGACCGCCCGATCCGATTAACTCAACCGTATCAGTTATTTCAATTGACCTGTTCTTTTAGGAAGCATTAAATCATTTATTAGTCAATAATGGATGATCTCTCAGTCATTAATAGCTGATTTCTCAATTATTAATGGCTGAGAGATCAAACGTTAACAGTTGAGAAATCAGCTATTAACATCCTGTAAGTCAAAAGATAACATTGTATACAGAGGAAGCGAAGCACCGTTTGTTTTTTATCCTCGGATACCACCTTGCAGTAAGGGGTCTCCACTACCTTCCACCTGCCTTTCAGAGTCACCGTCACAGGAATCTCACCGCTTTCATTGTCAATCCACGGGCGGGAATAGATGCTGCGCTCCATACGTTTTCCGTCTTTATCGAAAGCCTCATCACTCGGACCACGATACAATGCCAAATCCGGTTGAGCTACAGTCAATAATACTTTATCAGCAGATTCCTTACGGACCATCACTAAGCAGGACGTATCCGTACGCTGCAATAATCCACCGGGAAGCAGTGACTGGGGAGTTTCAAAAAGCACATAAGAAGTTATCTTATCCGAAGGCGATTCAAGGATATGTGCATTCCGGTCTTGCTGTAATACGCTGTAGGCAGGCTTCTTTGCAAAGGCAGTCATCGTCTTCCGGTCGGTTCCCGGCAGAATGGCATATTCGTAGCTTCCCGCTTTCGGTGCTTTCCCATGGTCGATAATCAATGATACCCAGTCTCCTTTCGTTTCTTTGCCTGTATCCTGCATACGGGAGTATTGCGGAAAGTTTTTCTCGAATCTTGCAGCAACCGGCACATAATATCCGGTACCCAGATGATCCATCCATACTTTTCCTTCACCCGCATTATTCTTCCAATAGTCATGTGCCTCTTTATCTGTCACCGCCAGTTGGAAGATGGTCGTCTCCGTTGGTGGCGGGAGTCACTGTCTGTCCCGGAGGTGCTGTCAGTATCTGGAGACTTCCATGTGCCAGATAACGTCCATAGAGATTGTGTCCCAGATAATGTTCGGCTGCCCAAAGGTAGCGTGAATGTCCGCGTGCCACAGCCGACCAGTTTTCACGCCGTTGCACAGATACACAGCCATAGCCTAGCGAGAGATTACCCTGCGGATCGGGTTCGGCACGAAAACCGTTCTCTACCAGTCGTTTGGCAATCTTACGCTCCTGAGCGTTCGAAACTTTCGGCATATATTCCGGTGCCTGTTCCGCAGAAGAGGAATCGGAAGATACGAGACGCAGGTAGGCGGATGCCATCTCTTTATCAAAATCGCCCTTTCCATCGGGAGTTCCGGCAATTGCCATTATCGCATAGTGCATGGGAACTAATTTCCCCTTTCCATCGGGATGGCGCCCGGACATAGACAAGGGAAAGTTCAGTTTATTGCAGTAGAAACGCATGGCAAGCAGGACATCTTTGACTGTCCGGTGTGCCAATTCGGAAACGGCAAGGCTTGTCCGACTGAAAAGATATATCATATTCGTTGCCCCGTCCAGTCCTCCAACGGCATAGGCAGGATAGTTATTACGGTGATGGAAAGCTCCTCCGTCCACTTTGAAAGAACCGGCCAGTCCCGGTGCAGGACGGCAACCGTAGTCAATCCATCGGGAGAAGGATTTCAAGTATTGCAGCTTCTCCGGTGTGTCTTCCATCATCAGAATGCTTGCGATACGCCCGGTGGTTTGTGTATTGAAAGAATCCATGTCGATTCCGTTGCCTTCCGGCTTGGGATATACTTCGTTGGTGATGGCATACCAACGCAACGTACGCTCCGCTTCGAGCAGTTTTCCTTCTTCCCGCAATACATCTTTCATCAGGAAATAAGCCGGATAAAGTCCGCGCACGCTATATCCGTAATGATGAATATTGCCCCAGCAACTACCGTAAGCCACTCCCTGATCGGTGATATGGTCGTACATCGCAAGAAATTTCCGCCTCATCTCCTTGCGGATCGGTGATCCTGCCTCACTGTTATTGTAAGCCACGGCAATCCGTTTCATTAAGTCAAAATAGGCACGCATCTCTATTCCCATCTTGGTCAGCATATCCTTGTCCCAGTCCGGAATCATCCGTTCGTAGGCTTCGGAAGCACGCACCATGAAAACGGGCACTCCGGACACTTGCCCGTCCTTATAGGTTATCTGATAGAGGTCGTATTTCTTACGGATGGTTTCGGCTTCTTTCTCCGTCACCTTCCCTTTGGTATAGATCATGTCACGGAAACGCTTTTCCAGCAGTTTCATTTCCTGCCGCTGCCTGTCGCTTACGGGAGTCAGTTCGATGTCCGGTTTCAGCAGGGAGTGTTTGTAGAGTACCAGCCAGTGATTGGTAGTGCCGGCATTGACAAAGGGGACTTGCAGATCGGCTGTCTGCTGGCGGGCATCCACCTTTGTCGCAGTGATCAGATGATCGATGAAAAGGCGTCCTTTTGCATCGGGAGCCACGATGCGGAGCTCGTTCATTCCTTCTTCCGGCGTGCCTTGCATATCGCGTTCATAGCAGACCCATGCCGCACGCCAACCTTTGAAATTGATGCCGAAAGGAAAAGAAGCGCACTTACGGCCGTCTTTCAGAAATTCAAACTCGATAGCAGCGTCCTGAGGCTGCTCATTGTATATCCATACGATGAAAGCGGAAAGATACAGGTCTTTCCCTGTCGGGTCCTTCTTTTCAAACTTCAGGTCTTTCCGGAGTTCCAGTCTCCCGTTCGGTTCGAAGGTCCATTCCAACGAATGTTTCCCGTCTTTATAATGTGCACCGGATATGCCTAACTGAGACTGAACACCGGTTATACAGGCAGGTAACTGCGGCTCTTCAAAAGAGAACATCCGCTCATCCGTAACTATCTGCGCATTGAGGAATGCCGGACAGAGAAAAGACAATATCAGCATTGTCACTGACAGAGTAAAAGATTGCTTTATCATAGAATATATCGTTTTAGGTCCGATGGTAAATCGGTTTATCATTAGCCGGTATTTACAGAGAAGATCACCTGTTCATCTCCCGAATGCAAAGAAACCCCTCTTTTGTTGGAAAGAGGGGTTCAAATCGTACAAAATAGTTCAAATTATGTGCTATATCTTATAGATAATGACCGATATGCTCTCTGCCGGTCCTGCTTTTAAGGGTGAAGTTCTTTAAAAGCCGCATTCTCTTCCTGCACGTGCTGAATGGTTTGTTTCAGCTCTGCAATCGGCAAATCATATCCATACCAGCCGGTATAACAATCTACTACATACCATTTTCCATCGGGCAGCAATTCGAACTCCACACGTAAGTCGATCTCCGATTCTTCGTATCCCGCCTCAAATACCTTATGCGCCGGTTCGTTCAGCGTAAACTTAGATACATAAACACCGCCCTCTTCCTGAGTGATACGTTCTTCTTTCAGCGTTTCACTGTCCAGCAACGGCCACTTTTCCTTCGTAAAAGGGAACGTTTTCTCAGTTTCCCCGTCATCCGCCAATAAAGTAACCGGCGTTTTCAACGGAAACTTGACACGAGTATACTGAAACGCCGCACTGGAAGTAAACTTATCCAGAAACGACTTGAAATCTTCTCCTGTCTGTGCTGCTTCACTTTCTACTTTCGCCCTGGAGCTATTGCCACAGGAAATAAATGAAATACCTGCCAGCAATGACATGACCATCAAACAGCATGCAAACTTCTTAGCTCTCATAACACGATATAAATTAAGAGTTTAAAATAACGCTGCAAAGATAATGACAAGTTCAATATCTTGATACGAATCGGGAAGAAAATAGTTAAACTACTACAAATAATAGACTTACCACACCTCATTATTCCGGTATTAAAATACCTTTGTCATAAATCGAAATACTAACTTAAATAAAAACACACCATGAGACCCCCCTACTGTTTTCTCCTGATAGGTCTTTTGCTTTTATGCAGTACACAGACTATCGCTTTCGCCCAATCCGGCACTTATCAGACAATTCCCGAATCTTTGCGAGGTTACTGGCAATTTAAAGCAGACAATGTGTCTGACTGGAACGGTCCGCTCATCGGAGAGAATTTCGTAGAGAACTATTATGTCGTTTTTTATGCCGAACAGATAAAACAGGAAGCTGACGGCAGCTACTTCTTCCATTTACGCAATCAGAAAGGAGATACGACGGAATTCCGTATCACACCTACCGGCAATGACGCCGCCACCATCTGGTACAAAGGCTGGAAAGAGCCGAAGAACTGTATCCGCAAGCAAGTCCCCGACCACACGGAACCGCTCACTCCCCTTACATTGCCCGACCGTGTTTATCAGAAATGGGTGAAAGGATTATCCGGAAAAGTAATCTACGAATTCACCCGTGACGGAAAACTGCTCTATGACGGAAAAACATGGGATATCTTATCGGCCGGATATTTTCTCAATAAAGAATATCGGCTGCTCGTCAAAAGCGGAGAATCATACAAACTGCTTTACCTCAGCTTCCCCCTGCCGAAAACAATGAACGTAGCCGCTGAACTGCAAAATGAAAAAGTCTCTCCCATCGCCTCACGCCCTGAAATATATGCTTTCGCCGGATGTTGGACAAATCAAGCGACCGGAGACTGGCGCATCGGATTCTTCGAAGACTTTGCTGTCTACCAATGTCAATTTTGGGATTATGAGTCGATAAGCATCCAAAAGAATCGAACCACCATCATCCTGAAAAATGGAACGGAACAACTGAAAGTGCGTTTAACTCGTAAAGATGAAACATCCTGCACCCTGTCTGTCGGAAAAGAAAAGGCACAGACATATGTTCTTTGTAACGACAAGTATCTACCCGATTATCCGGTAGCTGACACCACTCCTTTCGTCGACAATGGTTATCAAACGGATAGCGTGACTCTCATCGGATACCTGCGTAACCTGCCTTCGACACGTCCTTTCGAAGTTTCCGTGCCGGATATGATCACCGATAGAGAAGAAAAATATACCACCGCCATCGACTCACTGGGAAGATTTACCCTCCGTTTCCCTGTATTGA
>PPYE01344112.1_pt1 | contig 13355 bp, 13 predicted proteins | sample 1559881 | NCBI WGS metagenome assembly PPYE01 (sample SAMN08240022, study PRJNA423297) | Human gut metagenome, whole genome shotgun sequencing project.
AACGAATCTCCCCGTTCAGCCTCATCGAAGAGCGAACTGAGAAGCAATGTACAGGTTTGTATAGCTTCCAGATAACGGACATATGAGGAAGCATTAGCCATGGCAGCTGATTGGCTTTTGCCTGTGGCAACCATAGCAAAGGAAAAACAAGAAGAGTTACCACAACCTTCTCAGGCCAAAAACGAAGAGGTCTTAATAGAAATGCCTCAATCTGACTTCAAACCAGCCCTGATTCGTTCTTGATCCATCAATCGGTCTCCTGATGCGATCATGCCTCAGGCCGGGGTGCGTGACAATCTAAGTCCAAGGTCGATCAATCTTGCCAAACCGGCTTAAGGTGCATTAGCTTCTGTCTTGCCGAAAGAATCTCGGGATCTTTTTCGCCTTCCTTCAACTGACGCAAAAACTCTTTGAATTCTTTTTCAGAAAGGATCGTTCGACTGTCTTCCGTTGATGCATTTCTATCTTCCAAATGAAGAACGTCCGAAACTTTAGCTTTAACTTTCACTTCTCCTCCAACGGTGAAAAAGGTACTGACAATGCAGAAAACATGAAAATTGCCGCGAAATCTCATCGACCCAAATCAAACTTCTTCAATTTTAAGCGTCACGAATCCGTCTAGATCAAGAGATGATTATCTCATCAGAAACTTCTTGGGATTTTTTGAACTCTCTAATCTCGGCTTGCAGATTTCTAATGTGCGAAGCCATCATGAATGACGAAAACACCCTCGGATCGTGACCTTCCCTCGCTTTGATAAGTGCGTCAATGTATTCAGCTTTGTCTTCTTTGAGAATCTTTGCCGGGATCAGACCTAACTCAATCTGTAGCTGATTCATCACAAGTCTTGCAGTCCGGCCGTTGCCGTCAACCCACGGATGAATTGTTAGTAAGTCAAGGTGAGACTCAAAGGTAAAAAGGTACTTGCCGTAAATGTCTCCGGATTTCAACAGTCCATTACGTTTCTCGTTGACCTCAGAACACCACTTCTTCAGCCGGTCTTCGACTTTTGTGTAAATGATATATGACTTGCCTGAAGAACCGGCGCTGACATTGACCTTCCTAAAGTCGCCTTTTGAAGAATCAAAAGTTCCCAATGCGGTGTTATAGCGGCTTCCGGTGTTCTTTAAGACCGCGGTGCTTAATGCTCTCAGCATCTCAAAAGAATAATCTCTGTGCTGGTTAGCAAGTTGAATGCTCATTTGATAAGCATTAAGCAAGTCCAGATTCATCATCACTTCGGATAGATTGTGTTTCTCCGGCGGAATGCCTTCATCAAACAAAAGTTGATTCTCAACTTCCGTGACGGTCGAACCTTCAATCGCAGTTGATTGTGTGATGAGTGAATAGAGCAAAAATTTCGAATAATCAAACTGTTGCGCAATTCCGAGTCGGCCATGCTCCGACAGCGTTTTCATCAGTTCTTTTTCCATGACTTAGATCCTTGCAGATTTGAAATAAGCGAGAAGACCGCTCTGAGAATCGCCTAATTGACCACTCGTCCGACCGAGCGCTTTTCACAACCGGACCGGAAATCGGAAGAAGAAACCGATAAGGAAAAAGCCTGACAACTCAACGTTTATCAGGCTTTTGAATCTTGGTGCCGTCGGTGAGACTCGAACTCACACGACTTTCGTCACCACCCCCTCAAGATGGCGTGTCTACCAATTTCACCACGACGGCTTAGCAATTTAATTTTTTGGTGCCTTCGATGAGACTCGAACTCATACGACTTTCGTCACCACCCCCTCAAGATGGCGTGTCTACCAATTTCACCACGAAGGCACTTCTTTCAACTTTTTCTTTCGTTTCCGTTTTCATCAGAACCGAAAGACGACATTCTACCTCGGAATTTGATTTTGTGCAGGCTTATTAGTGAAATCACTAGTATTAGTCGCAGGAACAGGGGATGCGGGCTGAGCCGGAGCCTTTTGTTCAGTCGTAACAGTAGACAGAACACCGCCTGCAGCAGGAGCCTTGCGAACCTGACCGCCGAATGTCAGCGCTAAGGTAGCGCAGAAGAAAATGGTGGAAGCAACTGCGGTAGAACGGGAAAGGAAGTTGGCGCTTCCTGTGGCTCCGAAAAGAGAGCCGGAAGCACCGCCGCCGAAGGCTGCGCCCATGTCGGCGCCTTTACCGTGCTGAAGCAGCACTAAAACAATGATTGCAACTGCAGAAATCACCTGCAGAACAACCGCAACCGTAATCAGTAAATGCATAATAAATTGTATCCGTTTATTAAATCAGCCCTATTCCGCTGGCGGCCTGGGCAATGGCATAAAAATCCGCTGCTTTCAAAGAAGCTCCGCCGACCAAGCCTCCGTCAATGTCATTGCAGGCAAAAAGCTCTGCCGCATTGGACGGCTTGACGGATCCGCCGTAAATAATTCTGAGCGCGGAAGCAGCTTGAGAATCCCGAGATTCTACACTATCCCTCAGTTCCGCGTGAACTAATTGAGCTTGCTGAGGCGTGGCGGTTTTGCCGGTTCCGATGGCCCAAATAGGCTCGTAAGCTACCGCTCCGGTAACTAAAGCTTCCGGCCCGATAACATCCAGAACGGCATTGAGCTGTCCGATCACAACGTCGCTTGTCCGTCCGCTTTCACGCTCTTCGAGCGTCTCTCCGACGCAGACAATCGGACGCAGTCCGTGCTCGATGGCAATCTTGGCTTTTGCCGCAACGATTTCGTTGGTTTCTCCGTGATACTGTCTTCTCTCCGAATGTCCGACAATGACCCAGGGGCATTTAACATCGGCCAGCATCCCTGCGCTCACTTCCCCCGTAAAAGCACCAGATTCATGAACGGAGCAGTCCTGCGCGCCGACATTGATATCCAGTGCGCTTGTCAAAAACTTCTGCTGGAGATAGCGAATGTAGACAAAAGGCGGACACACGGCTAATTCGGTGTTCACGGGAGAAAAAGTTGTGAAGACGTTCGTCCATTGGTCAATGAAATCGACCGAGCCGTTCATCTTCCAATTGGCAATCACCAAACTTCTGCGCATCAGATAACTCCAATACTCCGTTGTAGAAACTAAATATCGAATTTTACTCGTAGTTTTACGATTCAGTTGATTTAATCCACAGCATGGACTGCTCGCTCGCACTCTTGTTGCCGTCGTAGCCTTCCTGCGAGTTGCCGGTGCGGTTCAGCCACTTTCTCGACGATCCCGAAAGATTCCAGCCGACTTCTCTGCCCTTGGATTGAATGCGTTCTTCAAGCTTCAGACCGAAGGTTTCCGGGTCGTCTTTGAGTCCCGGTTTCTTGTCATACAGCTGATATCCCTCTCGATACTGCAGCGGAGTAAGATTCGGCATCACGACATTGGCGCCGTAAGAAATCGCGGTTTCTCTGCCCTGAGGATCCAAAACCTGCATCGCCGTCGCGGCGGCAATATTGATATTGCCCATCACCAAACGCGTGACCGCAATCATGTTCAAAGAAAGCTGGAAAAGCTGCTTGTTTTCGGTTTGACCCAAAGACTTGAGATCCCCGCCCTCGCTCATGAGGTACGGACCCATACCGATCATGTCGGCTTCAAGTTTTTGGAACAAACGAATATCCGCACACAAGTCTTTCAAAGTCTGCCCGGGAATGCCGATCATCACGCCGGTACCCACTTGATAACCGCATTCTTTAAGCCACTGCAGGCACTGCAGACGGTGCTCCAGTTGTTTCGACTTCTTGTGGGGAACGTTATGAAGAAAATCAAAGAGCTCATGATTGGAGCTTTCAAAGCGCGCCAGATAACGAAGATTCTTTCGGTTGCCGCTTGCCTGCGCCCACTCCTCGTACACATCTTTCGTTTGGTCGCCGAGACTCAAAGTAATTCCTAGACCGTTGGGAAGGTTTTTCGAAACGGTTTTGCGATGAATCTCTCTCAAACACTCAGAGATGAACGAAACGAACTTCGGATCGTTTCGTTCACCGGCCTGAAGACAGATGCTTCCGTAGCCGTTTTCTGCCGCAAACAACGCTGCGCTCAGAATTTCTTCTTTGGTCAGCGTGTATCGGCTGACAACGTGATTGTCTTTGCGGATACCGCAGTAACGGCAGTCAACCGTGCAGACATTAGAGACTTCAATGAGGCCTCGGTAATAAACCTTATTGCCCATCAGCTCGGTCGTCGTCTCATAGGCAGCCTGCTGAAGTTTTGTGCAGTCTTCAGGATCCGTCAGTCCGAGCAGGAACACGATATCCTCATCGGATAAAGTATCCTTCTTCAGTACTTCATCGAGAGAGTTTCCATTCAATTTCATTACTTTTTCTTCAGATTGCATCAGTGAATCGCAGAATTATGGCAAAGAGACCTGAAGCAGTCATTACAGGATTTCGCAACAAATTGAATGACAAAACCGGCGGTCTTGGCCGCCGGTTTTGTCATTTAGCTATTTCAGAATCAAAGGGAATTAGCCTTTGATGATGTCAGGATTGCCTTCCTGCTGAGCAGCTTCTTCCTTCTTTTCCTTGTGTTCGGGCTTTTCAATCAAAGCCTTCATGGAAAGACGGATACGATCCTTGTCATCGATCTCAAGAACCTTCACGCGAACGATTTGGCCTTCCTTGAGGTAGTCGCTGACCTGGTTGACGCGTTCATGCGCGATCTGGCTGATGTGCAGCAGACCGTCGCGGCCCGGCAGAACCTGAACGATAGCGCCGAAGTCGAGCAGTCTCTGAACCTTGCCTTCGTAAACCTTACCGACTTCAACGGTAGCGGCAAGCTCTTCAACACGACGGCGGGCTTCTGCACCAGCGGCTTCGTCAACGGAAGCGATGGTAACAGTACCGTCGTCTTCGATGTTGATCTGAGTGCCGGTTTCTTCCGTCAGAGCACGAATCACAGCGCCGCCCTTGCCGATCACGTCACGGATCTTATCCGGATTGATCTTGAAGGAAACCAGACGCGGAGCGTATGGAGAAAGTTCTGTCTTCGGACCTTCAACGGCTTCGTGCATCTTGCCGAGAATGTGCATACGGCCTTCCTTAGCCTGAGCCAGAGCGACCTGCATGATTTCCTTGCTGATGCCTTCAATCTTGATATCCATCTGCAGAGCGGTCACGCCGTGATCGGTACCGGCAACCTTGAAGTCCATATCGCCGAGGTGGTCTTCGTCACCGAGAATATCAGTCAAAACGGCAAACTTATTGCCTTCCTTGATCAGACCCATGGCCACACCGGCCACGAAGTCTTTCAGAGGCACGCCGGCATCAAGCAGAGACAGGCAGCCGCCGCAGACGCTGGCCATGGAAGAAGAACCGTTGGATTCGCAGATTTCGGAAACCACACGCATGGTGTACTGGAAATCTTCTTCGTTCGGCAGAACGGCAGTCAGGGCGCGTTTAGCCAGACGGCCGTGACCGATTTCGCGTCTCTTCGGAGAGCCGACGCGGCCGGTTTCGCCGGTAGCAAACGGAGGCATGTTGTAGTGAAGCATGAAGCGTTCACGCTGCTCTCCGGTCAGACCGTCAACGATCTGTTCGTCCTGTTTGGTGCCCAGAGTTGTGACAACCAGAGCCTGGGTTTCACCGCGGGTGAAGAGCGCAGAGCCGTGAGCACGCGGAAGAACGCCGGTGCGAATTTCGATCGGACGAACAGTACGGGTGTCGCGGCCGTCGATACGCGGTTCGCCGGAAAGAATCTTGCCGCGAACGTGAGCAGCTTCCATTTCAAAGAGAATGTTGGCGACTTCGTTCTCACCGATATCGGCAAGTTCGCCGACTTCAACGGCTGCGTTAACTTTCTCGTTAACGTCATCATAGATCGCGCGCAGGCATTCGTTGCGGTCCTGCTTGCTGCGGTGTTCGTAAGCTTCATGAATACGGTTGCCGACAACCTGATTAATGAGTGCAACGAGCTGCTGGTTGCGTTCTGCAGGAGCCCAGTCCCACAGCGGTTTGCCGCCTTCTTCAACGAGTTCGTCGATGGCTTCGATAACAACCTGCATTTTTTCGTGGCCGAACATTACGGCGCCGAGCATGACTTCTTCAGAGAGCTGATCAGCTTCGGACTCAACCATCAGGACGGCGCGTTCCGTGCCGGCAACGACGAGGTCGAGCTTGGAATCTTTCATCTGAGAAAGGTTCGGGCAGAGAACGTATTCGTTGTTAATGTAGCCGACGCGGGCGGCTGCAATCGGGCCGTTGAAGGGTACGCCGGAAACAGCCAGAGCTGCAGATGCTGCGATCATGGAAGGAATGTCGGGATCAACTTCGGGGTTCACGGAAAGGACGTGAATAATGATCTGAACTTCATTGAAGAAGCCTTCCGGGAACAGCGGACGGATCGGACGGTCGATCAGGCGGGAAGTGAGCGTTTCTTTTTCGCTCGGACGGCCTTCGCGCTTGAAGAAGCCTCCCGGAATCCGGCCGGCAGCGTAAGTCTTTTCAATGTAATCAACGGTCAGAGGGAAGAAATCCTGACCCGGTTTAATTTCTTTCTTTGCAACAACGGTGGCTAATACAACGGTGTCGTCCATGTCGCAGATCACGGCGCCGGAGGCCTGGCGAGCGATTTCGCCGGTTTCAAGACGGACGTTGTGGTCGCCGTACTTAAAGGACTTGACTATTTTATTGAACATCGTCATGTCGTTCTTTTCCTTATGTTTGGAACTGCACATTGCGGTATCTACGACTCGGCGGTCCTGACCGCCTTACGTACATACAGCAACGCGCGTACGTTCCGGTTTTTAAAAAAATCTTATCTGTAAAAACAAACACAGCGGTCAACGGTAACAAAACCGCGGACCGCTGCTCATCGGTATGCCGGTAAGATTACTTACGCAGGTTGAGGGCTTCGATCAAAGCCTTGTAAGCTGCGAGGTCACGACCCTTGAGGTAGTCAAGGAGCTTACGACGGCGGGAAACCATCTTCAAAAGACCGCGACGGCTGTGGTGGTCTTTCGGGTTAACTTTGAAGTGCTCTGTGAGTTCGTTGATACGAGCTGTCAGAAGAGCAACCTGAACCTGAGGAGATCCGGTGTCACCCTTGGACTGAGCGAACTTCTCGATGATTTCAGCTTTTTGAGCAGTAGTCTGTGCCATTTTATTTTCCTTTGCCTTTCGGCGTTACTAGCGACTCCGACGGAAAATACGCCGGAGCGTGTTTAAAACGAGTCGAGATTATATCTAAAAAATCAATTCTTCTCCTCGTTTTCCATCAGATCCTTAACTTTTAGTCACTGTTTTCTCTCGTGCCCTCGCCCATGACGGCGGGATCATTCAGAGGCGAGCCTTCTCCGTCCCGATACTTTCTTGTTTTTAACGGCTTCTTCAACGCTCTCGGTTTCTTTGGTTTGGGCGCCGGAAGCATCTTCGCAGCAATGCCGAAGTATCGTTCGACAGCTTCTCTATCGTCCGGGTTGTCAATCAGCCACATCGGATTGACCGCTCCGTCAAATAGCAGCTTTTGCGGCATCTCAGGATGCAGAGCTCTCATTTCTGCATTAGTTTTGACGAGAACTTCGTTGTCACACAGAAAGCCGACCGGTTTCTCGTTCACGTAGAAACAGTATTCTCCGAACATTCGCTTGATCCGAACCTCTCCTAACGGACTGAGCATATCCGCAATATAGGCTGCCATTTCTGCGTCTGAAGCCATCTTTTTCTCCTTACGGCGACGGGCGCCGAAGCGCCCGTCTGTCAATCTACCCGTAACTCAGAACTTAAGGAGTCGGTTCATGATCGAACTGAGGATTCTTGCGATCATCCGCTTTGGCAAGCTTATTCAGAGCATCTAAATAAGCCTTAGCGGAAGCCGCCAGTACATCGGGGTCGGATCCGTTGCCGTTAACGACGCGGCCGCCGACGGACAAGCGAACCGTCACCTCGCCTTGGGCTTCGGCGCCCTTAGTCAGCGCGTTAATCGAGAAGAGCAGAAGTTCTGCTCCGCTCTTGGCGCAGCTCTCAATGGCTTGGAACGTTGCGTCGACCGGGCCGTTGCCTTCGGCACGACCAACTCTTTGCTCTCCGTGATCCATGTAGGTTACTTCGGCAACCGGTGTCTTACCGGTTTGGCTTTCCTGTTTCAGAGAAACGAAGGAAATTTCCTGAGGCTGGATATTCTTCGCATCGAAGAGAGACTGAATATCTTCGTCAAAGATCTGGACTTTTCTATCTGCCAAATCTTTGAATCGTGCAAAGGCGTCATCGATCTCGGCTTCACTCTTTGTAGGAATGCCAAGCTCACGGACACGCTGGCGGAAAGCACTTCTTCCGGAAAGCTTGCCGAGAACCATACGATTGCTTGTCCAGCCGACATCTTCCGCGGTCATGATTTCGTAGGTTTCGCGATGTTTGATCACGCCGTCCTGATGAATTCCGGACGCATGCGAGAAAGCATTGGAACCGACAACCGCTTTGTTCGGCTGGATCGGGAAACCGGTCACAGAAGAAACAAGTTTAGAAGTCGGAACCAGCTGACGCGTGTTGATGTCGACACCGAGCTTAAAGAAGTCATTTCGGGTCTTAACCGCCATGACGACTTCTTCTAGAGCACAGTTGCCGGCTCTTTCGCCAAGACCGTTGATAGAACATTCGATCTGACGAGCGCCGCCGTGGATCACGCCGGACAAAGAGTTGGCTACGGCAAGTCCGAGGTCGTTATGGCAGTGAACGGACCAAACAGCCTGATCAGAGTTATAGACGTGTTCCCGCAGATCGCGAACAAAGGCGCCGAACTCGGACGGAACAGCATATCCGACAGTATCCGGAATATTGATCGTCGTTGCGCCTTCTCGAATTGCCGCCTCAATGATGCGATACAAGAACTCAGGCTGGGAGCGAGAAGCATCTTCGCAGGAAAATTCGATGTCGTCGGTGTATTCCTTTGCGATGCGAATCGCTTCAACGGCACGGGAGATGACCTGCTCCGGCGTCATATTGAGCTTCTTTTCCATGTGAAGGGGAGAAGTCGCAATGAACGTATGGATACGGCGTCTCGGGGCTGCGGCAATGGCCTCTCCGGCTTTTCTCACATCGGAAGGATTTGCCCGGGCAAGCGAACAAACCGTAGAGTTACGAATTACCTTGGAGATTGCGCAGATGGATTCAAAGTCTCCGGGAGAGGCGGCAGCAAAACCTGCCTCAATCACATCAACACCCAGGAATTCAAGCTGCTTAGCGATACGGAGTTTGTCTTGCGGGCTCATGCTTGCGCCCGGACTTTGTTCTCCGTCACGAAGAGTTGTATCGAAAATAAAAAGCTTGTCTCTTGCAGTTGTCATTGTTGTATCTGGCCACAAAAATTGTTGAGATCTGAGCATCACTGAAATGCGGCATAAACGTCTCTGCCTTACCCATAGACAGCGATGCTTTCGAGCAAATGCATTCTCCTTGCCGGAGCCTCCTGCTGCATCCCCGATAGTGCCTGAAGAATTGCACCTTTTTCGAGTGAAATCTGTTTTTTATTTTAGTTTGCTTGGAAGCTTAAAGCCCATACTTCCAAAAATAAATTACGGAAAAATCTTTAGTTATTAATCAAAGAGACTGATCACTCTGTCGAGAACTTCATCAATTAAATAATCGGGAGCCTTCTCTATCAATTGGCAATTTCTAACGGATAAATCAAGAGTTTGGATTTGATCGCAACGAACAATACCAGTTGTTTCTAGCCCTGTTCCTTGCAAAGTAACAGCGAAGCCGCAGTCTCTAGCCAGAGAGCCTCCTCCAGTGATCGGCGCAACACAAGCCACTCGCAATTGTTCATTGAAAATCTTTTTTGTAAGAATCAGTGCAGGCCTCCGTCCTTTTTGTTCATGTCCCAGAGAGGGATCAAAGTCAAGGAAAACAACGTCTCCTCGGTCAAAGAACTTTCTCATAAAATTTCTTCTCCAACGGGACGTTTTTTTGTCACCCAGTCACGGTCTTTGTCTAACTCAGCTTGTATTTTTTCTTGCTCTTTCAAGAGGTCAGAAAGGTTATATTTGGAAACCCTTCTTCTAGCAACCTTAGGTTCAATGATCAGACGCCCACTCTCTACTTTTATAACAACTTGTTCTCCAGCTCTCCGTCCCAAAATTTGAAGAAGTGCAGGAGAAAGGGCAAGCATGGTGGATCCGCCAACTTTTCGAAGTGTTAAAGTGGTCATTTTCAATACTCCTTTCTTATTAAATTATATCAAAATATAACTTTTATCGTAGTAAAAAACCCGAGTTTGACTCGGGTTTGTAGGTACGATAATCAGATTACTTGACCTGATCTGCAGGCTCGTCTAATTCCACTTCAGAGCGATGCGGAATAACCGGATTCGGCTGACCTGTGTACCAGAGGTAGAACTGATAAGCAAAACCGGAAAGTGCGTACAAGCAGAATAGGATAAAGACCATCAGAGCCGGATCCGTTGAAAGTACAAACAACAGAATCACCGCTGCGATCAGCACCCAGAAAGGAACGCTCTTACCGTAATGGAAGCTCTTGCCGGAGTAGAACGGTGCGTTGCAGACCATGGTAAGACCGGCATAAACCGTAATAACCATTGCGAGCCACGGCAGCCAGTCGCTGTTAACTGGCATTCTCTGGTCAACCGCAAGCCACACAAAACCTGCGACTAAAGCAGCGGCTGCAGGAGAAGGAAGACCCTGGAAGAAGCCCTTGTCAACAACATCCACGTTGGCATTGAAGCGAGCCAAGCGAAGTGCCGCACCGGCGCAATATACGAAGGCGGCAGCCCAGCCCAAGCGTCCTAAATCATGGAGAGCCCACTGGTAGACCACCATTGCCGGCGCCATACCGAAAGCACACATGTCGGCCAAGGAATCGAACTGAACGCCGAAAGAGCTCTGAGTATGCGTCAGACGAGCCACACGGCCGTCACAGCCGTCCAAAATCATGGACACGAAAATCGCAATAGCGGCTTTTTCAAAGTCGCCTGCCATCGCAATGATGACGGCATAGAAGCCAGAGAACAAACTCGAAAGCGTAAACAAGTTCGGAAGCAGATAGATCCCCTTCTTACGGACGGTATCAATGCGTTCGCGAACGATGGCCTTCGGTGTCACGCGAGGATGCGGACGAAAATTCCGACGGGCATGCAACTGTTTGGCTTTATCTCGCTGTAAAGGCATTTAAGCGTTCTCCTTCTGATTAAGCCTGCTGCTGAGTCTTCTCTTCTGTCGTTTTTGTTTCGGCAGCAAGAGCAGCGTCAGCAGTTGCAGCAACTTCGGTCACTTCTACGGCTTCAACAGCGGGAGCTTCGACCGGAGTTTCCGGTTTTTCTTCTTCCTGAGGATTCAGGAGAGCAAGGACGGTGTCCGCTGCGCGAACCTTCTGACCCACGAAAACGAGAACTTCAGAGTTGAGAGGAACGTAGACGTCGACACGGGAACCGAAACGGATAAAACCGAAGCGTTCGCCGCGAGTAACTTCCTGACCGATATGGAGATGGCAGATAATGCGGCGGGCAATCAAGCCGGCGATCTGAACGCAGGTAATCACAGGGCCTTCATCAGACTTGATGATGATGGCGTTGCGTTCGTTTTCCATGCTGGCCTTATCGAGGTCGGCATTCAAGAATTTGCCGGGTTTGTAATAAATAGCCTCAACAGTACCCCCGATCGGGCTGCGGTTGGAGTGAATGTTGAACACATTCATGAAGGTCGAAATAAGAATTTCTTCCTTGCCGGTGTAGGGATTCTCGACTTTTTGAACTTTGCAGATTCTTCCGTCAGCTCCTGAAAGAACGCTATGCGGAGTCTGACTGATCGCTCTAGGAGGATCACGGAAAAACTGGATGACAAAGACCAAAAGGACAAAGAAAATGAAGGAAATGAATCCTCCGATCAGCCACCATACTAACAGCGTAATAAAGATCGCGGCGCCGATGATTCCCCAACCTTCTTTAGCTAGGATGGGATATGAAGAATTTGATTTCAAACCTTTTCTCCTTAATAGGTTTATTTTTCGGAAAGGAGAAGGCGGACGGCCCTCCCCTTTTAACGGCCTATTTTAGACAAATTTCTTTGGATTAATACGTTTCAAGCCGTGAATGGTCGGTGAATGCAGAAAACTACTCGGCGCCTTCCGTCTTCAAGACAGCTGACACCGACATCGAGAGGTTGGATGTTCCAGCTTCAAAAACAGGTGTCTCCACAGTCTTAAACGCAGCGTTTGCACCCATAGCTCTGGCCGCAAATACTGCCCCCTCCGGTGCGAAATCAAACGAATTGAAATTCAGCTTTTCAATACGAAGGGCATCAGGCGCAACTTTCATTGCTACTGCGATGGATTCAGCCTTCTTATTTAAGGCATCGATCACATCTTTTGAGAGCTGATCCTGTGCTGCAGCTTTCGCTTCCTCACTTAGAGAATATGAAACGTTTTCAAGTGCTAGTTTTGCCTGCTGCCCGACCTGGACCAATGAGGCAACGCCGTTGACGTCTTCTGTCTCAACGATGATGTTTTGACGGGCTCGCCATCCTGTAATCACCGGAGCCTCCCCTTTCTTGGGATTAGTATAAATCGGCTGCGTGTAATATCCTCCGTTGCGGATCTTTGCGATTGATGAAAAATCTTTCACAGACTGCTGGGCCTCTGCCATGGTCTTATTGACTTCACTCTGCGCTGTAGCCAAGTCCTTGGCTTCAGACATTGTTGAGAAAATGATGCGAGCCTTGTCGTTTGGGAAACTCTTCTGAACGGTAACGGGCAGATTCATTTCCATCCCTTTAGGCGCAGGTTTGAGATAAAAATCCTCGGCATTTACGCCCATCGCAGCCGCGGCTAAAATAGTAGCAGTCATAATCTTTCTAAGCATTGTTGATTTCCGAAAGAAATAATTTAGACATCGCCACCCTATCACAGCATTGCCTGCCTTGTGACCCTTCGTGCTCATTAACGGAACTTTCTTTTCCATTAAGATGAAAAGTTTTAGCTCGCAAAAATAGTGTAACCTTGGGTATTTTTCTTCGACTTTCTCGTCAGAGATTGAAAGTTTTTTGAACTGTCATTCAGAAATATTTTGATGATTTGTATGATTTGAGGGAAATCCCGAGATGTTCGATGAAACGGACAAATACCGTGTTATTTCCCATCAGTTAGGGTCAAGCCTAACTGACAAATACCAATTGCGATTGTGGGGAGCCCACTTAAAATCACAAATAAGGAGAAAAAAAGTGAGCAATCGTTCAGCAGTCTTTGGCGGTGCCGGCTTCATAGGCACCAACCTGGTTTATCAGCTCATTGAAGACGGACAACAAGTCTTCAATTTTGACAATCTTTCCGGTCTCGGAAACTTGCTCAATATTGCCGAGCTCATGCAGCAAAGCCGTCACAGCTTTGCTCCTGAAGTTTTGCGTTTCTAGATCTTCATTATTTTAAAAATCCTCAATAAAACATAAGGTTAATGTTGAAATCGAGGAT